>Ga0102593_1000654_pt1 | contig 50918 bp, 47 predicted proteins | sample AraplaCol_mMS_r2_2_FD_76862 | JGI IMG/M metagenome (GOLD analysis project Ga0102593, IMG submission 76862) | Arabidopsis root microbial communities from North Carolina, USA - plate scrape MF_Col_mMS_r2 (SPADES assembly) (version 2) | ecosystem: Host-associated > Plants > Roots > Endosphere... | reverse complement strand
ATGATTCGCTACGACTATAAAAAGTTGACAAAAAAAGATAAACCACGCACCAGACAACAAGTAAAAAAAAAAAAAAATATGAAAAGCTCCCCGAACTCCCCTCCGAACCTCCAAAGAACCACCAAGGAATTCCCGGAATCAGAGAATGCAAAAGGTGTATATCTAACTTTTTGATTAACTCATACCATCACCAAATCAATTCACTAATCCGATGACCTCGTCAGGCCAACGTTTAGCCCAGATCATGGCTCGTTGTGGCACTCGTCCGCCGACAGGGGCAAGGACGTGGATTTTACCCTTATCCGGTTCAACACTGGCAACGTAGAGAAAGCCAATGATACTCGCGTCGCGGACTTGAGCTGGTGTTGCCGTTGTAGGGGCATGAGTTATCGCCAGAAGGGTATTTGCTAGTGCTGTCGGAGCTGGTGGGAGGACCTTTTTCAGCGGGACTTTGCTCGAACCGCTGAGATCCCCTGCTGAACTTGCAGGATCAACTGAGAGACCGACGATGCCGGGGAGAGGTGCCGCGCGGTCAGACTCTGCTGGATTGTAATTATCTCCGCCATTGCTTGGGAAGAATGAGTCGCCCATGCTGAGCTGAGATGGATCATATTCGTCTTCGTCTTCGTCATCTGCTGAGGTCACGGTGTAATTGTATACTGAGAGGGCGGCGAAGTCTAGTTGGGAGGTATGAGGCGAAAGTGTAATTGCTGTTGGAGAAGGCGAGATGATGGAAGTACCGAAGAAATACGATTTGATCTGGAATTCGCGGGCGGTTTTGAGAAATGCGGCGTCGCGGTCAACACAACCGCCAGATTTGGAAAGCTTCACAACTGCGATGCGTTCGTCAAATGCATCTGCCGAGGCACTTGCACTCGGTTTATTATCATATTGCTTCACCATGTTGCTGTAAAGTCTTTCTGAGCCCAGAACCATGATCGTCGTGATAGCAAACTCAGTTACGATGTGATTGATCAACTCCAGAGTTCCTGGTTTGCCAGAACTAAGAATGCCTGGTGTATCGACGATGATGCCTGTCTCTCGAGAATCTTCGTCCTCGGCCATGCGACCCGTAACAGACAGCGCCAGTCGCGACACAATCGGACGATAGACAGATCCATCCGCATCAAGAGGGCTAGGATGGGGATAACTGTAGACAAGAGGCAACTTCACGGGCACAGAGCTAGGCCCAGACATCGGGGAGCTACCCCAACCCTCTTCAACATCCAGCATGGTTCGAAAAGCCGTTGCGGTAAGAGTTCCAGGTACACTGAGCATTCCCTCATTCGGATCCAAATTCACCACAATCGGTTGTCGACCAACCTTAGTCGCATAAGCTGTCAAGAGTTTAGCCACACTAGTTTTGCCCGCATTATCAGGACCCAATAATAAGACTCGCGGACCATCTTTTCCAGAGTCCTGCGTTTCCTCGCGCATTGATTCAAGTGCGAAATGCGCATTCGCATATTCCACCATTGGTGTCTCCTCTGAAACATATTCACTCTGACATCCTCCTGCGCCGTGTCCAGCTGTGGGTGTAACCCCATCGAATGTAGCCGTGTGAGTTTCACCTGCGCTCACTTCCAGCTCACAGCCATGCCATGAGTAAATTGCCGCTTTTGCGCCGCTGAAGGTATATGTCTGCGATTCGGCGAGTTCGGTGCCAAAGATCTCCGCGGTACCGGAGAGAAGCTACAAGTCGAGTTAGTATTCCAGAATTGATGTAAGCCATTAAAGAGACAGTAGGAAGATTGATTTATACGACTAATCGCCGTGGTCTCAAGCTATTTGGGGGAAGTGCGCATACCTTCACTTTAATGCTGTGCCCAAATGCGACTTCAAATCGCCATTCCGATCCTGGTGTCAAGTTGATCTGAGATGGCGGGGCGACGACATTTTGCCTTTCATCGGATGGCTGAGTGAGCTCTAATCCTGGAAGAGACATCGCACTGCCGGGTCCGAAATCGAGGCTGAGTAAATTGCAGAAAATGAAGCTTGGAAGATTGAAAGATGCTGGAGATGTTGAAGATGCGCGGCGGAGCGGAGCTTAGCTTCGCCGCTTGTTTTGTCTGTTTGCATCAACTCTGCGTGTGACTGTACAACTTCAAGTATCTATAACCCAACCCAGGTAGAAAACAGTGACTAAGAACATGTAGAATTAAGCTTATTCATTTTTGAATTAACTCTCTACGGAAGATCTACATTTCAAGAAAGCCTTGGTCTTCTCAGAAGGAATTGGAAGCTATCAGTAGGCTAACCGTTCTTTGACTCCAGGATGTCCAAGAAAGCCAGACAAGCAAAAGAAAAGAAAGTATTGGAATATTTGGTATCAGAGAGAGGCAGAGGATATTCGGAGGGGTTCGGAGGGAATAAATTCAACATGGGTCTCTTTAGTAGTAAACGAATGCGGAGATGATCAAGTCTCGCAAGCAAGGGTGTAAGAAACAGGATATTAGAAAAAAGTGATGTTTGAATCAAGTACACAACAGTGAAGAAGAGGCGAGGAATATATTTATCATAACGACAAGGGGAATGGGAGGGGGAGATTTAGAAATTGGGGATCGCGATTGAATGGAATGTTCCTGTTTGGCGTCAAGCATCAATCCGGTAACATTCAGAGGCGAGGCGGTATCAAAGATAAATGAAATGGGGTAGGATATTGCTGGAGTGAAAGATTCACAGACAATCCATCTAAAAATGCAATGTCATGTTCATTCACTCCAGGTTCATTCTGGGCGACTGGCCTAGAAAAAATAAGGAATAGAAGCACTGTATGATTCATTAGCAAAGAATATCGGCAAAACATCAAAGACGAGGGATAAACTCACGCAAGAGCAAAAGCCGCCGAGACACCAAACAATGCGCGGTTGCGCACACGCTCGCGCTTGAGCTTCTCTTCCAAAACCTTAGCTTTCTTTGTTCGCTGAGCGGCTTCCGCGGCAGTCTCCTCATCATCCTCGTCAGTGGGCTTGCGCTTCTTTGTGGCCGTAACGAGTGACAATCCATCTGTTCCCTGGTTCTTGATGGCATCCTCCACCATCTCTTGGGCTTTGGCGATCATCTCTTGCGTTTCGGCGGCTGAGGGAACCTCTGGGAGGCTGATCGGCACATCAAGCGAAACGGTGGTCTGGGCTGTGGTGACGTCTTTGGCTGTTGGCTCGGCCGAAATAACGTCCTCCTGCTCGGCCTCCTTCTCCTTGGTATCCTTCTTCTTTTTCTTCTCGGATTTCTTCTCTTCCTTCTTTACTTCCTTCTCCTTTACTTCTTCCTCGACCTCGGCCTCAGCCTCAGCTTCAGCAACAGCCTTCTTGGACTTGCGACCCCGGGTCTTCTTCTCTGGTGATCCGCTTGTCTTGACCTCGACTTGTTCCACAGTTTCAATAACACCGTTTGGTTCATCAGTCTCCAGGGAGACAGTGGTCGCGAGTGCCTCTTGAAGGCTGTTGTTAGCAGCGGTAGTTGAGGGAGTGCTAAGGACATCTTTGACCGGGCGATTCTGGCGAGACTTGCGCGGAGATGTGGAAGATTTCTTGCTGGGAGAGACTGAACGACGGCTGCGACTGCGCTGGGTAGGAGTAGAGTCTTCCTCGGGGAACTCGAATTTGGGAGGCGGAGTAATGTGCTTCTTCGCGCTGGATGGGCTCTGGACGATATCGGTGGGATCCAACAGGGCACGAACCCAGTCGTACATCTTGTATTCTCGAGAAAGCTCAAGGGCTAGGAGATTGCGGTCAGCATGCGCCGATCATGCTTCGCATAAGGATATATGACTTACCAAACAGAGGTGAAATCCAGACATTGCCGGCAACTTCCTCCTGGCTAGTGTACTCGCGCGACTTCAGGTAGTCCCGCTCGGCCTTCTCCTCATCGGTCTTGGCCCATGGGAAAGCAATCTTGAACATTCCGGTTGCGCTCACGAAACCATCCTTGCTCCTCCGCTATTCACCGTAGATGACTGATTAGTGACTGCTTCGAAGGGTCATGGATAGGCGCAATCGGATCAACCGCTTACCATAAGGAAATAAGTCTCGGGGTGCTGTGCAGAGTTGTGAGAAGGGAAGATCTCAGATCCCTTCAGATCCTTAGGCAAGGGAGCCCGCAAATGGGCATATTCAAAGAGGCCCAGGTTTTCGGGCTTGGTGGCATTGGAAGTACCAATTTGGCCGGGCTTAACGGACAAGTTGGTCTTGCCAAGGCGACGGCGCGACAGCAAATCATCATCTAGTAAGCGCAAAGTAAGATGATTGAGATTAGCGATGATCGAGGTGAGACAGTTATCGAGAGAAGAAAAGGAAGAGTGGGGGAAAGAGTCGCAGACGCGCGCATGCGCCATTTGCGCGACCGCGCCTCTTCGGAAACATCGAAGATGGAACTTACAGGTCGGAGAGGCATCCGCGAGAATGTGAGGGTTATGCTTTTTAGGGAGAGATCGCGACATGGTGGGCGATGACGACGGGATGGCAACAGGGAAGGTGTCTTAATCGAAGGTGGGAAGAGTTCCAGAGGGAAAGAAATGAGATGCGCCCACGGCCACGTAGCAGGCGCGTCGCCGAATGAGGTCACGAGTTCGGATTTATCAACCGAAACAAAGAATCACGATCGAATTTGGGATCCAAATCGAATCAAATTGGACGAAGATCAAACTCGAAAAGCACAAAAAGACTTTTTGAACGTGTAAGATCGAAAAAGGCGATCAGGGGAGAAGAGCGCGCGATGGAATAATTACAGCCCTCAACTGGGGGAGTGTAATGGCACTTGTCTGATTCCGGGATGGTCCGGTTTGGTATTGTCTCAGTTGTGTATTTATGTTATTTGATTGGACAATGCAGGGAAAACACAGTAATATCAATACGACACTGTTGGGACGGGCGTTGGCCCCGTGACCTCTCGCATTCTTGGGGATTTGTCTCCATTGAGATTGACCAGTTCATCAACAATTATCATATAAAATGATGGTGTGAGAGTGATAATTATATGTCTAGGGTATAATAAGTATACTCATTATACTGTACTGTACTTCAATTCCATTTTCAATTCCTTGTCCTCCCTCAGGTCTCACTTTATTACTCGGCCAATAGCTCATACTCTCCAGGAGCTACGTGTATCCTACGTGTAAGTAAGTTAGGGCAAGGAGCTAGCCCATACAAGTCTTGTCTCATGTACAGTAAAAAGTACATCAAAGCAATTACAGGACTCCGTTCGAATTGTTCACTTTGGATGTATAACAGAGTGTAGTGTTCTGTACGCACCTCGCTGCCATGTACAGATAAAATAAGCTTGCATTACACCTCGCATGCACCTCGAGTGGATTTTAAACTCGTTCACTAGTACACTCTCACTATACTCCGTAAAGACGATCCGAATAGCCTCGCCCCTCCTCCCACCGCCTTTCCAACCCCACCAGCGACTGTCAGGAGACTCTTCCTGCGACTCCTTTTCTTTTCCTCGATTTCTTCAATTTCTCCTCTCTTCCCCTCTTCATCATTCATCTTCCCCTGTAGGCGGCCCGACTTCCCCTTGTTGACTCTCCTCCTTCGGTGCCCACTCTTCGATTCCTTGGTTGAACTACTACTACTACTCCCCCCTCATCCTGCCCCGCTATCAAAACAACAAACGATAATCACAATGGCCGACCACCACGATGACGATCTCGCTGCCACCAAGACCGAGGGTTTCAAGGTCGGTGAGAAGAAAACTCTTCAGGAATACCAGGAGCTTGGTGAGTTTCTCCTCAATTCCACTCTTCCGCCCTTCAATCTCAATACAATTCATATAATTACCACTGTTTATCTTACTCCACATTGCCTAACATTCAATCAACCCTATACAGACAAGGACGATGAGGCCATGAACCGCTGGAAGGCTTCTTTGGGTTTGAACGCCGGTGAACCCATCGGCCAGCCCAATGACCCCAAGTGCGTCATCAAGTCACTTGCTCTGGTCGTCGCCGGCCGTGAAGACGTCGTAATCGACTTATCTACCCCGGAATCCGTAGAAACCCTCAAGAACAAGCCCTTCACCATCAAGGAAGGTGCCAAGTTCAAGATCAAGGTGACTTTCCAGGTCAACCATGAGGTTCTCAGCGGTCTGAAATACGTTCATGCCGTTAAGCGCAAGGGTATTCGCGTGAGCAAGGATGAGGAAATGCTTGGTAGCTTTGCGCCTAGTACCACCGTCAAGCCCCTCTACGTGAAGGAATGTACGTATACAAGCCTGCCAAGTAACCATTGACTTTCCTCCTCGTCCGGGAACTAACCTTTTCAATAGTCCAGGAGGAGGAGGCCCCCTCAGGCATGCTGGCTCGTGGCCACTACAATGCTACCTCCCGCTTCGTCGATGATGATGATCACACTTTCCTTCAGTTTGAGTGGGCTTTTGATATCACCAAGGACTGGTAATCGAGGGGTTACTCTTGGACTTCCCTTGACTTCAGTGAGCGGCCTCTTGCTTCCAAGCGTGACGAATTTCCTTGATACCAAAAGTCCGGTAGAGATGGTCCGGATTCTGGACCTTACACTGCACAGTTTGTGAACATACATTGCGCACATACAAGCCCTGTCTTCTTACCGTGTGGTTTTGTTGATTTCTTTTTTCCAACCTCTTATTTCTCTCTATTCTTTTTGCAAAGCATTTGCTTATCATTTCCTGTTTGTTTGGTTTCGCCTCATTTTATTTTCAAAGATAGGAGCGTTGTTCAGTGAATTGTAATGTGCAGTTCGTATTTTCTACCCTTCCCCAAACTCCTGTACAGTGCAATTATAGCAAAAAATTAAATGCGAAGAAAAAAAACATGAGATAAGAAAACCCAGGGGTATCACAAGAAATAGTCAATCGTCGGCTGAGAATCCCTGTTCTGTTGGGCCTGCTGCTCGCTTCGATGTACGTCGTTCTCGGGGGCTGCGTCAAAAATATTGAAGTATCGCTGCATTTTGTCCCCTACCTCAAGCACACTTGCGAGGTTCCCACAGCGATAACAATAATTGGGTGCACTCCAGACCGTGCTAAGCCGATCATCGAAGAGGACTTGATAGCCTTCGTTGCAAAGTTGATGAGCCCGTAGGATGTGAGACATATTGTTGACTTCTAAGAATTTCCGAACCACTTGTGCACCAAATGTATATCCAGCTCCGCGAGGAGATAAAGAAAATTCATCGCGGTCTGGATCAGGATCTGACCAAACCAGATCGGCCATGGGACCCTCATGTGGAATTTCCCGATAACGATCGAGAATCTTGATTTGATCAATTGAATGGATAGAGGGGGAAAGACCACCATGAACACAGAAGATCTCATCATTAATGACCACGCTCAAGGTCAGGTAATCAAACATGTCTGTAAAGTAGTGCCATACGTTGGCGTTTCCGTATTTGCGCGCACATTCGGTATAGAAGCCATAAGACTGTGTAACGCCGCGAGATTCGTGATTGCCGCGAATAAGGTGAACTCGTTGGGGGTATCGTAATTTGAGACAGATGAGTAAAGTGATGGTTTCCACGCTGAATAATCCACGATCTACATAATCACCTGTTCAACGTCAATGAATGTCAGTCACTTTCTGCCTATGAACCAATACATATAAGAGATTGTGGATATATCCACGGGTCTGAAACTAACCAAGAAAGAGGTAATTGGTATTCGGACAAAAGCCACCAATCCGGAAGATCTCTAGTAAGTCGAAGAATTGGCCATGAATGTCTCCAACAACCGTGACGGGCGCCTGTATATGAACCACATTGCTTTCCTTCATCAGCAATTCCTTGGCTTTCGCACAAATCGCCTCGATCACCGACTCAGCGAGGAGCTCTTTGTTGTACAGTCGCTCGATACACTCATCCAGATCAATAGTTCCTATCTCAACCATCAGTATTAATGCCCCATATATCATTCGAAAAATATCAAGTATTGGATCTCAACTCCACAACCATAGCACTTCACACTTACTTGGAAGGCCCGGCATTGCGGCGAATCGTGCAAATGCACGTTAAAAGATTTCTTATTCTTCTTTCTATTCTCAAAATAAATGAATGAACGATTCACACTGTGGCGTATCAATCTGCCAAACAAGGGAACGGAGCTGTTGGGCAAAGGTTGCGGTGAATGCGGAGGGGTTCTCTGTGGAGTGCTGAGGGAGAGATAGCACGGCACAGAGAATCGGACTCGGACGATGGAGGGCGAGGGTTCAACGAAGAATTAATTTGGTCCGCTGGTGAGTAGCGGGCATCATGATATGAAGCAAATCCGCACCTCAACAATTGCGCTCTCAACTTAGAGAGATCTGCGTGGAAGGCTCGGTGCAGTTGGACACCTCGGGGTGAGCCGCGTTCTGCCGCTTGATGCCGCCTACGGCAGTATGGCTGTCACGTGTGGACATTTATTGATTTACTTTTGATCTTCGAGTATTGGAATTATGACATGTCTAGTTTTAAAAGGGTATAGCTCATTGTAGAAGCTATCGCAGTATCCTATACTACTGGTGAGCTTTGGCTTGGCTTGAAAAACCAGTATGACATCCAGGTGGATGTCATACGTATGAACTATGTATAGTATACAACAAGGGTGTTGTATACTATATCCAGCAACCTTGGAAGGTTGCTGGATACATATACCTACTTGTACATAGTAATACTATATCCTGGAGGAGTGGTACTAATATAGTATATTTACCCGCCATGAATGTATGCATAGTTTTAGTACTAGTACTAAATATTTGAACCAATTATCATCAGAAATCTTGAACGATCCATCAAGCCCGAGACCTAAGGCTTTGGCCTCGATTGTGTAAGCAACTGTTGCGCCTCTTTATGTACAGCCTCGCTCTCGGAATCAGTATCATCTTCCTCGTCTTCAGAGTCGGTTTCTTCTTCCGAGCCAGATTCCTCCTCTGAATCAGTCTCTTCTTCAGAGTCAGTCTCGGACTCACTCTCCGTCTCCGACTCTTCCTCTTCATCAAGCCATTGATTCAAGTTCTTCTTTCCGATGGCACCACCAGGTGCAGCCGAGCCATTATGTCGGCGAGGGGGAACAGTGGCTTGATGTTGACGAAGTGCTTTGTCTAGACGCTCACCTGCAGTCAAAGAAGCTTGAAGGGTCGATGGTTCCTCGGCCTTAACTTCTTCCTTTCGGAGGCTGGGATCGGGTTCTTGTCCCAACTCAACCCAGCCTGGCAGGTTCGTATAGCCCCGGAGACCATGATAGCCAGCTTCAGAGCCTACAACAAGTGTTGCAGTTCCAATAAGCAAGTCCTTGCGGGTTTCCGATGGGCTTGGTGCATGGGGCACAGGCTTTGGTGCTAAGAGTAGAAGATTGGCTAATTGAGTCGTGGAAGGGCTGGCGAGGAGGGCTTTATAGAGGCGTGCTCGATCACGTAGATCGTACGAGGTGTCGTAGCGAGCAAGGAGGAGAATGTATCGCCAGAGCAAAGTAATGCGATCCTCTCCTTCTTCTTTTGCCTCAATCTCTCCTTTATCGTTTTCTTGCACGTCAAGGCTGTTGTCTGTTTGTTCCCTCTCTTCCTCTCGCTCTTCAGTCCATTCATTACGGATTTCCTGTTCGATCGTCGCAGGGCGTTCAGATGCAGATGTAGACTCTGTATCTTTTGGCTCTTTGGATGGATTTTGCAGAAGATGGTGAAGATATACTTTTGCGCCAAGTAGCACAATCTGTTGCTTCACGACCTCTGGCTCATCGGCAAAGCTTTTAATCAGGATGCGGAGAACATCCGGCGCGATGTTATGTCCAGGGTTCTCGCCCGCAAACTCGCCAACCAACCAAATTATGGTGGCCCGGGCGTCAGGATTAGTGGTTGTTCCAAGGTGCGTGATGAGTTGGATGACGGTCTGTTTATGCGAAGTAGGGTCCTGCTGAATCAGGTGACGGATGACAGTAAGAGACTCAGAAACGAGATTCCCATCTAGGCTCGAGATCTGGCCTAGAAGAATGCGAAGACACAGAGAAGCAGTAGAAGTATCTCCTTGCGCACAGCGACCAATGGCTCGAACACTCTCCCGAACCAAGTCCGGATCAGTGCCCTTAGAAAAGTGCTCAAGCTCACTGATAACCACGCTCTTCCAATGCTTTCCACAATAGGGAAAAATGATCGTCATAACTTCCAGCTTGAGACGCCAGATATGCGGAGGATCGTTAGCATGAATAAGAAAATGTGAAATGTATCTCGTAAATGGCTTGGGGTCCCTTAAGGCGACAGCAACAATATTGTAAAGAGCAATAAGTTGTATGTCTTGCGGACTTCGAAGTAGAGCCACCAGCGGGCCGATAGCAGAGACGAGGTACTCTGAAGGTGCAAGGTAGAGGAAACAACGAACGACGCTGACAATGACGGCCGAGTTGCGATTTTGGAGTAACAGCTTGCATGCTCGGAGCAGAAGCTCGAGATCAGGATCAATCATCGGTACCTCATGACCGTCATCCTCATCTGGAGCATCTTGGGCCACTGTTTCATCTTCGTAGAAGGGCTTCGAAACTTCTGCCTTTACCTTTTGAGTCCGATGAGGGAAGCATTTTCGGGCGTAGAAAGTCAACAGACGGAGAGTAGCCAGCTGACCCCATTCATCCATATCAACCAGCTTTTTAACTAGGCTGCGATAATTTTTATGGATCAAGCTAATGTCTTCGGGACAGACTTCCAGAAACGCAGCAACCGCAGGGCCCACAACAAAGTATTGAGTATCACCAAGAAGGGTCGAAATATAACCAGTCAGCTGCGGTAGCGTATTAGGGTCCAGACGATAACACTTGGGAATGGCCAATGCAGCAGCCTTGCGCACATGAGGACTCATGTCACCACATCCTCGTTTGATGGCCAATGATACGATCTGGCTGATGACCGGTACCCGTATTCCAGACATAGTCCGCAGTGCCATTACTCGTACTTGAGGATTCTGATCGGTCAAGGATTTCTGGATCGCGTTGATGGACAGAAGCGCCATGTCCGGTTCAGCTTCCGCATGGTGAACCAGGTAAATGTAAACCAGTTTCTTAATCTCGAGGTTGGCGCTTGCTGCATTTTTGACGACGGCCGGGAAGAAGTCGAATGAGGGTTCGGAGCGGTACATTAGCTAGAAAACGTTGCAACCATGTTAACAGTCATTTCTGGAAGTAGAAGCCGGTGGCCATGGTATCGCCGTACCGAAATGACTCTCCGCAACCCGTCCAGAGTTTCCTTCTCATGACGACTATCTAGGAGCTTCTTGATATGTGGGACACTATATGCTCGTGACGAAAAGTCGCTTTTCGAGCTTCGATTGCTTGCGGCAGATTGGGCAGCCTCTAAAGTGAGCTCTCGAGCTATGCGCACAGTGAAGACACACAGTCAGTTCCATATCAAGGCGAAGCGCGCGCGGGGAATCAGGTGCCCGGCTTACCTGTTTCCAGCATCGAGGATATCCTTGAAATAGTCTCCATCTTTCTTCCAGTCCCCAAGAGGGCCCAAATCCAAGAGACACGAGAATTGGCCGGAGGAAGATGGTTGGAAGTTCAAGTGGGGGGAACGAAGGCGGAGGAGGTGCGTGACCTCCGCGGAAGAGGCGATCTTCCGCGATTTCCAAGCATCTCCCTCGGCCATTCCTATTCTCTTTCTATACTCTTTCTCTTCCTCAAATGTCGAGTTCTTTATATGCTCGTTGTCTAAGATCATGATCAGACTTCAAGCCTCTTCGGTCTTGGACTATTTGACAAGGTCCAAATTGAGGTTCTACGGTAATTGATCACCCCGACGATATTTATCAAAATACTATGGCATCTCCACCAACAGTCGTGTTCTATAGACTAGTCACGGATCTGCTACAACAACTCCTCAAGACTAGTCAAACAACTCGTCTTATTGTCTGTGGAACGAAGACTGAATTTCTCGTGCAATTATCCGCCGCTACTCGAACCCAACCCGACTCGAGTGTTGAAACCCGTCATGATCTACTTACCAAAACCATCGGGTTATTGGCCAACTCGAGCAAGATTCAATTAGCCTTCTGTCCTTCGCTAGAAAGTCTTCGAGCATATCTTGCAATTTTGCCATTGATTCCTGGTTCTGAGGAATCCCTGGAAATGGATCAATTCGATAAACCCCAAGTTCTTGCAATCTTGGACCTCGTGGCTCTACATACAACAACGACCGAGTTCTCTGCACAAGGGCTGTCAAGAACGTTTGCGACTGCAGTCGAGAGTGCTTACCATGCGGGGATCGGGCTGATGCTCTGTGAATGTTCTAATGCGGTAGACCCGTCGAGCTCGGACTGGGGTGCAAGACTATGGAATACGCAAGTCCCTCTACTAAATGGCTCTCTGCGAATCCGGGACGATAATGGAGCCTGGGGTGGGCATGGTGTCTCTGTCAGGCGAGTTGCCGACCGATGGTTCAAATTTGGCAAATATACATGAAAATTAATAGGACGAATGAATTGATGACCTCAAAACTGGAGCCAAGAGAAGTTGCAATGTGATCGAACTCCATAAAATGAATTTATACACTGCCCGGGTATCCTAGAGCGCACCGTTGAACTCCTGTCCAAAATAAACAATTAAAAAAAAAACAAGCCAAAGATCCTTTTTCCTCAAAGCGACTTCTCCATCTCCGTGATGTAGAGTTTGATATGTGACTCCAGTTTGAGGTATTGATCATGGGCTGACTGGATTTCGCTTTCAATGTTTTCTTTGAGATCAGCCATCTAGATGATCGGTTAGCAGATAATCCTTTAGAAAATGCTAATTAAATTCCAGCCCTACCTTCTTTTCCGTTTGCTCGATACGAATACGTCTCCTTTCCATATCACGTTGCTTCTCTGCACGCTCCTCGCGCAGTTGTTTTTGAACATTGCGGAGCTCTTCCATCCGAGCTTGTGCGATCTCAGCCTTCTCCTGCGCATTCCTGCGAAGTTGTTCGATTCGATCGTTCAGACGAGAGAGTTGACGCTGGAGGAGATGCTCGGTCTGCTCAACTTCCCGTACACTATTACCCCTGTCCGATATAGCCTCCTTATTTCGAGCAGCATGTGATTCCTCTTCCTCTTCTTTCTGCAATTCTGTCGCAATTTCGTCAAGTAATTTCACACATGCCTGCACATCGTTCGAAACCACAGTGAATGTATCCGATGAGGTCTGGAGCGCCCTAGCTCGTTTCTCCATTGCATCAATCTGTGCTTTCTCGCGCATCAAGTTCTCCGCTAACTCTGTTAACGAGGATTGTAATGTTGCCGGAGATTCTAGAACGTATGGTCGAAGTTTCTCGGCCTCTTGTCGAGTGCGAACGGTTTTTTCAGTCTTCTCCTCTAATTGTTGTTGCCGACGTGATCGTTCCGATTTAACTCTTTCGAGATGGTCTGCGACCCTTGTTTGCTCCCGGCGAAGCTCCAATAGACGAGCTTTCAGCTCATCATTCCGAGCTACTTTTTCGCGTACTTGGGCCTCGTTGGCTTGTTGATCTCGTCGCATCTCTGCCAGGCGCTGCTCCATCTCTTGGTTCTCCATGTGCAAGGTCTCAATTCGCGATTTGGTCCTTTCGGTCTTGTTGAAGTGCTCGTCAATCACGGGGGCTTGCGATTCACGGAATCGCACGAAGTTGATGAGATAGGAAAAAATCTTGACCAATCGGTCGTGAGTGGGCTTGGTCAGGTCGGTGAATGTGAAGTCGTTGACGCCGCACTTGAAACAGTTAATACTGATTTGATGGTCAACGAGAAGGACAGGGGCTCAATACCTCTGCTAAAAGCTTTCGGACATTCACGAAGAAACCCATGAGATTTCGCGTGTCATTAGGAACAATATCCGGGTAGTCGCCACAGACGTCCTCTGCAGCTACATGCATCGCCGGTTCAACAGTCTCGCGCGTAGTGTTCATGAGAAGCTCCGCGAACCATTCAAAAACCATCTGGATTTGCTGGGGATTGGGTTTGGCGAGATCAGAGGGACTGAAAGGAATTCCAATATCGTTGATACATCCTGCGATTTCTTTATCGGGCTGCCATTCAGTTAGCGACATGTGTCCATGATACCCTCAATATTCAGCTCGCGCTAGAAGTGCGACTTACCAAGCGCATTAATGCGTCATTATCATCTTCTTTCTTGCGCCGATTGTGATGCTGCTGCTGAGAGCCAGCCATACTCATCCGATTGTTGTACGCCATAGTTTTTGACCAGCGGAGTGATTAGTCCGAACTTGGTTCAAGGATCAGACTAAAACAATCACAGAGAATGCCCAGAAAGATTGTTGTTGTGATGTGCGGGCGTCTTTCCAAGTAAACAATCGCCCTTTCCGCCTTTCCAAATTAGGTTAGCGCGGGGAATTTGTATGCAAACACGACAAACTCTCCAAAGAAATCATGACTCTTTCCTCGCATCGGAAGCTTCTTTGTCTATACAATCATGGCGACAACCACCGAAGGCACGGTTCAGGCCGGTGCGAAGCCGTTCGAGTAAGATCCGTCAGTTTTTGAGAGTATCTGCGACATAGCTAACCTCATCATAGCATCGTCGCAACATACAATGAGCTGCTACGCTCCGACCCTGACCTCACTATGCCCATTGCGGCTATTGAAGCTCTCGTGCTTCTTCTCACACATGAGCCATCCTCAACAATCTCAGAAACCCTTGACCTTTTGGAGAAATCTACCGCCCACCTGAAAAAAGCCATTCCCAACCCAATTGGTCTCTCGGCCGGAACCGATCTTTTCCAGCGATATCTGATTACCACATTACAACGACCTGGGCAGCTGGGACCCGCTGGGGACTTCAAGGCTATCCGGACACACCTTCTGTCTAATGGACGATTGTTTATTCGGCGTGCCAAGGAAAGTCGAGAGAAGATTGTGGCATTTGGACGAGGCTTTATTCGCGACGGTTGCACAGTGCTCACAAATGGTGGATCCAGAGCTGTCGCATCTTTGTTACAAAAAGCGGCTGACGAAGAGGGAGGCCCTTCGGCAGTGCGATTTAGAGTTATCTATGTTCTGTCGTCGATTAGCAAGAATATTGAGGAGCCATCTGGTGAACCAGAGGGTATGGAAACAGTACGTGCGCTGAGAGCAAAGGGTGTGCCAGTATCAACAATCCCCGAGTCAGCAGTGGCGTATGCCCTCGGAAAGGCAGATATGGTTATTGTTGGTGCTGAAGGTGTTGTGGAGAACGGAGGTATTGTCTCCCGCATGGGTACCTATCAGATTGGTCTGCTGGCCAAGGCTATTGGGAAACCGTTCTACTGTGTGGCAGAGAGCCATAAGTTCGTTCGTCTTTACCCGCTTGGCCAGTATGATCTACCGATCGAGCAACATGTCATTGAATTCAGGTCCGAAGAAGACATTGCCGAACAAAGCAAGCAATCTGCCGATGCAAGCGCGGATCGGCCGATTGAACTGCCACTGTGTGATTCAGTGGATTTCACTCCTCCGCATCTGATCTCGGCTTTGATTACCGACAGCGGCGTTCTGACACCTAGTGCAGTCAGTGAGGAACTTATCAAAATTTGGTTCTAAGGGGAATTCTATGGACGCTAAATGGGAGCTTGACTCATGCTCTTATTGAAAGGGCTTCGCTCCGGCCTTTTTGTACCTTTGAGATGAGATGAAAAGATTCTTTACGAAATAGATGACATGATTTGGAATGATTGTTGTATCTTTCTCTACCGGCTTGCAGCTGGCATATACTCTAAACTTCAATAATCAGTATTTGAACTATAGCCTTATCACCAAAATGAGGACTACTACTAGTATTCTGGTTAAGCTCTTGGTGGGATCTCGCACATGGCCATCGATTGATTTACGTTCTACACTTTTCCCTGTATAGCATCAAGTATTATATAGTAGAACTAACCCAGCATTATCTGGAAAATACTCGACCTTGGCTCTGCTCCGATTCGACTTGAAGCCATCCATAAAGTATCCGGATCAACCCCAGAACCATCATCTCCGGTTCTTTGCTAATCTTTGATATTTTTACTTTCTTTGGGGAGAGGAGGGGGGGGGTGGGGGGTATGTTATTTCAAAATGTCTCTAAATTGTAATGATTTGCGGTTCTCTGTTGTGGTATTTCTACCTTGGTTCGTAGCAAAGCTGTACACTGAATTCTTTCACATTTTTCTTTCATCCTTCACATCCACATCGGAGGTCACGTTTAGATAAATGGAAACAGGATTATCACAGAATATGTAACAATGAAATCTCTCATCCTTGAAGCAGTGTGGCACTACGACTACCCCGCTCAGTGAGAAAAATTCCGTAACGCTTCGACCCCGTATAGATTAGACCTTATTTTCCACCTGAGGAGACCACATGATAAAATATTTGAATGACTTCGCTCGAATATCCAGGGCTCTTTGAAAGTTATTCAAGCATCAGTCTCGATATTACCAGTGATTGGATCAATTTATCTTTCTCTCCATTATTCTTTCGTCGAGACAAGAAGTGCTAGCTTGCATCCTAGTATCTATTACGATTCAGATGGACACTTAGTGCTTGGGATGATTCAAAACTGGCGACTATACATCATTGAGAAATTCCAAAGTGAACCTGAACATTTCACCAATGATCTCTTCAGGGACGAAGTGTGCCCCAGCAATTTTGTCAACCCTCATTGTCATGGCATCATTATCATAAATCATCAAAAGAAATTGGGCGTTCAAAGATCCATCTGAACTAGAAATTGTCCATCCAGGTATCATCTTCATCAATGGCATCAGGTCATAGTCGTAGGGAGAAATCGTGACATGTCGTTGTTTTGTTTGGATATTTGAGAATGAGAACGATTGTATATCTCTTGTCGTCACTCCATGGTCGGCACAGCTTGTGAATCAGTAGACAGGTCTTGGTTTAGTCCGGAGGAGCATGATATCCTCCGGACCAACCAAACCGAGACACAGTTTAGTATCGTCAGGTCGTGATCCGATTCGAGAAAAGCGTGTACAGATCCTGCGTTTGCATCGCAGCAAAGGCATAAAGCAGTAGGTATCCGAGAACTACGAATACCCACAAAGTAGCCATTTTGCGAGGGGCAAACGGTGAAGTCGGTGAAGTGGTAGACGAGACGGAGGAAATTCACCGATATCTCGCTAATTTGATGACGGGACTCTTAATTTCAGTAATTATGATCAGTGTGTAGTAGTCCTGTAGAAATAGGACCAAAATGTAGGACAATACTGTCTTATCAAAGTGAAATTGAAGACGGGGATGGAATAATCATTGCCACACCTCGACGAACAACCATGTAGGGTTTTAAACCCAACTCGACCGACAAAATCCAAGAGGGCCTGACAGGGTCATCTCCGAGAGTTTCCAGCCAATACGAGATAATCGTGTATCGGATTCCGGCCATTAAGCGTACTCTCGGGGCCCAATCGATGCAACTTGAAGTACAACGATGCGGGGTTCCTGGACGCCGCAGAGTCCTTCAGACACAAAGAAGGGCTCCACTGGAGACGGTTCAGGGTCTGCTGGTCAAAATTACTTTCGGGTCCCAAGGTTGTTCTGGGGATTAGGGCTTTAGAGTAAGTTGAGGGCTGACGGGCTCGTGATCTCTGATGGGCTTGGATCGCCCTGGCGATCGCGGCTTGTTCTTGTGCTCGGTTGCTTAAGTGGGAATAATAGTGGGGGAAAGGAAGATATTACCCCTTCAATCAGAATGAGTGTCTACGGTCGTCTATGATTGAACTTTGCAGGATTTGGAAGTGTGAGGATAGACTATTGAACTCTTGAAGTGTCGTCGATCTGAGTCGACTGTCGCACTCCACTGTGGTACGAGCTGCCGGTGGCCGAACGATCGATATTGGGGCCATGTGGAATCCCTGGAAGTGATGATTTATGCTGAGCGAAGCCTCTCATTTATAGAGTTTGCGACTAGTGTCTTGCACCGTGTTTGACTGTCGGTTGTACATAGATATCAATCTGGTATTCAAGTTCTTCGTATGAAGAAAAGGCAAGTTGATATCGGAGAATCACACACTATGCAGTAGCGTCAGGTGTCATGCCTCGGGCGCAGTGAATCGTGCGAACAGTCTTTCTCCGCATGATTGTAAAGGCTAACAGGAATATCCACTTGAAGTGGTTAAACTTGAAGGAAATTGAGGTATGAGATCAGAGCTTGCGCAATCTACACTCCTACAATGAAGACAACCGCGAGCCTCGTGGAACACCGCCCCAACATCCATCTGATCGTCGATTTAAGAGACATCGCATTCATTAAACAATGAGTATATCAAGTAGAGTATCCTGTATATAGTAGACTGATATAGCAGAAGGTCATCCACCCCAACTAAATCAGCTGGACATCACCCGACCTCATCCACGTAGAACCCGAATCGAATCAACTTGAAATACATCGAAAAACCTCCATGACCGAGCGATCCATAGCCCCACAAACCCAACCCCGCTCCCCAGTTCCTGATCCAACGTTCTCTACAGGACATCCATCAGGAACCTCGAACAACAAGTTAAACCCGAAAGAAACCAGATATCATCATTCCGCACGAACCCAAGATATAATTCCCCCCTCCTCTCTTCTCCCCGCCAACAAAACCCCAATCATCTACAATCTGGGTAGTAACGTGGAAGTAAAAAAAATACTGTACCTGATTTTGCCAGACCGATACATCACATCAAATTACATTGATCCCCCAAATGGATGCCCAACCATTAACAAACCTCCAATCCGAATCCGAGACCCCCTACACACCGCTTGACAGCGGCGCCTCCCCATCCTCCGACGCACACCCAACGCCTGGGTCGTGGTCTCTTCGGCGATTTCTTAGTCGGCGCGGTAGTCGTCGGTATCGGGTATTGGAGCGAGAACCGAATCGATTACGGAAACGTGTCAGTGAGCAAAATTGAATGGGAAGAGCCGAAGATCTTGGAAATGGATGAATATGCGGTCTTCTTATCTAGGAATCGGATCTAGACTGCCCTGGGTTAGATGTTATGGAGGGCATGATGCGATCCTTGTATGATCTCCAGTCTCACGAGATCTTGTGGGGCAGTGATGCATCTAGCCTAGAGTGGTTTGCACATGGACGAGGGTAGTTTGGACATTGTCTTTGATGTTTGGATGCTAGTGCTGGATGGTTGTCCGACGTGGGTATTCTTGGTTGGATATGACTTGAGCGAATCTGCTTGTTTGTTTCTTTTCTCTCTTTTTCTTCCTTTTCTGAATTTTTCTTACTTGTTTATTTCAATCTGGTCGGGTCCGATGCCGGTGGTCTTAGTCTGCATGGTCTTTTTGGCGTTTTACAATAGAGGTCTTTCAAGTTGTTATGCTCATGGCAAGTATTGGCAATACAGTGAGGAGTATAGAACGACAGGAGGACAGCAGCAGCCACTGTATTTCAATTCAATTATTCAAATTATTGACCGTCCTTGAAAATGGTTCGAGAGTAGGGCAGGTCTGGCCAGCCCAGACCTCCCTGGTACATATGTATGTTGTATGTGCATACAGTAGTAGGGTCGGTCCATCTCCGCCACTATTGACGCCCACAGGGAGTTGCAGGGGTAAATACCGGGCCTCTGATTAACATCTTCGATCCTTGCAGGATTGTCTAGAACCATCTATCGGAGTATTGTATCTATCTTCTATTATGAGCGATTGTAGTACATACACTGATATTACCCCACACACTGCGTTCATTCAAAGTGAGATTTATTACATATCTACATATCGTGTACTTTGTACCCTCGGGTAGGCAGTCTGGATGTCTCAGACAGAACGAACGTCTCTCGGGCTAAGTCCTACATTAGCGTGAGAATCGGAGGTACCTCGGACAAGATGACTTTCAAAAGGAGCAGATGGCCGATACAGATGCAGTTAGTGGTAGAGGGAGGGTCTGGACTGACATGATCGACTTTAGGAGTCAGGTAGATTAGATAGTTGTACTAGTGACCAGGAACGAGCCTTGGGAAGTTCTAGACGATCTGAGATAAGTAGACATCGGCGCTAGCGAGGTACGAAATGCAAGAAGATACATGTATTGACGCTAATTTTGTTGTAGTTAATTAATAAAAAGATCCACTGGGTAATTTAATTTAATTGGAACAAGATGACAGTTGACCGTTTGTTCATGCCGAAGCGTACTGCTGTACATTCTGCAATTCTTAGTAAAAGCCTTGGAATGATGATTGAAAAAATTGAATATATTATTATAAGTTTTATGATTATTACTTTTTTTTTTGATGATCATTATCGGTGTTATTCTTAGTAGAGACAGTTTGTGGCGATTGATGTTGTCCGACGCAAATACCGCCACCAATTTACCAATTATATATGTACGGAGTACCAATTAGGTACCAATTTTACCAAGATCAGTCATCATTAGTATCCACGAGTAGTCAGGCTGAAACCTGACTGAGTCATGAAGCACTGCATCACTACATGTTTAAAGTGTTTATATACTACATATTAGTAGTAGTCCTTCTACTAGACATAGCAGTAGGAGGTAGAGTATAACCTAAGGCTGAAAATTCGAAGCTCATCCTGCAGGAGTGCAGTGCGACGAAAAAGAACTCACCATCGAATTTAGTCTGACTTTCAAGCGACCGAATCGGCCATTTTTTGCTGATCGGATCCACTCGGCGAGGACACATCTACCCCTTCGTGGCTAGTGCATTCCCAATTGTGAGTGCAGTACCAGTACGGAGTACACGTGAGTACAACGAAGTGCAGAGGATAGAGTAGGATACATTACTCTGTGTGCTCATTGTAGGATGTAGAAATAGCTGAGAGTGTACTGTTGTATGTATGTATACGGTACCACACGATAAGCCGCGAGTGCGTAAGATCGACTCCATCCCGCGTGTCAACCCAAGGATTGTAGGCTTCTGGACCGTCGGCGGATGAGAGACGGGGCCCACTGGGCGTCCAACGGTGGTCTTGGCCTGAAGACTTGAGAGGCACGCGCGCAGGGCACGAGATGTGTGGGTGGGTTTGAATTGGGCTGTGATATTCTTGATATTCATGAGATTGAGTGTTGTCTCTACAGTACATAGTACAGTAACAGATAGTGTACACGTTGATCAATCACCAGATCACCAGTATCACTTACACTCTGTGTATATACTCTGCACTTGTACTATACATAGTACAGACCGAGTCTCTGAATTTTTGTGTAGCCCAGTGGATATCCCCCACACATGGAGCCAGCAATTTCCAATGACGATGTTGTGCCGATCTCCCCTGAGACTCGTGCTACATAGTCTTCAGTACATATGTATCTCAGGATCTGAGAATGAGTATCACTGATATTCAGTAGGATCATATCTAGTAAATAGTCAGTAATGAGTAGTGGTGATGTATTAGTATACTGTAGTAGAGGAAGTAGAGAAGTAGCATAATAATGGAGTATGCAGTAAACAGAGAAGAGTAAAAGGGAGAATGCCAACGCCAAATCGACCTCGTCCTTGCGTTTTCCTTTCTTCTCTTCTTTTTTCTCTCTTCTTTTCTCTTTTCTCTTTTCTCTCTTCTCCCTTCTCTCGCTTTTCTTCTCTCCTTCTCTCCCTTTTCTCTCCCTCGACCTCCTCTGATTGTACTTCTACCTTTGACCGATTGTTGACTGCTCAACTATTATTCGTCCATTTCCATCCCACATCTCACCCCAGTGGCTTTGCTGAAGAATCGTCGTCCCTTTGCTCGTCCCCTACACTCCATATGAGTCCCGTCAACTTCCCAACTTCTTCCTTCTTTTCACTGCGAACACCCTCACCGTCGCCCTCACTTTGACTCACCCATACACAAACGACCTCTTACAACTCTGGCTTGTACTGCTTGCTACCTTGAGGGGTTCTACCCAAAACCCCGTCCGTCATGGCGATATGGCCCTTCGGTCGTAAAAATAAACGCCACACTATTCAAGTGAGCGCCGAAGAGGCAGATGTCCTGCAAACTTCCATCGAACGTGCTCAAGAACCTCCCTCTACTGCCGCTGCTGCTGCTGCCACCGCCGCCGAGCCCACGTTGGGCCGCAAATCCTCCCGTCGCCGCTCCCTTCGTCAAGCAAACCGTCTCTCGCGCAATACCGATGGCTCAGAGAGTCTACGAGGGTCGGCGCGTCTCTCAGCGCATCGTCCACTCTCATCCCTAGATCAACGCACTTCCGAGCCAGAAGATCGCGGTAAACCCGACGGCCATGGCCATCCACGACCACCCTCTCGAACCGGATCCCTCATCAAGAAATCCCACCAAAGTGGCCACCCGGGGCCCAACAAGCTGCGAAAGAGTAAACGCAGGACCGATGAGGCAATCCGTGAACGAGAAATCAAGATGCTATCATCCACCCCCATCGATATTCCTCACCGATCCAGTGGCCTCGCCGGTGACTATATCCTGGAACATCGACGTCGCAAAGCGAATGGTCGACGCGCCGACCGATATCTATCGGATATCAGTCTCTCCATTCGCGATTCCGCCGCATCCTCCTTGTCAGATGCCTCAGACCCTTACACTTACAAGGTCAACGCGTTCGCCGCGTTGACTCCCCGTCCTGTTGTACGATACGTCGAAGCACCGCGACCGACCACCGTGAGAAGCCAGACCGAACCAACCGCCCTGGGAAGACACGATAAGAACAGAATGCATACCAGCAATATGTCACAAGAAGACCTCTATTACTCTAGGCGGCGGGTCAATGAACTGGCTGATTCGTTAGATGCAAGTACGCTACGTGAATTACTAGATCGAGATCGCCGTCGTCGTGAGAAGAAGCAGATTGATGATACTGAAAGATTACATCGCAAACTGCAAGAGCAGGCGGATGGCCAGCAGGCCGAGAGTGCCAGAGAGCACGAACCGGAAGAAAAAGACAATGTCAACAAACCACTCGCAACCGAAGAAACGCAGCAGCCTCAACCCCATGCTGAGGTCCCTGTGGACTCTTCGGTCGATGCTCCACCGGAGACATACAGGGAACATGTTGTGGAAACGATTCCAGAGGAAACTACCGGTACAACCCCCGAATTGCAAACCGAATCTTGGGCGCGCGATGAGTCTAAGGCCGGCGAAGTAGTTGCTGGAACCGAATCTCGACGGGCATCACTCGAAAGTGCCAATGTCACTCGAAATGTCGATGATATCTCTGTTCGTGAGCCGAAGCTCGCTCCACGACCCAGCTTTACACCTTCACATGAGATGGGCATGTCACGAACTACACTCTCCCCTTCTCACTCATCCATTCGTCACGGAGTCAACAGCAGTCATTCGCAAAACTATGGTGTCGGGTCTACCTCGGATGTCTCTGACCGTCGCCCGTCTGAATCTAGCGGCCATCGTAACGGTGGGAATACTATCACCTCCTTGTTCCGACGTGGCTCGTCTCGTCTCAAACGCCGATACCGCGAACGCTTTCAAGAATCTAGCACTGATGTCTCGAACGCATCGCACGAGTCTTTCTACAAAATTCAGACCCAGTCTTCTCCACCTCAATCATCCTCTGCTGCCATCCCTCCTCGTCCCTTTGTTCAGCCAACTGGAATTGTGAAACGCTCACAATCCAAGTTTACTGAGCACTTTGGCGATGAGCCTCCTATGTCGCCTCCTGATTCTCGCCTCCAATCTCCTGATATTCCCGAACAGGTGCTTGAGTCGTCACTAGAGAATGAAAAAGAAGATACCTTCTTGCATGGCCCTTCTCCTACGCCTGGCATGGATATCATCAATCCGCATAAACGCCGACATCAATCTTGGAATGACAGTATCGACGCCGAATCCGACAATGTACCACTGTCACAATCACTGGCCTCCATTGACTCTGAGGGCTCCTGGATGTCTGGTCAGTTCTTCCGCCGTATGCCGCAAAAGCCTAGCAGTCCAGTTCGATCTCACGTGAATTCCTTCGGGGCTAGCCCTGTGGATGGTACCGCCGATACTCAAGACGACGGGCGAGAATCTATTGATTCCCGCAGTGCTATGAGTAATGTGATGGGTGAGCCCGAGCTGGAGGATGCGACAGCTCTCGGTACCAAGAAACCCTCCGAGATGTGGCACCACGAGGTTGGACGACGACCTATGATTGTCACTCCTAGCAATCGACCCAAGTCCAACCAGGGAATGCTGCTTAAGAGAATTCCATCTTTGTCCCCAATCTCTGCCGAGGATGGCCACAGTTCCGAGGAAGAGACAGCTCCTCCTACCAATGTTCAGCGTATCGCCAGCATGCATGGCGAAATCGGACACATTGAGCAGGAGTAGTTCTTCTTCCATCAGGCCATTTGGATTTTTGCCTACACATGGTTCTACGTGTATACTCCCTCCGGCCCATTGTTCTTCTATGCTGGGCTTTACAGACCTGCCCGGTACACTCCGTACATAACCCGTCACTCCTTTTAGATTTGCTTTTCTTTTGTTACTTTCCTTTGTTCCTGGACAGTCAAGTGATCCTACGCAGTGAATCTGCTCTCATGTGTACGATGTGATGCGATGTGATGCAAGGCACCTTATTATCCTTCCACCGCATAATTACATCTTACCCCTTCTCATCCCCATCCCCTTGCCCTGACCCCCTACTGCCCTCCCCTCCCCTTCCCTGCACCTCCACCATTCTGAGCTTGTTCATTCCCAAATGCTATTCCCCTGCGCCTCGTTGATACCCCAACTCGCCCCATGTTTTATTTGCATTTTTACAACATGCATAAATTCCATTCTTCCATGTCTCAATAGCACCGGTCCATTGACCATTTCAGATCTGTTCGTTTATTCAATATACCATACCATCTCTCTTGGTGCCGATATTGGATCTTTCCATTCTGAACCTTACACTCCGTTGATGAGGGTTACTTTCGATACCCCGGGGTTCCTGCGATCGCTGCGCGATGGCCCCTGATATTACTATTTCCTCTTGCTTAATACCTTATTGCATTTTCCCTGCCCTGAGCACAGCCCACTACCCACTGTCTCAAAGACGGTCAAACATATCCCAAGCCGGAGCTATGCGACCAAATCAGACCGATTCTACGCTCGTTTCGTCAATTTCCAATGACTCGGACTGATTGTGTACCAGTTCCATCGGTGTTTGGTTCGGTGACAGTGTTTGATACTGGAAAGAGCTAGAATGTGGCAAGCATATCGTACTGAGAAGATCCCGATAGGATCGGATGAATAATCTTGTAATTGATAATCCGCCATAAAACTCAGCTGTATAATATATCATTAGCTATACTATCTCTACTACATACAGTAAGATCTCTTCAACTTGGTCACTACATATTCTTCGAATAACTTACTTGTAGATGCTTACTCATTGACTAGACTGGCCCAATTCATAAGCATCCGATCACGTCATCCTCCGCCTTTATTCTGCCTCTTCCCACCGCTAAACTCCTTTTCCTCGGACGCTCCCAAGCAGCTTTCAATTGGATTGTCGATCACGCAAACCCCGTCTCTTACAGCCTCAGAACCCGAATCTGACCATGCGCCCAGTAAGTCTACCGCTATTCCCTTCAGTTCCAGTTCCTTCGCTACCAATCCGTCCCGGTGGTGGGACGTTAACCCGCCTGGTCTTGACCAGAACGGATTAATCATCCACACACCCTTACCTAATCAACCTCCACCACCGGACCGGAACGTCATCGGCCTATAAAATCCAACCGCCCCTCAGTTGTGCCCCTCTCTTGAAATTCCAAGCTCACATCTTTCAATAGTTCAAGCCTTCTCCTCTACGTCTATCTAGACTTTCTATCTGCAGATCTACTCCCTCCGTGCTCCGCTCATCTATTCCAAAGCGTCTCCCCGTGCAGACTCCAATCCGATCTTTCACCTCTACCCCAATCCCTCACTTTTCGCAATCCACCCACAAAATGGCCGGCGGCAAGGTTGTTGAGATTACCTCGTACGTAACACCAGAAATTGAAACACTTACGCAAAAACGAGAGAGATATGTACTAACTTACTCCCAGCAAGGCTGAATGGACCGAGAAGGTCGAGAACTCCAAGGAGCCCGTTCTCGTCGATTTCTTCGCCACCTGGTGCGGTCCTTGCAAGGCCATCAGCCCTCAGATCGAGAAGCTCAGCATCGCCCACGAGAACGTTAAGTTCTTCCAGGTTGATGTCGACAAGGTCGCTGACGTCGCTGCCGAGAACGGTATCTCCGCTATGCCCACTTTCCTCTTCTTCAAGAACGGCGAGAAGGTTGAGACTGTCCGTGGTGCCAACCCCCCTGGTATCCAGGCTGGTCTGGCCAAGCTTCTGGAGTAAGGGTGGAAATGATACCTCTTTTTGACGTTTGAAAGTTCCTTTTTTTAAATTAGACATGGGATCATTGTTGATGGGAATATTATTTTTATTCTGGACCTTGTGTCCGTTGATTCCCAATTGTTTTTTTTTCTTGTGTAGACTTTTTTTAATCAAGACGTAGGTGTATCTTTTTTTATTTTCGTAGTAAATCTGTTTGTATACCGTAATCTTATCGTGGGAGTGAGTCTGTTTTGTGTACTGTAGACTCACAATCGACAGGGAAATTTCCAGGTTCAAAGTTGGCGGATTTTGAGACGAGACATGGCCACACACCGCGACGCAAATACCTTGAGATACTAACCACACTGAAATTGAACCAAGATTAAAAAGAAAATCCAATAAGATTCACAAGTTCCGTCGAAGAGGCACCAAAAGGTATAAACACATAACAAGTCTTCACAATAATCTCGTCCAATGTTCGGTATGTATTCGGAGAATTTCCCAAGAACTTCACATGCATGCAGGCAGTAAGTCATGAATTCTGTACATAGTGTATTGTAGAAACTCATGCAGCAGGCTATAGTATGCGTCATCTGCGCATGGATTTCGGGAATATTCCGAGACTGAAAGCGTGGGGTTCTTGCATGAGGATGCACACCGACACTGAGGGGCAGGTGGGTTCATGATATGATTGCTTCGAAGCTAAAGTTGGATGCAAAGTGATACATTCTATACAAGATGAATGGCAATTTCATTGGTTTTTTTCTTTAGATATATTCGATATCGAGGAGGGCAGGTTGCTAGAGCTTGGAAACGAGGAATCTGGTTCAGCCTTCAATTTATCTGTTTGGGCTTATAATTTCTACTACCAGTTCAGATAGCACTGGCAAGCCATTTTTTCTTTTGAAAAAAAAGGATCTTTTGCTTTGGTACTATCCAATCTATGATTGTCGACAAGGAAGGGATAAACCGTTTAGATGCTTGAATGTCCAACTGAGAGTTTGAGAAGTTTGGTCTCGACTGTTTACTACTATCATGCTGAGCTATTCTAGCTAGAGAAAGCTTCGAGATAGACAGATTGAACATCGGTAAGTCTATTTTCAGCTTCATGAGAAATATGACACGCCTTATCACTGATCCATCATATATCTCGCCAATTTTCGTGAAGCTGAATTTTTTGTTCTACTAGTATAGCGCCTTCTAGCTTTCTTAAGCCAATAGATCGCAATGAAGGCCTTCTAGCAATAGATTGTGTAGAATTTACACAACATTGTTCAACACCAATTGGAGTATAGACTTGAAGTCTATCCTAGATTCCCAAGCCAACGACAACACTCGCAATTCTGATCTTTGCTGTTCAATTTCTGTCGCCTAGCCTCTTTTCAAAGACAAGTTGACTAGTATACACAATCAGTAACTTTCCAGCCAAGATAGGCTTCTCGCTACACAACCCTCAAGTCGGGTTCAATTCTAGACTGCATCATTATCGAACTCGATATGACGAGCATCTCTTGGTGGCTGCTTGGCTGCGTAGCTGCTCCGGAGCAACTTTTTAAGCTGCTGACACAAAATCTTCCGAAGAAACTAGAGTCTAGTTTCAAGTACCGGGCAATGCACAGGCAACACGCGACGGGAATGTCCGTGAGTTCACCGATATACTAGCACTGAGGTATATTTAAAGAGCATGGACCATTTAGGGCTTTTGTCCACCGAAATGGAGCGAACCCACAGCATGCCATGCGATTGACAGTTCCGAGTCAACCCTAGACATATCAAACGTTCGTATTCCACCTCAATCTGCATATTACCTACTCCGTACCTGCAAGTCACGCCGAATATCAGGCCCACACGCACGGAAAATGCACGCGGACGCAAAACACGTCCGATAAGCCGACAAACTACGGCAAGTTTATGGTTCGGCTACACTCCCGAATGAATCGACTTGGGTACCCCCATTTCTTTATTGGTGCCAAATTCGATCGATCAGAGTGATGTATCTGATAAAAAAAAACATGGCTTCCACATGTCGAACTGTCCTAGAAATCAAGCCATGGATGATGAGAAACAATTCCACCTCAATCACCACGGCGCTGGGTTGGCGCTAACAACTTAGATCGATCAGATCTCGGCGGGTCTGGCTGAGCATTTCACAAACCCTGCGCCACTAAGCACTGGTCGAGTCAGTCACGGTACTGTACGGACTTAGAATGGCCAGCTGGAGTGGGAATGGGGCTAAATAACAACAATATAAATTAATTTGCTTGCGAGATTTTTTATTTATTAGAATGTAATTTTTCATAATACTCTAGCCGAGGCACGTCCGAGCCGCCCCTAACACAAACGGGTCTTGCGGCTCTACGAGAGTAGTTCATCTTCCTCGGCAATTAAATCCATTCATGCTGAGTGGAGTTGATCAGTATCATTTTCAAAGCACCGGTTCACGCTAAAGAAGAGCTTGGATGGGTTTGTGATAGATCGTCAACAACCGAATGTACCGATAGATCCGGATGAACAGTGCCGGAAAGATGGAACAACCTCTGCCACGCCCAGCAAAGGAACACACAGGAACAGCTCCATGAGAAGACCTGTTGATTGAACGGCCCCAAACTTGAACCGCGTGGAAGTGGGTCTCGCACTAAATCTTTCTCATTTGTGTCTGCCAGTGGTGACTGGCGACTGGATGACCCGGCGCAGCTGAACTTGACTCTTAGTTTAGTTTCGGTCAGCCCTTCCAATCAATTTGACTCCGGGTAAGATCAAGCCAGAAGTCTCGTTTGAATATTTCAAGAATCAGGAGAAATTTACATCTACTCAATTTGACTTTTCACTTGTGTAAAATGGAACAATAGCATTCACCTACAGATGCAGTAGCGCAGGATCTATTGACCTCACCGGGTTAGAACAGGGCTTAAGTCTAGATATTCTATTGAACAGAGTATCTCACGGGCCCACGCCAATGATACTGGGCAAATCACTCTGATACGCCAAAATCAAAAGACGCCCCATCGTTCCCTTTCCACTTCGATCCGATCTCGATTTGTCACGGTCGAATATAGACTCCGGCGATAACTGGAATAGCCACCAGGTCGCTTCAAAAATCCACTTTTGACAAGGGTACGCCGTATCAGGCGGGTCTTTTCTCCAAGACCCCTTTTTCACATTGTTTTATAAACGTTCCACATTTTATTTGAAACCTTTTTTTTTTTTTTTTTCAGCCGACTTGGTGAGCTCGATATTGGCTTGACAAGCCATTACATCCACTATCATGAGCAATCTTGTAGAATGCATGTCTAGCTCTCGGTGGAGACCTTCCATATTCCAGATCGAATTAGGCTGCACGTCGCTTGTATTGACGATTTATTCGCCCAATGCCTGTGAGTCTGGGACGCATCATCTTGTCGACCCTAGTGATATTATATTACTAGGCGAGATCCCCCGGGACCCAACTTGAACTGGATCTGGGGTCAAATCTATCCTATTCCAAGGTCATCACGGCTCTTTGCTCATTCACTCGATAACCTCGTGTGAAATTCATCGTCGTTCATTCATATCTTTATATGATTTGATTTTGTATTTTCTCTAAGCATCGCTCTCTTCTAACCGGCCTTTTCTCGGACATTTCACTCTCTCAAACGAACTGCAAAATACCAAATCAATGAACGCTCTGCAGATGTCGTGACTGCATTCCATTCGACATCCTATACACCACCTACAAAATGACCGGTGAAGGCTCCCATGATGGCCTTTTGCCTAATACTTCGGACTCACCTGTCCACGTCTCTTACCTAGCAGGCTACATCTTTCTTTCTTATGTTATCAGCTCTATGGGATGTGCGACAACATTAGAGCTACTCCACAGGAGGACATCCAGATCTGGTTTCTACAATTGGTACGTCAATACAAATGATCCACTGTTTTCCCATAATGCTCCCAAGCGTCAGGTCAGACAAAACTAATACAAAGCCTTCAAAGGTATCTACTACTCACTTCTTCAATCACAATGGGCGGTATTGGAATTTGGTGCATGCACTTCATCGGTAACCGTGCCATCGTCCTCGGAGACGGAGATATGGCAATTCAAATTCTATACAATGTCGCTTTCACAGGAACGTCCTTCGTGCTCCCGGTCATCGTATTGCTGGTTGCCTTCTACTCCGTTGGCGTCGAAGAGAAAGCGGGATATCTCCGGATCCTGGTTGGAGGCCTTTTGACTGGTAGTTCAGTGTGTGGAATGCACTACGTGGGTCAACTGGGTATATCAAACTATAGATGCTCCTATCGTGTTGCCAATGTCGTCGGTTCTGCCATCATTGCGGTTTTCTCCAGTACTGCGGCCCTTGGTATCTTTTTCAGGTGGAGAGCTACTTGGACGGATATTTGGTGGCGACGTGGAATTTGCGCTTGCTTGCTTGCTGCTGCTGTCTCTGGAATGCACTGGACGGCTGCCGTTGGTACAATTTACAGAGAGCGTGACGAATCTCAAAAAAATGAGACTCAATTGTCTCGAAGCCAGGTCGTGATTATCTGTGCCGTTCTGGTTGGTCCCCTCTGCTAATTCAAGCCTGGAAGTCTTATGACTGACACCTAAGCCAGGCCTGTGTCTCCTGCGTTATTCTATCTGCCTGTGCGATTGTGGCCGGAGGAAACCGACGAAGATCAACAACTCGTGCTCATCAGCTTGTGCTCGCCTGTGCCTATTTCGACCCAGCAGGACGTGTGATGGTCACACCCCAGGCTCTCCTGCCAACTAGGAAAATCGTTGATCATTATATCGGACGGGTTTGTTCTCTTCATCGCATTTCACTTGGTATATGTAATCCAACTAATATATGGTTCTTAACAGACATTCAAAGATGACGATCTCACTCGCACTCATCCTACATTCTTATGGGCATTTAGGGCAAGTCGAAACTGGAGTGTTGTGAAAGACCTCGTGCCCTTCATGAGAAAACGACTCGAATCCGAGGAACAGGCGATCCAAAAACATGTTCTCTCAAAAGGAGTAGTTATGGATAAAGAGACAGAGTTGCAAACAGATTTCGATACTCTTTTCAAGCAGCTATTCTGCGTCAGTGCGCAAGAGCTATCAAATGAATTGCGACTACCCCTGGAAGACCTTGGAACCCTCTACGACGATGTGCTCTCAACTGCAATTCCTGTTTCTAGACTCTCCCGAGCAATGGGTCGCTCTTCCTTACGTACAGGAAAAGGTCAATTGATGTTCAGTGTTCGACAGCTCCAGAAACAAGAAGCGAATCGTTTGGCATCTTTTGGATTCCGATTTGCAACCATTGAACATGTTACATCTGCACTCTCTCGTCGTATTCATGTCCCAGAAGTCACTCTTCTCGAGCACCTTCGTGATATGCGCGATTATGCATCATCCAATCGCGGATTTTCAGAGGGCGTCCATCTCATCTCGTTCGTTATGCGTCCTACTGTCCAGGATCATTTCGAGATTTTAACCACCAAAGGGACTGCTAACCCTCTCCCATCCTCTACCTTGCCTATCAAAAGATTGAATGTGCAACATCTTGACCTTCTTTCCCATTTAGAAGGATGGTCCATGGCCTCTTGTCTTAAGTACCTTCAGTCTAACGCTGCTATTCAAAAGGACAAATCTTTAGATGAATTCCGGGAACACTTAATCCGAGGAATTATCTCACTCTCAAGTTCATTCCCAGAGGATATGCGATCTGCAGCTACCTTTTCTGCACGTCCTCTTGTTGCGCCTTGTCGTGATCATTCACGCTCATCCCACGAAATGCAACAAACCCAACAATGTACTCTTCTCACTTTCTGTCTCGTCGGCACCCTCGACACTCAAGTCCCCAACCCAGACTTCACATTTACACCCTTCCGTCTTTTCCGTGTCCAACAGCAAGTAAACGACACATTCGCTGACCGCGAAGGTTTCAGCCGTGAACTGAATCAAGATCTTTTCTCTTCAGACACACATAAACGAACCGGATCCTCAGCCTCAGAATCAGACATGGTATCCTCAACACGTTCCGCAATTCTACGCATGTGGCCATCAAGAAAGCAAACAAGCTCACTCCCCTCGCGAAACTCGCAAGAATCAATGGTTGAACTCAACGCAGTTGTTCTCGGAGACATCACTGTTCAGAAAGAAGTAAGAGTGGATGTGACTCGTCTTAATGAAACAAACGCCGTTCAAAATGCGCGTGGAACTCACGATGCTATTATCGCTGCTGGTGATGGAGCTATCACGCCTACAACGTATGTCGATGAATTGTATAGTTTATGCTATGCACCGGGGATTCGTCTTCGTCCTGATTCGACACTGCGTGCCTCTGTGAAATCCAACCATTCATGACCTTTTCATTTTCTTGCATTTCTTGGATTCTCGTCGGCGTCGGGGGATAAGCGTGTAAAAGTTCAATTGTGGTCTATGGTTTCTGGTTTCGTGTTTAATATGTCTTTTGTGCCTTTGATCCCAGCCCTACTACTAGTGAGCCCTGGTGCTGCTGTATATAACGATTATTATTTATTATTTTGAGCAATTATTGGTGTTCAATCAATATCCTTCGGAATGTAAACTGAGCATAGTAGACTCAACGTTCACTTCGAACTGAATACCTGATAGAGCATTCATTGTACACTCCGAATGTTATTATGACATTGGTGAGACTATGCGCTGGAACGAAATTATCATATCGTAACACGTCAGAATTGACAGTCGCTCAATAAATGCAAATAGAATGGAAAGAAAACGCCCCAGAACTTGATAAGCACATGCTCATTCCTGATCTTCTCTTTTGACCTCCCCTGCATCCTCCACTTGACGTTCGGGTCGAACGTATATGTTTTGCTCAATTGGCATTTGGATCCGCGCGTTCTAAAAAGGTTGGATCCATCTCAATCCGACGCTCAAATTTCGTCCACCAATCGCGAAAGCTCTTGAGTGGCACAACATCGTGACCTTTATTCGAAGGATCGGATTCAGCAAAGCTGGCCAGGAAATTAAACGCGCTGCCGATGATGCGCTGGGCAAGAACTTTTGTAGAGATCGGACCTTGCTGCGCATTCGAGCCGGATTGGGTCGTCAGTGCTGTAGAGTTGGACTTTTCCTGCGCACGCTCGGCCTCGAGTGCAGAAAGCTGAGGCGCAATTGTATCGGCAGCCTCAATGGAAATGCCAAGGGTTACGACGCCATTCGTTGTGCTGGATGCGAGGTTACTAGATCCCTCGTCAAGCATCTCATCTTCCTCCTCGGCTTCTGTGCGGCCGGTGCCATCGCTTGATGCGGGATTGCGAACATTGAAGAAACCCGAGGGCCTCTCGTTGGCTAATGCGCCGATGAAACGGAAGTCGGTGGGATTGCCGGTATTTGGGTCTGGGAGCTGGGCGTAGATTGCGGCTCCAGTATTTGGGGGAAGAACGGTGCCTGGGAGGAAAAAGACGGCTATATCTGTGAAGGGTGGGTTGAATGGGATTGTGAAAGCGAATTTGGTAGCTTGGCCATTTGGTTGGCTGTCGACGGGCACAATGTCTGTGAGACACGGACGGCCTGGAATGACGACGGAAAACATTGGGAAATTAAATTAGAGAGAATATAAGGGAATATATGAGGGGACGAGGGTGGGAAATGAAGAGAGATGAAGAAAGGGAAGGTCACAAAACTCGATTTCTTTGAGGTTCGACCAAATCCAAGCGGATTTGCGCCGGTGACATAAACCCGACCCAATTAGGAAAGTCAGCGGGGAGCTGCCCTTATCGCCCGATAAGGGCTTGGCAGTGCAATCCCGCGATGTTTGGGGACTGACTCGACGACGTTTGGTTTCTATCTGTAAGTAGCCTTCGTGGTTCAATCTTCAAAAAAAAAAGTCCAATATGGGTGTTTCAAATTTGGACCTGGTCGCGGATTGCGATAAGTACGAATTTCCCCAATTTCTTCAATTGCTTGTGGCAGCGTCTTACTTTGTTCAGCTTCCCTTATTATGAGGACAACCGGGTGGCCTATACCGAGAATCTCACCAATTACCATACATTCCGTGTTTCCGGTTACGATGCGACTCTGGGATATGTCAAGAACTCGGTCGTTGAACAATTTCCGTGGCCGCAAGAATACTGGAATATCGACGCTCAAGCCAGGACCATCACTCTTATAACTCCTGCCGGCGCAGACCCCGCACTTCGCAGCAGACTGATTGAAGAGAGCATCGGTGAAGCAGTCAAAAAGGAGACATTCAAGGTTCTCAAGGGGTGGCGTAATGAAAAATATCCCGTCTATGCGCCCGGTGGGGAATACATCTTTGAAATCGAACGAAGTGCAGCTTGTCTGTTTGGCGTGGTGACCTATGGAGCCCATATGACCGGATATGTGGAGGATTCCACAGGTTTGAAACTATGGATTCCCCGAAGAGCCAAGAATAAGCAGACTTATCCTGGTATGCTTGACAACACCGTTGCCGGTGGCATGTGTACTGGTGAGAAACCGTTCGAGTGTATCGTTCGTGAGGCAATGGAGGAAGCCTCTCTGCCGGAGGATGTGGTTCGAGCCTGCATCACTGCAAGGGGATGTGTCACCTACACACATGTACGTGATGTACGTGCCGGTGGAGAGACGGGTCTTCTTCAACCGGAAGTAGAGTATGTCTATGATCTAAAACTGGACCCGTCCGTCATCCCGAAGCCTGGAGATAGTGAAGTTGAGGAGTTCATGTTGCTTTCGGTCAAGGATGTCCAAGATGCGTTGGCGCGAAAGGAGTTCAAACCTAACTGTGCCGTTGTTCTGATTGATTTCTTCATTCGTCATGGCATTCTGACTGCGGAGACTGAGCCGGACTATCTCGATATCGTGGCGCGACTGCATCGCCGCTTGGAATATCCAACCGCATCTCACTGCTTACGGTAAATATGTATCATCTAGATTTATTCTGCATGGGAAATAAACTGCTCGACTTTTGTGAGTTTCCAGCAGAGCCTCGGAATTAATAGCATCGGATGCGAGTATACCTATACTCGCATCGGTAAACTCCAGGCTAAGGGTTTCTGAGGACATAATTAAAGTTACTGGCACTTTGAAAATTACAGCCCTGTAATTGGTAGCACTGGAGTGCTACCAGGACTGAGTCTATACTGTGATATTCCTTTCGAGTCAAGGTTATTTTGGAGAATCAAGATTTTGATAGATAATCATCTATTGGTATTCCCAAATCGAAATGCAAATAAAACGCCAACGCTGCACAATTAACACAAAGAGATATGAACATCTGCTGATATCAGATACCACTCCAGATTGTTTTTTCTTTCGATTCAAGCGATATCCATCTCGACATGTAGACCTTTTCATAAGCTTCAATACAGATACAACGAGCAAGCCGTGTGACCCATCTATTTCTTGAGAAGCAGGTATACGTAATCAATCCGCAGAGGGGCAACCTTCTTATAGGGACCCTCAAGATAAAGCAACAAGCCACCGAATGAAACGAAGACAGCCCTGTGGATATAGGCGTGAGCGGAAATCCTTCTTGAGGCAGATGTGCAGCGTGGCATCAATGGATTCAATGAGACTTACATGGTATCCTTGGTTGCACCCTCCTCAAATCGGTAAACTTTACCGTGGCAAACATAGTCATAATCGTTTGCCAAGGTTTGCTCACCATTGGCAACATCTCTCCAGCTATTGCGAGTATCCTCCTTGCCGTCCAGGGACAGTGTCGAAGCGAGCGCTAGAGACAACGTCTCGCCGACGGCGCATGGGTAAAGCTCGGAATTCACATCAAGCGTGAAGGTGAGGGAAGCATCGGTAGAATTGCAGGTCAAACGCGAGACACGATCGTACTTCTGAGCGTTGATCGCGGTGACAGTGAAGGTATCTTCAAAGAGCAGAGGGTCGGACATAGTGGCGATATGACTGCACAAAGACAGCGTTTTGAGTTCGAATTGTACAAGAAATGAGCGCGAGTCACCTTCTAACAGTACTAATAACAATAAAGGTCGGGACTTGGGTCGATTGGGAGGTTGCGCAGTTGAAGAAAAGGCAGAGAATGAAAGTTGGAGATGGTCGCGGAGTTCCAATCGAAGCTTGCCGATTCTTTTTTTTTTCTGCCGCCTTTTTGGGTCTTCCCCGCCGAGTCATTCACTTTTGGAACTCCCCGAAACATTCAACTATTCCCTTCATTTTTTGTATTTTCTTTTTTGGAGTGGAGCTACTCTCGCTTTGAAAATGTCCTTTCGCAAGCGCAATATTGGTCTATCGACAGGGTCTGATCGCTCTGCTCAGTCCAATGCCACACAACCAACCCCGCCAGAAGCAACGCCGGGCATTCGCCCCTCCCCCGATGATGGACGGCCAACTACTTCAACAGGAGCTCCGTCTCTAGATAACCTTCTCGCAGGACATGCGGGTCTTCCAATGGGAAAGTCTCTATTGATCGAAGAAAATGGGACTACCGATTTTGCAGGCGCATTGCTACGATATTACGCGGCGGAGGGAATTGTTCAAGAGCAAAAGGTTCATGTGGTTGCTATGCCTGAGCAATGGGGACGCAGTCTACCTGGCCTTATTGGCACTGCAGAGTCTTTGGATGAGAAAAGATCCGACAGGCGCAAGGATGAGCGAATGAAAATCGCTTGGAGATATGAACGACTAGGCGAGTTTGGAGCTGGTGTTGCAGGCACACGAGGTGGTGAGTGTCTCGGGCAGCTTGATTGAAGTAGCTTCAAATAGCTTCAAATGACTAATTGTTATAGCTCCTCCTGCATCCAGCACCGCAGGTGAACAGGATCCAAATGCCAAACAGCCGCCAGCCTTCTGTCATGCTTTCGATCTTACCAAGCGACTCGCACATCCTTCAATCACCAACATGACTTTTATTCCCTGCATGCCGACAGCAGAATCTCCGTTCCCAGCGATTCTCGATCGAATTCGAACTGCCATTTCTTCGAGCACCCCGAACACAATTCATCGCATCCTAGTTCCGTCACTGCTCAATCCGACCTTGTACCCTCCCGAGTCCTGCCGCCCCGAATTCGTCCTGCAGTTCCTGCACTCCCTCAAAGCGCTCCTCAGTGCATACCCCACAAGAGTGACAGCCATGATTACATTCCCGCTGAGTCTATATCCTCGTTCATCCGGCTTGGTCCGCTGGATTGAGCTGCTCAGCGACGGTGTGATTGAATTGTGTCCGTTCCCTCATTCTGCAGACAATCTCACCACTTCTGGAGCTGCCACATCACAGGAAGAACCTCCACAAGGCATGCTTAAAACTCATCGTCTCCCAGTACTCCATGAACGCGGGGGTGGCAGTGATCAGAACGTTGGTCAAGATTGGGCATTTATTCTGAGTCGACGCAGGTTCGAGATTAAGCCGTTTAGCTTACCACCGGCCGAAGGAGATACCGAGGCACAGGAGACCGCAGCACCTGGTAGTAGTATGCCCAAGAAATCAGATCTCGAATTTTGAAGAAATGAGGGTTCTTGCGCCGAATGTCCGCATGTTCAATCGTCTTCTTCGAATTGCCGATGGGTTCCGGGCTCGGCTAGCATGTCGTCCAGCTCGATCTGTTCGGACATGGCCGCACTGGAATTCGCCATTGTTCGCAAGTAGCTCTGGCCGTATGAACCCATTCCTGGTCGCATCAAAGATCGCCCACCGCGTGCACGAAACCGATTGCCTAAGCAAGATGAAGCGGCTAGCCAAGCTGGGGAGTGTCAGTAAACCATGTCTTCAAATCTGTTTCTCGACAATCAATCGGTACACACCAACAAACAATAGCAACGGGGCAAAAAAGACCAAGAATAATAAAAGGAGGAAATTCATGGCGAGCGTTGAGGAACAACCAGACAAGCCGAGCAACACGCGCGAGTCGACCAGGCGGAGGTGAGACTGACCGCCTGCCAAGAATGTCCAAGAGGCTGACATAATCCACTTTTCGCTTGCTTCGATTTTCTTTTTCTTCCCGCGTTTTCTTCTTCTTCCTTCAACACAATTTCGTCTGGCTTTTGCTGGCCAAATTCCAGACTTGTCTCGAGCTAATGGTAAGTTCTCATTGTATTTCTTTTCCTTTCTTCTTTCTTCTTTCGCATGATTATATATCTACAAAATCTGTCAATCCCCTGAAGCTCGCTATAATATCTCAAAAAAGAGCACCGGTGACGAGAAACGTAATTGAAAATGACTTGCCTCAAATCTTCTTGTTTTGACTCTTGCATCTGTCTTAATTGAGCTTTGGCTAACATGACATCTGCCATAGGTACAGAATATATCACACATATCACAAATTTGAAAGACAGTTGAAGCCCAGAGAAAAAAGAAGAATACGAGAAGAAAAAAAAAATGGACAGTCCTATCCTTCCAATTCCGATATCCTACGTATCCGGTAGATACCTGCTGTTCTCCATTGATGCCGTCACCTACCTGCGACGTGAGCACCATATCTGCGGCGTGTTGATCGGAACACTTCCACAAATTCCTCAACAGAATGTTTTTCTGGGTCTGCCGTTGGAATTAATGCCCGAGGAGGCGCGGCTGTTGGTGGACAAGGGTGTAGCTTGCATCGTAGACGAAGCCAAGGCACATGATGGCATGAAATCTCTTCTTGAAGAAGATCGCCGCCAGTATCTACGTGAACTAGAATCCCAAGGCCTCCAAGCCTCCCGCCTCCTCTCGGATCGCAAGGACCAACAACGGGAACAAGTCTTGAAGAAATTAGATGACAAGGCCAAAGCTAAAGCGCTCAAGGCCAAAGCAAACCAAGAGGGACAAGACGCCGCCGCATCCTCATCCACTCCTGGGGATGACCTGGCCAGTACAAGGTCCCCGAGTCGTGCATCTGGCACCCCGTTAGCCATGGGCATTACGCCTCCAACATCCTACCCTCCACTACCTCGTCCAGCCTCTTCGCAACATCTACCAAAGCCAAACGTATCCCTATCATACCCGCTTTTTGCCCATCTTTCTCTACGTGGCTACTTCCTCTCACCTGGGCTGCGATTCGGATGCCAATATGTGGCATACCCTGGTGATCCATTACGGTTCCACTCGCATTTCCTTTGCGTTTCTGCCGAATGGGACGAGCAAATCGATCTGATGTCTATCGTCAATGGTGGTAGATTGGGAACCGGTGTGAAGAAAGGATTCCTCTTGGGAGGGCCGCAAAAATCACGAAAAGAAGCCGAAGATGAGGCTGAGCGAGTGGAAAGCGTACGAACTTTCAGCATCGAGTGGGCAGGCATGTGAGAAATCTGCTCTGATTACTACTGTCTTCCCAAGTTACTCCATACGTCGTCTCTGGCTGTGGCAAAGAATTGCTGTCGAGGAATCGCTGTACATACCGCAGTACATTATTACCTCTTCTAATTCTTCCACTTGGAAGAATCATGCGTGGCCCTCGGTGATCAGATTTCCAGTCAACATCCGGAATTGGGACAACCTCCAAGGAGAATTTATGACCACAGCCGTCGTTGATGACTCTGTTATCTGCCACGAAAGACTGGAAGTGATGATCCCGCGCTGGATACAACCCTTCACCGAATGGTTTCGCAAGCTCCTGTTCCAGCTGGAGCACTTCGGTTCAAAATCAATCACAATGAGCTGTGAGGCGTTCAGATCATGGATTCTACCGTGAATTTTCTGGTGTCTCAGCCATGACTGGTCAACGTCTAACGCCATCTACAGAGATATTGCTTCTACATGATACCCCAAATTAAACCAGATGAAACTCTGAAATGACAAAGAATAACATTCGCTCAATATACAGTGCACATTCATTAGTCGTAGATCTATCCCACAGCTCCCATAATAATCACGAACGAACAACCGAATTATAAGTAATCGACATTCCTCCACTTGAACTTCTTATTCGCGCGATCCACAGGCCTGTTCTCAAATTGGCTTCCGTGTAGCTCAAATGCCAGCGGTTTCGGCGTATTTGATATCTCAGTCCGCTGACCATCCTCTTTTGCCGCAACAGATTCCTCACTCGTCGGTAATGGCACCGTGAATCGAAAAACGGTATGTTCCTTTGGAATAGCTATAATCCAGAAAGTCAGCTTCCAGCAACGAAACCAAGTCCATAACACTACAGCCCCTAATATAAAGCAAATGACTCACTCTTAACTTCGTCCTTGGCTGTAACAATAACAAATGTGAACTTCGTATCCCGAACCACAATTCCCTTCAATCCTACTCTCCCGAAAGATCGACTCCTCACAACTTCAACCTCTGCCCCATGATAGTCTGCACTGACGAGCTTCGCACCATGCGATGCCGGCGTCAAGACTCCGGTTTTCCCAGTAGCGCTCAAGTCTAAGATCTCCTGCATATAGCTAATCCATAGCGTATGAAGGCCCTGGAAGATCGCGTACTTGCATTCTTCCTTAGGGAGATCGTATAGACCGGATGATCGCTTCTCACGCGCGGATAAAGGTTGCGGTCGCTGATGACGACGGAAGTACTCCTTTTTGCGTAGTTTATGTAGACGTCTTCGGGATCTATTATCAGAAGCGGAGGGTGATGTTGGGCGGAGGAAGAGAGGTTTTTGTTTGATGCGCTCGGTGAATTGTTGGGTTGCGGTATCTGGTGAGTGGGCGCGAGAGAGTAAAGTGTGCGCGATATGTGGGTTTGTAGTTGGAAAATCTATCATGTTGAAGACCCTGCTTTTCGTTAAGGACTGTAGTTGGAGGGTTGTTTGAAGAGGTTTCGGAGTGAAGTTGAGAAAATTCCCGCCGGTCAGTTTGATGTCACCCGATAAGATAACGCATCCAACATCTTCAGAGTTTACTTGTAGGGTACAACAAGAACTTTGGCTTTATACTTCTTGTAAGAACTAATAAAAAAAATATTATCCCGAGACTGTAATGCTCTATTTTTTTCTATAGTCTTGCCAATGGACCGTCCGAGCGGAAAACTCCGAGACTTGACTGACTGATCTCCGATATCGACTTGCAGCCTGCCAGTTGCATGCATCGTTTAAAGTCCTGGTAAAGAATGTCGAGCATCAACTCTACTCCTTGCTGGCCATTATACTATATACCACTCATGTCAGTGTCTTATCTCTTTCAAATAATTCTTGAATCGAGGTAAATTCTTACCGCCAAGCCCCAAAGCATTGGACGACCAACCCAGCAACATTCTGCTCCCAATGCCAACGCCTTAAATATATCGCTACCAGAGCGGATGCCCCCATCGATATGGATGCGAATTCGGCCACGAGCAGCTTTTGCACAAGCGGGAAGAACATCAATGGTTGCTGGTGTTTCATCAAGCTGTCTTCCTCCGTGGTTGCTTATCACAACACCATCGCATCCATATTCAATGGCCGTCTCTACATCCTCGGGTGTAAGAACGCCCTTAATCCAAATTTCCATATTGGTGATGCTCCGCAACCAAGGAATCTCCCTCGCCCAAGAATGCGAAGCCGAATTGAAAGCTGAGAACCCATCATCGTGCGACTGCTGCTGGATTTGTTCTGATGTCTTTTCAATCATGGGATTATCTAGTCCAGGTGAGGGAAGAAATCCAGTCCGCCATTCGTTATATCGAACTCCCAAGACTGGACTATCGGCCGTTAGGAAGATAGCTTTGCACCCGGCAGCTTCAGCTCGGTGGACAATTCGTGCTTCTTTCTCACGGTCTGCCAATGTGTATAGTTGCATCACATGGTGGATAGGTCCGATCTCCTTCCCTGCGGTGGTGATCTGCTCTACCGAATGATTTGCATATGAGGAGACACCCATGTTGATACCTGCTTTGGCACATGCCCTACTAGTTGCAAGCTCGCCGTCCGGATGAGCCATGGCTTGAAGACCAGCAGGTGAGACGCAAAGTGGGAAGCTGATCTCCCGATTGAACAGACTAATCTTGGTGCTGACTTGCGAGACATCTTTCAAGACTCGGGGTAATATGCGGTACTTTTGGTAGGAAGAGGAGTTCTCACGGACTGTCACCTGGTTTGTTGCACCGGAATTGAAGAAGTCTAGCTCAATGCCCTTCGTTAGCGATTGAATGTGGTATTGGGGTGGAGGATTTGATACCTCGAGTTGCGGCTGGTAAAACTTGAGATGCTGCCTTTTCAAGGTCCGCAATACAAAGGACCTTATCTTCTGCCATTGTATTTATTGTTTAGTATGACGGTCACTGGCTACAGCTAGAGAGATTAGAAGTTCTGGCTTTAGTGTTGAGTCACAATGCGGGGTGTGTGTGCTATTCTCACCGTGGGGATGTCTCCACTTGAGTGACTCTTCTGTACTTACAAAGCGCATTGCGATCTTGAATTTCCCATGATCTTCCTAATACTTAGTATCCAAGCTTAGGAGTTACGCATACGCATTGTATGGGACTTCTCACCTTGGAAAAGAACTACTGGTATCGGATCCAAACGATGGTGAGGAAAAGATATCCGCCTGAAGAGGGTCACAAGACTCAGCTTGAAGGTCACCAGAAATCCAATATAGGCGGCATTCCTTGCCTTTGGCCCAATTCTCTCTCGGATTCATCTTTTAGTCCGAGCACAAAATCTTGACTTTTTAATGGTTCTAAGGTTGGCCACATCCTCGGTCCATTCGATTTCCCCGCATGAATGTCCGACTACATAGTAAATATTATCAGTAGCATTGTCATAAACTGGAACTCTAGAAATCTCATCCCTCTGAAAAAATCTTGAAAGGTTGAAGAGCTTCCATCACCCGTCAGAGACTAGACTATTATCCTGATCATCACTATGACTGGATCATCGACTATTGAAAGGTTGGACAATTTCCCTGGACTACCTCCCTTTCCCGATGATGTTCCCACCGCACCACTCCTTCGACTCTCATATGAAAAATTGTTGGCTGGCGATACTGCAGAGTATGAACGACTCTTCGAGGCATCAGTGGACATAGGATTCTTCTATCTGGACCTTCAGGACTCAGAACAGGGACGATCACTCCTCGGCGACGCAGATGATCTCTTCCGGGTAGGAGAGAAGCTGTTCGAACTACCTCTAGAAGAGAAACTGCTATACGATTTCAGTGCACAGAGCTCATACTTTGGCTACAAGGGCCAAGGGGCTGCGGTCGTGGACAAAAATGGGAACTTAGATCGGAATGAGTTCTATAATGTATGTTGATGTATAGGGCCTCAAATGAGATATTCCCGTACCATTATAGATATAAAGCTAATACACAGTAGGTATCCAAAGATGATATCTTGGGTATATCAGAGCAGCTCCCGGCACCGGATATCTTGCACGATAACAGAGTGAAACTGAGTTCGTTTATGCATGGCTCACACGACATCGTTTCTCTCATTCTGCAGGTTCTGAATGACAAGCTCGCCCTTCCAAAAGATACCCTCGCCAATCTTCATCGTCGACAAGCAATCAGCGGGGATCAAGTCCGCTTCATCAAAGCTCCACCGCAACCGATGGATGACAGACGTACAGCATTGGGCCAGCATACTGATTTTGGCAGTGTCACAGTACTATTCAACCGGCTAGGCGGATTGCAGGTATTGCCTCCGGGGGAGGATGCAGAATGGATATATGTACGGCCATTACTTGGACACGCAGTGGTTAACCTTGGTGATGCAATGGTCAAGTTCACTAATGGGTTGTTCCGGTCGAATATCCATCGAGTCGTGGCACCACCAGGTATTCAAGGGGACTCGACTAGATACAGCCTTGTGTATTTTTCCCGACCGGAGGATAATGTCATTCTGCGACGACTGGACGGATCGAATCTTATTCCGGACATTGGAAAGGGTCAGATCGAAGAGGAAATTAATAGTAAGGATTGGATTATTCGGAGGGCGCTGGGACGGCGTGTGGACTTGGTTACGGATATCGACTTCGATAAGTCGGCGGGGACTGAACAGTTGAGTAGGAGGATCAAGGCCTGACATCGGAATTTTACTATATATCTTCAATAGTTGTGTGGGATTTTTGAACAATTTTCAAGTAGTTATTATCGCCTGAGTGTACTAGTAATTTGCAAGGTGGCTGCCCGGTCTACTTCGAACTGTCAGCTACGATGTTACATGCTGTACGTACGATCAACGACTGCGTAATTGTAAGCTTCATTTATTCCACCCCACAATACCCACGGTCCTGCTGAAAACTTTTTTTTCTCCATATTGTTGATACGTACAGACGGATGTTGTCCGTCGAAGAGCTAGTACGAAGGCATGGTCAATGACAACTGGGCAAAAGTCAAAAGTCCTGACACTTCAGTGTTGTTCAAAAAGATCTAACGGCGTATTCACTAACCCCAGAGACTATCTGCATTGAATACGTAGTAGGAGCCCATCTATCTACTTCGTATGGTAGATCCTAGATTCAGCTTCCTATAGTGTAGACCGATAAGTCCAACAACCCCTGGACAATGCGGTCGAGGATAAGTAAAGACTCCATAACTACGAAGCAAGCAGACAGGTCCCACAGGGGCAAGAACATTGAAAATTCACTTGAATCATGAGCGCGTTTGAATATCCATTGATCGCCACGATAGTCCAACAAGATAGCCGTTAGCTCCACCGGCCTATAATGGATGTCTCACTCTTCATTCCCGACTCGTCTCCATCAATGACCCGCAAAGGACAATGTGGACAGTTAGCCACCTCCTTCGGGTTCTAAACTTTAAAAAGAAATCAGTCCTGCGAACTGACAGTTAACGCTGGTGAAAAAATTGACAGCTTCAAAATGATGACCCGCCAGACTGGTCAAGGCAGGTCGTGCAGTGGAGCATATGCCAACCCCTAACCTCTGTCAGAATACATAGTAGTGGAATGTTTGCTCGGAGTAGAACAAGGCGCTTGCCGAAACACATTTGATACATACAGTATGCAGTAACTAATTGGTTATACACAGTACTTGCGGTGTACAGTATACTGTAGTTAGTTACCTACCTACCTGACTGAGGAAGTATCCGAAGAACAAAGTACATTGGAACGGAGTAGACCCAGCGAATATCAAATCAGTGGATTTACCGAGAGACCGGTATTGACGTGCCAAGGGCTAGAGATAGAGAAACTTACGCCGGCAGGTCCCTGCTGGAACATTACTAGGGTGTCAGGGGAACCATTGCCCCTGTTCCGCGAAGCGCAAATCCCGAAGAATCGGGATCTCAGTGATTGGCTTTCTAGACCATCGTCTGTTTGAGTATGTATTACGCTGACCCGGTAGTTGCATGACAGCCAACAACCCGGGGCCTCAGCAGAGTTCGTAGAAAATACATAGGTGGCATCTGGTTTGTGGACGGATGCATCTCGGCGAAATAGACACATGTACAGTATGAAGCAAAGTCTTGCGGAAATACGTGCATTGCATTATGCAAACGTATCATAAGAATCAACTTGAAGGTTACCTATTAGTGGGAAATAAACGAGTGTAAATGTACAGGGACAATCTACTATTCTCACTGTCCCTTCTTTTACTTTATAACAGTATGTTCGAATTACCAGTGCTTGCTCCGCAGCCCAGTTCCGATTATTTGGAGATATTTTAATATACTATGTAAACCAACCACTGTGTTACTATGGAGTACTCCGGTGGATCGGCTTGAAAGGGTTAGTAGACCGTTAAGACCCATTGCCATCCCATTCTTCCAGCCTTTCTTCCTGTCTTCTTTTACTGCTTCGCTCGTTTGGCCACCAATATGCACCAACCGGAAGTCTTGAAAATTCCCAGTAGTCTGGCACCCGACAACCCCCTTGCTGCGTAATGACGCCGCTTCTAATCCTTGCTGAGTGGCCCGAGCCTATTCTACTCTATTCTTGAGTTTCGGGTGTACCAAGTATGACAGAGTCCGTGTACTCCGTATTCCATTTGGAGAAATTGTCTGTATTTAGAGAAAAAAAGAGGGGGGGGGGGGTGTGTGTCTGCGGGTCTTTTTTTCCCAACAGAATTGGGCCTGCTATTTCGCGTGACAGAAGTACATACGGAATATTCCATACAACACATTCTCACAAAAGCCAAGTGAATTATTTAGTCGCGAGGACCGAGACCCATTACTAATATGTATGAGATGCAGTAGTTACGTCGCATTTCAGTTGGAAGGATTCACAGAAGTAGCGCCGACCGGGTTAAAGATTCAAGCATGTACAATATGTATTTCATCGCACGGAGTACACAGAGGGGTAATTGTGCAACCTTCCACCAAGACAGAGTAAAAGACTGCAAAGTGTCGTGGGTGGCTCTCATTGCCTCGTCATCGTTCACACCTTCTTCTTTCAGCCTCGTATTTGAATAGACAACCCAGATGCACTTGTACAAAGATGCAGATGCAAGATTCGAAAGCCGCCGCTCAGCTCAAGCCCAACCCAACAGTATGTAAGTACATAGTATGTACTGCGGCAGTATTTATCTTTGTGCCACTTCCCGTACTCTCCTACCTAGGATAGACGAAGGAAGTCAAATCCATTCCCCACTGGTCAGAATTCGAATTCCGACAGAAGCAACGGGCCCCACGGCTCTAAACTCTTCTCAGAAGAGGAGGAGGGAAACCCTGCAGGGTTTTGCGCCTTGGTCTCGGTAAGAGCATGTCCAATCATGTGGGAATTTACGAGATGCATTGATGCATTGTCTCCCCATTAAACATTTGACCTTCTTCCCCGCTTGACAGTCGGAGGAAGTCCAGGTGTGAGTTGTTTGAGGAATGGGCGAAGGGTCCAACAACGTCCACTTCTACTATGTACTGTACGTGAGTAGTTGATGTTTTGTTCCACTTCGGTTCGGACCGTTCGAGACATCCGCTGGCACTTCCGTCTTCCGAAGATTCATCCACGTATGATCCAACCGAGTATGTATTACTCTGTACGGAGTACTGTATATAAATACCGTATGATATGAATCTAACTGACTTCACTGAAGCTGTCTATATTCACATGTTGAAAACAGTCGAAAGTAATGACCGATAGGATAAAGTTAACTAGGCAAAACATCCAGTTATGCATATTCACTCTTAAAATTAGCGGATCAGCAGATGACAGATGACCAATCTAGCATCCTCCTTTTAGATAAGAAAGATTACATCCCTAGTTCACTTCCAGAATTACTCGAATGTAGTTTACTTTGTACTTCAGTAGCCTGCCAGCTGTACAGAATACAATGGACGGAGACATGTCCGGTGTAACCCCACGTTCCGTGTGAATATGCTTAATGCCAGAGCAAAGGCGGGAACAGTTCTTGTCCAGAGACAAGCATATATGCCCAAAACGGGGGAGTGGATAAGTGGACGAGGCAGGAGGAGTTATCCAAGTGGAGTATAGCACGCACGGGAGGGATTTGTACATAATGGGTAGGTGAACGGTATGACGACGATCTACTGGACTCGGTACGTAGTCTGTTCTAGACTTAACGTACTCTATACTCTTTTGGCACTCTTCGGCCGAAGCTTTCTATTTTCGGACTTCGAGAAGTAAATTCGGATGACCGCTGCGCCTGGTTGGAAATATGGTCTTTATCGTGCAAGACTTGGTGCGAGTAGAGGATTGTACGACATTCATACTGTAGATGGTGTATACACTCTAGCCGTCCATTGTGCAATGAACGGCATACCTCGGAGAAACATTGTCTCTGACAAACGACCAGGGGACGACTTTCAGTAATAGCTAGAAATGAAAGACAGATGATGTCTTCACCGTGTGAGCATATACAATCGATGCGTATTCGAATATATTTGCAAGGAATGAGTATTTGCAATTGTGCATATGTCTGTCTGCTATAGTCGTACGCGAACGAGCGAAACGAAACAAAAAAAAGAATCAAGAGTCGATCGAGACCGATACTGAAAACACAAAACAGAAAATGAACATGAAATAATGGCCTCGGCGAATCTGGGTTTGGTAATTCCCCTGTACAAATTCGCTAGCCTGCGGTATCGTGGAGGGCCATCGCTTGTATTTTTGCCTCAACGCTAGCAAGCACAGCGGGATCGACATCTCGTTTGACTTTCTTTGGTCTGTAGATTTAGTTAGTATGGATTCATTCCATTTAATGGAAAGGGAGAGAAGGAAACGTACGGAATTCGTATGGTGGCTTCACATTTGGTCTGTCCACATTGCGAACAGATGTCGGCTCCGTCATTATACTGCGTATCACAAACGTGACATATGTAATGCACTCTGCGCCGTGGCTTTTTGAAGGTTCGGTCGGGTATCAATTTAGGTGGATCGACATCACCAGGATAACCGTCTGGATACTTGTCGAGTTTGGGCGGTTCTCGGGGACATTTCTTGCAACGAATGTGTTTACAAGAGAGACATTCCTTGGAACCCTTGACAAAGTCCGTTTTACAGACATGACAAGTACGTCGAACCCGCTGAACCACATCCTTACGCACAAGATCCTGGCCACCAGAGCGAGAGGATGACATGGTCAGAGGCACAGCTGGATTGCCCGTATACTTGAAGTGAGGCGCAAGAGGGAGAGCACCACGCTGGCGAGAGCGAATTTCGCCAATCTTGGTCTTGGAAACCAGTTCCCGTTCACCCTTCTCTTTTTCCTTGGCGGGAGGGAAACGTGGGCATTTCTTGCATCGTGGGTGCTGGCAATTGACGCAGACCTTCTCTGGACCAAAGGTCGTTTCGCAGCGATGACAGGTTCGACGAACACGCATTCGAATAGGTTTGGTCACTCGATTCAGTTCGAGATCCCCAGCGGGGGCCTTCCATTCACCAGGCTCCAGAGTCAACCCATATTTGGCGAAGAGAGCGCGAGCCTTTTCCTGCTGCATGACGCTATAGTCGGTAAGCATGGCGGGTTGCTCGTGGGCAGCACTGGTAGATTCAAGTTTTCGTGCTGGGGTCGTTGCTTGCGCACTATATATTCGAGAATCAAAACTCATAGATTAGCGATTACATTTCTCTCATGATGTCGGAATTGTCAAAATAGCGATGGAGGGGGAAGTAAGTGTATTGAAATCACATACGCGGACTGGCTAGATTGGCCGACATCAGGCTGAGCAGCGATAGATTGACGCTTGGAACCGGAACGAGGGCGCAGGACGGTTTTCATGCGTTTGATATACTTGGACAAGCCCTCAGGCTTGTCATCAGGGCGACCAGGGTCTTGCGGAGCCATAATGGTAGAGCGATGCGATTGACGTGCAAATCGAAGTGGCGTAAGAATGTCAAGACGAATATTCGGTCGCAATTCTTCAAAAAATTGGAAGACGGGGCCGATCACTTCATTCCAAAGGTCGAAAGAATATAGAATTTATAATGTATTCGTGAAGGAGTATTTTTTTTTATTCCATGAATTGTGTGGAAAATACTCGGGTTAAATAAGTCGAGGTTGGTTGAAGCAGACCCAAATTGATGGAAAGCGGGTGGAATCCGGAGCCAGCGAGTTGGGAGACCCGACGGAGAGGGTCAGCAGGGAAGAGGTTTCAACACTTGAAAAGTGTTGAAGAAGAGGAAGTAGTGGAAGTATCGAGAGGAGGTAAAGTTGGCGATTTGCTGTAGTTAGTAGAAAAGGGCCCGAGAGGGAGAGGAGGGGGAGAGATTTTTGAACATGAAGATATTCGAGGGGAGGAAGATAATAAAAGGCCCAGGAGTATAATACACGAGTAGATACAGAGTAACAGAGTAACAGAATAACATACGAAGTACTGTATTTACTGCAGACTGCACGGCAGAGTCCCGACGACCAGGTACGCTTGGAATTATCCACTTGATGACGGCTTTCTCCACTGCTGCTCACCTTGGAACCATCCCCGAGCATCTGTGCGTAGCGCTGGTTTGATTATGTACAGTTGTATGCTCGGAAACTTGGAATCTCTACTCAGTAAGAAGTATTAAGTAAATCTTCATCACGTCTAGTATTAGATTAATGACCATATCTACTCTGTACATATCATCAAAATCTCCATGATAAACAGTATGGATGAACCAAACGGATGTACCCGCCCAGCTCGGCTGCGTTGCCAGATCAAGTTAACTTCCATGACTCCATAACGGGCTTATAATGGGGGTACGATTGCCGTGACATCTCCTGTTGCATGATTCAATCCGATTGTCCTTTGAATGGGTGGATTTCATAGCGAAAGGGAGGAACCCGCCCATCTTATGTGGAGAGAGTCTGCTGGGGCTTCGTCGATCCCATCTTTTCTTTCTATTTTACTGTACACTAGTACATAATACGGAGTAGACCCAGTCTAGTCTGGCCTGATCGAATTCATGAATGGCACCATTTTATTACATTGATTCACAAATCTTCCATTCAACAGAGCATCTAAGGCGAGATATATTGTTACATACTATAGCAAGTAGTAACTAATTTCGATCTTCTCCGTCCTCGTATACCTCAACAATTCTATTCTTGGTCACGCTATGGCTTTGTTCAAACGCATGGAACCCGAGAGTTGCCATTTAACTTTGACCAAACTCAGTCCTTTTCACGAGGTGCGCAAATCCAATACGCTGCCTGACATGCTTCATGCCACTGTGACCGTGGTGGAGACTTGTCCACTTTATCAAATGACAGAATGACAAGGCTGGCGTTAACTATTTTTTATACTGTCAGTACACTTCGCACTCCTATGCACTCGTAACAGTACAGAGTAAATAGTATAGTCAGTTCCGTGCCAATCTGTACTCCTCAGAATCCAGCATTTCTCCCTGCAGAATGAATAGCAGAGGACAATGCGTCAAGTGAGCCACTCCCACGGGTCCGACATTTGTTTTCCCGCCACCGAGAAATCTTCATATGTGCAGTAAAAAAAAAAAAAAAAAAAAAAATAATTCAAAATTAAAAAAACAGGAAAAAAAAAAAGAGCGAGAGCGAAATGTACTCCGTAAATGTCAAAAAAAAAAGGCAACGCCCATAAT
>Ga0102593_1000651_pt1 | contig 51272 bp, 54 predicted proteins | sample AraplaCol_mMS_r2_2_FD_76862 | JGI IMG/M metagenome (GOLD analysis project Ga0102593, IMG submission 76862) | Arabidopsis root microbial communities from North Carolina, USA - plate scrape MF_Col_mMS_r2 (SPADES assembly) (version 2) | ecosystem: Host-associated > Plants > Roots > Endosphere... | reverse complement strand
AAAAAAAACATACTATATGATGTACGCATCGAGATATTGGTTGGTTTTTTTGGGGGGGGGGGGGGGAGAAGAGAAAGGGTTTTATATGTTCGTTTAAGACATGGTATCGTACGAGTCTTTTGTATAAACTCTCGTGGAGGGCCGAGCCTCTGCGTATCTTTCATTCTCGTCTAGTCGTTTGGCTGGAGAGCCGTCGCATGGTGGGAATGTCGTCGCTTGGTGTGTGTGGGTGTGAAGAGAAAAAGGTGAAGGTCAAGTTCCCGAACGTCTTCAAGAGATCGGGTATATACAAGAAGAGGAAAACGACTAGCCCGGGATCCAGCCATCTTGCATGAGATCCGCCATGGGGGTATCTTGCCAATAGATCTGGCGCCATTCATTTTCCAATTCCATCAGTCCCTCCATCGGCATGGAGGAGACTGGCAAGTCTGCATCCGTAAAGGAGAAAAGTTGTCTCCAATCTGGATAATCGCGGCTTGTTTCCATATGGTCTACCTGCATAGCGGTATTCGAGTAAGGGTCATTTGTCTCCAATGGACCCACATTGAGTCTAAGTGGCGCAGTTATCCAATTATCGAATTGCGGAGTTGCGGATGGCTGCGGTGAAATCGTAGTCTGTTGCATTGGAGTGGATTCTGGGGTAGGAACACCGAATGCAAGTGGCTGTGGTGTTTGAGCAGCGATAGCCGCAACCGCGGCATCAGATGTGGTGACGGGCAACTTGGTGGCTTGAGTGCCGTTGAATGATTGCTTAGATCGATCGAGACGCAGATCATCCTGAAGACGCTTCGAGTCCTCGAAGAGGCGAAGAATTGTACCAGCATGGACCCAATACTGCGCCAATTCTCGCAAAGAATAAGAAGCCGAATCGAAACGACGAAGCGCGTTGATGGCTAGAACAGGGTTCGAGAATCGCAGTTCGACTCGTACTTGGATCATGGCGGTAAATAGAGTGTGGACTCCAGTGTACCAGAGGAATTTCAAGCGATCATTGAGTCTGAGCTCTTCGAAGATGGAAGCAATAACACCAGCTGCAGCACTGCAAATTTCTGCATCGTGGGGTCCATAGTCGTCTGAGTATGCCGAAGCGCGGGGGTGAGGTCGATGCAGCAAAATGAGGAAATTGTTGTAGGTTAGATGTAGCATAGCAGACCATGGGTCCATATCAGAGGCTCGGAGTCGCAAGTTGTCTGGTAGTTTGAGAGACCAACTAGCTAGTGATTCGTCGGCTTCTTGGAGGACAGCTTTTCGCCGTTCATCAGAGGCACGGAGGCCAAATCGATCCCTGATGAGATACGAGATCATAGTACAAAGCTCGGTGAAATGGATCACAAACTCGGTTTGCACGTGAGGGCCGCAATTCTCGAAATCAGCGGGCGTTAATGGCGCTACATCTGAATCATCCAAATTGCTGGAGGAGTTAGTCAGTATAGATCAGGGATAAATCGCAATTATGTCGTCTTACATTGCTTGTGGACGACCATATGAAAGAGAAACCATCACATCAAACTGTACCATGATGTGCCAGACCCGCCTCCACATCCTCCTATCGCGAGTTACAAAGCGACTTGAGACTGGATTACGATGCATTCCCAAGCCAGTAGCAATCCGTGCCGCAACGCCGACCCAAAAGTGTGCGTCTGCAGCAACATCGTCATCCGCGCTGTCCGAATGCCAAGTGAGAAGCAATGCCACTTGTACAAGAATATCGCGGTTTCGCTCAATGCGATTGTCAAATAAATATTTTGTACGACGGAAAAAGATCTCCTTAAGAGCATCTCGCTCGGCTTTCGCTCGACTGACATGCGCACCAACTAGCAAAATGGCCTGCAGTAGCAGAATTGGTGGCGGATCGGCAGGATCTCGATTTCGATATTGCGTCATGAAAAGATCTTCGTCGACGAGAGGATATCCTGGATTGACGTAGGTAAAATAGGCGTGGACCAATTCATCCGCTAAAGCTGGCTCGGGGAGTGTCAATGCGTCCATTAATAGCTGGTCATGGCCTGTTTTCATCTGTCTCCGTGGAATTTCATTGCTTGGGAAATGATATACATCATCATCCTGATCACGTTGTTGTCGAATCAAAAACGACATATTGGAGTGCTCATGTCCAACGTAAAAGGCACGCACACCTCGCTGAATTTCCCTTCTATTAGAATCCTCTTCATCAATCAACTTGACGAGATGTTGCTCCATCTCGGTATGAGCCTCGCGGGCATGCGACATGTCCTGGCCTTGGCGTGCAAAGGGCTCCGGTTGAACATTTGATAGAAATCCATGTTGTGTGGGACCGCCTGAGAGAGGGTTGGATGATTGGCCTCCTGGGAACGCAGTAGGAAAGCTCGGAGGCAATGTCGTGGCTGTAGTGACTGAATTGGCGACTTGCTCAGAGGTTGGCAGTGGCCGAGATCGGATCGGAACGGGATCGAGGATCGACCGCACCGCCAAACGCTTCTTTTTCTCGTGGATACGGCAGTCAGTTTTGCCAGAGCTGCGGCAATTTGTGCATGGAAGTCCGACAACACGAGCGTCACAGCGGACCTTGCGCCGGTGACAGTGAACGCAGGCGGCGGAACCTAGTAGATTTGGAGTCATAGGTCAGCGAATATGTCTAAATCGAACGAGGGTTTGCGGAAGATATATCGACAATCGCAAGTCTAAAGAAAACGAGTAACGAGAAGCAAACATTCTGCTTCGCCAACTCGGAGAAAAGAGAGAAAACGAGCAAGGCGTAAAGTACATACCCTGCTTGCGCTTGCTCACGCCGTCGGCCGGGAGCGGCGAGGGGGCGTTATCGTTGGAGGACATAGTTGGTGAGGAATCATCGACATCATTCCCTGTGCAGACCAACCACTGCCCTGCACTATTTTGTGGAAGTGTCATTCGCGACAACCTCTCAAGGCATGCTGTAAGCAAGAAAAGAACTATTGCCGAGCGTCGTAAATGCGGCGAGACAACGAAAAGTTCGGGAAGTCTCGACTTTGACTTGCTGGCTCGGGTCCTGCCCGGTGCCGGGGCGGGGCTCACGTGAATGCGGAGGCTTAGGTAATGATTCAGAGGCGATTAATACAGTACAGTGCAGTGCATTTAATATAGAGTGGAGGACTATGGAGGTAAATATTGAATTCAAAGTATTATGAATGGAGCAAATGAGGGTGACTTCTTCTCATTTACTCGAATGAATGTGCTGCTGTAGGTTGTACTGCGAGGCATAGGCAAAACACAATGTATGTACGCCTACATACTGTACTGTACTGCAATCCCAGCCAATGACTGCAGCGTCGATAACAGCTTATCAGAGTCTCAGATGGCAAACTTCCCAAGGGTTGCCAAGGGTCGCCCCTAAGGACTCCGTATTTCCCCAGGCCAAGTGGGTTTGGAGTAAACTTAGTTTCGGGAAGTATAGGAGCCTCGTATGGGAGCTGCACCCAGTTGCATAGTCAAAAATAACAGGCAAAGAATTTCAGTGGCCGCGGGGTGTCTTATTTCTATCGGGAAAATAGTACAAGACGTCGGTCATAAATACAAGTTGCCATCATTTGTCCCGCCAATATCCCGCACGAACTCCAGGCAAATAGACAAGAAAACAGCGAAGTAGGCATCCCTTTCAGTGGGGTCCCACATGGTTTGCATAAGAAGGAAACCCAGAACGTTTAATAGAAAGAGAAAAGAGAAAGAGAAGACTCGGGCCCTGAATATACCCATGGAATAACCCGACGCCATCTCTCCGAACATCGAAATCTTAAGCGTTAGCCCTCCCTTTAGTAGGCGTCACCTCCAGCACCGTTATGCGCTTCGCCAACCATAGGCGCATACCCGTATGCCGAAGCGTCTGCCTGTGAGGGGTCCAAGGTAGGGTTCATGATGCTGTTCGCTCCCTCGGCACCATCAGGGAACCCAGGGCGACCTTGGCCAGCCGCACCAGGGACTGGACCACCGTAGCCACTGCTTGGAGGTCTCTGGTTCTCACCGCGAGCAGATTGAGTCTCACGATACTTGGAGAGATAGATCTTCAGGGCTTCGGCATAATTTTCGAATCCAAGCGAAGTCATGGCGAATAGAATATCCTCACCGTTGACTGTCTTGCGCTTCTCTTGCTGGCACTTCTCCGAGGCTATTCCAATTATTAGAATGAGATTCACGAAAACGAGAATATGATGGAATAAGATACTGACCTTCACTCGTGATAAATGAGATAAACTCACTCACGCATTCTTGCATGCACTCTTTAGCTTCCTTTGCGATCTTTGCATTTTCAGGCAGGGCCAGTTTCATAATGCGAGCGACTGGATGTATTACAGATTAGCATTATGTTTGCTCTCGAAAGGTAGATATCCAATGATGTGAATGGTCCCTTTGAACGAATTCCCCCCGAACGCATTTCACAATCTCTCGAATAACGTTGGTTCTCGTAGACATTTTATAGAGAGGGGAAGCATTCTGGAAAGGCGGCCAAAAAGGGTGGGGAAGACAGAAACCGCCGACGGTAGTGGTCCGTCATCAGCAGCAAGGTACGCGCAAATCAGAATAACCGAAAGGTCTGCAAGGCGACGCAACTAACCATTTGCAATCGGGAGCCACCGATCTTGCTCCTTCACTTCAAATTCACCCTGTCCCACCGCGTGGTCAAGTTGATCTTTGTCCATATGCTCCTGGTCTTCACCCGATTGCACCTCGGGGTCTACCTCCGGTTCCTTTGAGGGCGAGGCCGACGACATGGTTATGACTATTTGAAAGCTTCGATAGCGGGTCCTTTGGGCGTCAAATTAAGGCTAAGATGTTCGCTCTGCTGGCAATGACCACGTCAGTAATCCCGAATGACCGATGCGTATGCGCGATCACTACTCCAATGTGCAGTGACAAGCCCAAGATCGGCTGAGAGGGTATTGAGAAGGTATGATGTAGGTGGTCAGATAAACGGGGCTGATGTGGTATTGGCTGGGTACGAACACTTCACGCGGCTGCTTCAAGAATATCAACTAGGGTCTGGTGGTGGTGGTGGGGGAATAATGCGCAGAAGCTCCGCTCTGGACTTTGCGACGCGCTCGCGCGCAGACCCGATTAGGCTTCTGGGGCTAAAAACAGGAATGAAATGGGGGATAGCCTGGAGGGTTCAGATACGATCGCGTCACACCAGCAGCTGCAGTGCAAATGCTAATTCCAATACCTATGGGCGCGCCTCACGCGTTGGGAAAGGAACCTCTAAGCTGAAGGTCTGATGCAACGCGGGAAGCGGAGGGTGTGGGTCGGATTGGGGAGAGCCCAACTTCCGTCGCACGTTGTGCAGGGTTGCGCGGGGGAGGGAAGAGGAGAGCCGAAAGCAAGAAGCTAACCTTTAGCCGGAAGCAACGAGGTAAATGGGACCAGGGATCTAGTGGATCTTTGAATCTTCCGATTCGTTCTGGCGTCAGAGTCAGAGCGCCGCGGAGGTTTTGGGGTTGGGTGACTTGGAGGGGGGTGGAAGCCCGCCATGAGAGCAATTGGCGAACCAGAACTGGCTGATCGAAAGGGACCCAGGTTGACCACTCACCAAGTAGAGTTGACAATGTTAAACAGTATCTTGACCCACCAAGAAGGAGATCGATAATCCGGGGGGGTTATAAGAACTGGAATGAGGATTTCCGATCCAGCCGCGCGAATCGAAGATAAAATTGTTTGAAAGAGAAGCAAACAGTCGAAAGGAAGTCGAGAGGAGTTCAGCCCGGGCGAGGTCGCAGAGCCGGTGGAGTATCATTACGGTATATTACAAGCTATAGCCTCAAGTGGTACTGGATATGCTGGTAATATTAGTATTCTATTTACCATACACTACTGTATACTGATAGGTGATTCCTCTCCAATCTAAAATTGATAACCCTCGAATTACACGAAAATAGAAAGCTACATGGAAGAATTTTGTCTAGTTGGATGTAGATCGGGGATCTTACAGGCCCTCGCCGATCTAAGCCGTGGTTGAATTCCAAGGCTTAAAGCATCTACTTTGTTCGTTGGTCAGGCATTCAGGCTTGCATCCACCAATATGCAGGCGAAGGGAGATCTTAGGTATCCATTGCACTGAATTAGTTCCCAAACATACATACCGCTTTTAGCAATCGGCTGTAATTGAGACAGGCCCATTAGAGCTGCCTATTGAGATTATAGTTGGGTATGCTAGTGACAAGTAGTGTAGAATAGTATATCCACCAGACCGGGATTCGTCAGCACGTCATGGCCATGGCAGGATAGATTGTCAAGTGACAAGCAGTGGTTGGGCAATCAAATGTTCATATATCATGTCATCTTGAATTTTCATTCCCACTGGTCAAGTGAAACGCTAGATTTTGTCTGGTTGAGTGCCTTGCCCGTAAATGAAACGCCCAGTAGCCCCCTCAATCCCCCACATGGATACTTCCAAACAAAGAGTCGGAAACAAATTATACAAGACAATCTATGTAACTTTTCAAGGCTGTACCACCTGGATGTTGTTCTTCTTCTATAATATGGAAAGGAAAGCGGTTAGCTACGTCCATGATCTAGTGCGCGTATTCCACCATTCGAAGCTGCATGATATCATTCAAGCGTTCAACTCACCTTCCAGCTGTCCAGGTCAGACTGCTTAGTCTTGTATTGCTTCAGCATATCTTCCAGCACCTGCTTCAATCCATCTGAGTTGGTTTTCAATGTCGGGAGAACGTCCTTAATCGTGCGCTCCACCAGAACTCCATTCACCATGCGAAAGCATTTGCGGTCTTCGGGGAGAGGGTCAAGTGTATCGATAACAAGCCTATGAAGCGAACGAGATTGTCATTAGCATTTAGTCGATACTCAGAGTGCTAGCCTGTCAAGGTGGCCTGCGACATCAAATCGTATTTTGAGCGCTAAAGAGGCTCGGCCACTTCTCAAGCTTTGTAGCTCTATGCCTCCTTTTGAAAAAAAAAATGATAGACTCACTTGTGCTCCTCAGCTTCTTGCTCGATATCGCCAATCTTCTGCGCTAGTTGTTGGAGGGTGTTCTTGAAATTCGTATACTGAGACTGCAGCTCTGTTGTGGGGTCCGAGTGTCAGTATTTGTGGGCATTTATGGGCTTGCTTCCATATATATGACATACCCTGCTGCTTCTTCGGATCAATCTGTTGTTGGCTCGACATGGTGATGGTTAACGCGCTCGGAGGAATGCGATTCAGGAAGCTCAAAGGTTGAGATGACGATGCGGGGCGGTTACTAAAAGTTCAGGGCAACCGCTGCGGGAGAAACTTCAAGCATAGCACGGAGCAAAGATCGAGTGATTCATTCATTCATACCACTAGCTAGCTTATTATATACACCAGGCTACTCAAATTTAATTTTTCCTTCCCTTCAGCTTTAAATCCTGTCCACCGCGAGAATTCCATCTGCAATTATTCTCCAAAGTAGAGATGTCACGTGGTTGATAACAGTTTGCAGTGTTTGTCTCGAAATCATCTTCGCCGACGTTGATTCACGATAACTTCAGCTTTACTCCACGAGCGCGTTGAAGATATCACAGCTCGTCGGTCACCAGGCCGGAATACTCATTCGCAATGTCTCATACCGACTCCGGCCCGCCTGCCAAACGGCAGAAGAATTCCTCGAGCATCCCACCCTCGTTCCGCGATGCCAAACGCAAAGACATCGATAATTGGGAAACCAATCGCATGCTCACATCTGGCGTTGCGCAAAGGAGAGACTACGGCGATGATTTTATGCCGGAAGACGAGGAGGCAACTCGTGTTCATTTATTGGTTCACGACCTCCGACCACCATTCCTCGATGGCCGCACCATTTTCACGAAACAGCTTGAGCCGATCTCAGCTATCCGGGACCCTCAGAGCGACATGGCTGTCTTCAGCCGGAAGGGGAGTAAGGTTGTTCGTGAACGTCGGCAACAGCGTGAGCGGCAAAAGCAAGCTCAGGAAGCTACAAATATGGCCGGCACAGCTTTGGGTAATTTGATGGGCGTGAAGGAGGATGAAGGCGATACTGCTGTGGCTATGCCAGTGGAAGATGTTTATAAGGGTGGCAGCAACAAATTTGCCCAGCATTTGAAAAAAGACGAAGGAGGTGCAAGCTCGTTCAGCAAAAGCAAGACTATGCGCGAGCAGAGAGAGTTCCTACCTGCGTTTGCGGTGCGCGAGGACTTATTGAGAGTTATCAGGGATAACCAGGTTGTGGTCGTTGTTGGCGAAACGGGCTCAGGAAAAACGACCCAATTGACCCAATTTCTTCATGAGGATGGGTACTCAAAATTTGGCATGATCGGATGTACACAGCCTCGGCGTGTTGCTGCCATGAGTGTCGCAAAACGTGTGAGTGAAGAAATGGAGGTAGAACTCGGTGGAGAGGTTGGATATGCGATCCGATTCGAGGATTGCACTAGTGACCAAACGGTCATTAAATGTGAGCAACTTTCGACGAAAGACTACCCCCAGGTGGACCGTCACTAACAAAAGAACAAAATAGATATGACGGATGGTGTATTACTTCGAGAGTCTCTGGTTCAGTCTGACCTCGATAAGTACTCTTGTATAATTATGGATGAGGCACACGAGAGAGCCTTGAATACCGATGTTCTGATGGGCCTCCTCAAAAAGGTTCTCGCTCGAAGACGAGACCTTAAGCTGATCGTGACTTCAGCTACCATGAATGCGGAGCGCTTCTCACGATTTTATGGAGGGGCTCCTGAATTCATCATCCCTGGAAGGACATTCCCAGTTGATCTCCATTTCTCGCGTACGCCATGCGAGGACTATGTTGACAGTGCGGTCAAGCAGGTCTTGGCCATTCATGTCTCCCAGGGTCCTGGTGACATTCTTGTTTTCATGACTGGACAAGAAGATATTGAGGCCACTTGCGAGCTGGTTGACGAAAGACTGAAATTGCTGAATGACCCACCAAAGCTCAGTATCCTACCTATCTACAGCCAAATGCCAGCCGAGCAACAAGCGAAAATCTTCGAAAGAGCAGAGGCTGGTGTTCGAAAGGTCATTGTAGCCACCAACATTGCTGAAACTAGTCTGACTGTCGATGGCATCATGTACGTGGTGGACTCAGGCTACTCCAAGCTTAAAGTGTATAATCCTCGCATGGGTATGGACACACTTCAGATCACGCCAATATCACAGGCCAATGCGAACCAACGATCTGGGCGTGCTGGACGAACCGGGCCCGGAAAGGCCTATCGACTATATACCGAGAGTGCCTACAAGAACGAGCTCTACATACAGACCATTCCCGAGATTCAAAGGACCAGTCTTGCGAATACCGTGTTGCTGCTGAAGTCCCTTGGGGTTAAGGATCTTCTTGATTTCGACTTCATGGATCCCCCGCCACAAGAGACCATCACCACTTCCCTATTCGAACTATGGTCGCTAGGAGCACTGGATAATCTGGGTGAACTCACTCAACTTGGTCGCCAAATGACCCCATTCCCTATGGATCCTCCTCTGGCCAAGCTCCTTATCATGGCTTCAGAAGAATACGGATGCAGTCAGGAAATGCTTACCATCGTTTCTATGCTCTCAGTCCCCAATGTTTTCTATCGTCCAAAGGAGCGACAAGAGGAATCCGATTCTGCTCGTGAAAAGTTCTTTGTCCCTGAATCAGATCATTTGACTCTGCTTCACGTTTACACCCAATGGAAATCAAATGGATTCTCGGATGGTTGGTGTACCAGGCACTTCCTCCACGCAAAGACTCTTCGTCGCGCGAAAGAAGTTCGCGACCAGCTCCATGACATCATGAGCGTTCAAAAGATGGCACTCGTCAGTTGTGGAACTGACTGGGACCTTATTCGCAAGTGTATCTGCTCAGGCTTCTACCATCAAGCTGCACGCGTTAAGGGTATTGGCGAGTTCATCAACCTTCGCACCAGCGTTACCATGGCTTTACATCCAACAAGTGCTCTTTACGGACTTGGTTACGTACCAGAATACGTTGTCTACCACGAGTTGATTTTGACAGCCAAGGAGTACATGTCTACTGTGACTGCTGTAGACCCTCATGTAAGTTGCTCACCTCATTCCTTCGTCCGAAAACCCCCAACTAACGAGACTCCAGTGGCTCGCCGAACTCGGTGGTGTATTCTACTCTGTCAAGGAAAAGGGTTATTCGCAGCGTGAACGTCGTGTAACCGAGCTGGAATTCAATCGTCGCATGGAAATCGAGTCGCAAATGGCAGCTGATCGTGAACGCGCCGCGGCCGACAAAGTTCGCGAAGCAGAGCGTAGTGATCCCAAACGACGCAACACGGAGGTCGAAGTGGGAGGGAAATCTGCTGTGCGTCGGCCTGTTATCAAGGGTAACAGGAAGGTCGGTGGAGTGACTGCTTCATCTTCATCTCGACCCGGGGCCAGTAGTGGTGGCGGCAGTGTGGTTAAGAAGCCTGTCATTCCTCGCAGGCCAGGCCGCCAGTTTTGATTTTGGTCACTAATGACAGGCTGCTAGCCTTGATATATATTCGCATTTGAGATACCACATAGGAGTACTCAGATATTAGATGCCCCAGGTAGATGTGGAAACTGAACCAATAGAGCTACCAAAATAAAGATACCCTTACTTCAGTGCATTGCGCTACTATCTTCAAAGTGCAATTCCCAACATACTAGATGCATACGATCAACAGGACTATTTAGGTTACTCAGGGTGCTTGTAGTTATGAATCTCGCTTTGATATTTTTACAATGAAACCATGATCGAATAATTTAACTTGGATATCAAGTCAAGCAGACCGGACTGGATACCAGTATCCCAGTGCCCAGCCCCATATATTCAACGCATACTTGAATACCGAGGCTCAGACATCGCCGGCTCTCAAATGGACCAGCACTAACCAACGAAGACAAGACTAGTGACATAATGCATCCTGCATCGACACATATCAGACAACGCATATGCCATGTCCTCGCTGGCGAAAATATTTCAATCCGAAGCGTTTAATTGATGAAATTGATGCAGAAGAAGTGTAGAATCAGACTTCCAAAGATAAAATCGGCAAACGCCCTATACAAATAACCCAATTAGCACCATTCTATCCACACATTTCTCATACTCATGCGGATATATGGATACGAACCTTTCATGCGAGATACTCGATTCCTCACTCTCCTCAGTCCGAACATTCTTCCCCTTAGACTTTCCACCCTCACCAGAGTCACTCGTCTGCATGCGCAGACTAGCCGTCAAAACGAACTGACCCACCGCAGCACTGAATCCACTCAAGAAAGCATTGAATGGCTAAGATGTCATAGTTAGTATTTACTGAACTTCATTTCCATGTCTTCCTTTTTGACCGTTCTCGGTTGCGAGGGGGAAAGTACTTACATAGTTCCCTGCAAGAACACAGTACAGGAATTGCAAACCACCGACAAGAACCAGGAACACCATGAAGGCATCTAGGAGGAGTGTGCGCTGTGGCGTACTGGTAATGTACTGCTGCCAGACGTGCATGGCGATCTCAGCGGCTGAGGCATTTGTTTTCAGTGTCGCGGGACCAGAGGAGAGTGGTGCGGTCGTGGGAGTCGCCGCGGAGGCGGTTGAGGCCGCGTGTCGTTTGGAAGGCATTGTGGTGTGCAATTGAGTTGAGTGTGACGGTGGAGGTACACTTGGGATGTCTATACAGAATGTAGGTCCCCGTTTATTTGGCGGATTTGATTGAGGATGTTTTTGTAGTCTGGTGGTTTAGATGTAAGGCGTGGGGATACTTCGTTGATGCCAGCTGGGAGCTTCGTTATCGGGTGGTCACGTGGTTGATAGTAGATCGCGATGAGAAGTATACAATCCGATGGCCAAATTCTGATTCTACGATGGATCGTTGATTTTGGAGATTCTGGGCTAGCTGAAAAATTCTAGCTTTTAAATTGGCTATTTAAAAGGTTTGCGAAGGTCCGAAGAATTGAGGTGGCAGTAATTTGAACTGAATTACAGCTTACGTGCCATGTCATTGGCAGGAAGGAGTAGCCAGGTATACATCTCTATTAATATGTTCCACACTTCCAAGCCTAACTACATCACCATGAATTATTGTCATCGTATGTATCCAAGTTCTATGAGACATAGTAGTCGAGGGTATAATATATATTTTAGGTAGAGTGAGGAGTTTAGGAGTATCTAGAACATTGAGTGGAGGCAGGAAAATCCCAACCGAAAAGGACCGAGTAGAACACCATTTTCGTCAAATCGTAAGAAGCCGAATCACAACAAAAGCCACATTGAGTCCATTCTAAAGTAACACCAAATGTAGGAGCCGGTGCAAATATCGGAAGTAAAACACCAACCAGCCAGTCTATGCAAACCAACCCGTAACATTAATACCTTGCGCCGGAGCACCTCCATCTTCATTCTCGACATCCATTTGAAAGTCCCGCATCACTTGATCCCACTCTTCCCAGCTAAGCGGGGTTGGTTCGGGAATTGTTTCTTGACTCGTGAATGGATTGTTGACTGGGGGTGTATTGAAATTTATGCCTGTTGGCAGGGTTGAAAGCGGGTTGATAGCCGGAGCCGGAGCTTGAGCCGGGGCCGAGCGTTGGAGATTGGAGTCATCGAGCATACTACTCGGCGCGAGAACATCTGTGTCTGCGAACATGTTCTGTACCACCTCCCACGGACCCTGAGAGAGATCGATGTCTAAGGGATTGGAGTTGGTGACCGGCCCGTCTGAGATAGATTGATCTATCATGGGCAAGGGCGAAGGCACCGGAGAATCAGCGGGCTTGTGGATATGAGGTAAAGAGTGATGGTGTGCAGCGGCAAATTCGAGCGTCGAATTCCTGTATGGTACAGGGTTTGGGCCGAATTTAGCCCGGAGTTCAGCCTGCTGTTTGGCTCTGCTCGCCGCAGCTCGCTTCATCAATGCGCTGAGCGGGCGCCAGAGCATGCCTCTTTTATTCGTCGCTTGAGATTGCCAGTCACTGTATAGCGCGTTTATGGCGTTCCAAGCTCGATCAGTCACGGGGCAAACTGGACGAACACAGATCTCTGACAGAACGAATGCGACACCATGCCATTGCATGTTGGTTCGGAAAAGCCAGCTCCATTTCGCTGTCTTGGGATCTGTCTCGAGGAGACGGCCAAATTCCAGAACCTCAATTGCGGTAAGGAACAGGCTTTGCCGTGTTGCTTGGGAGACATTTGTGATGCGGTCTTTTCGGGTCATTGGATGATGTACAACAAGCCATAGCTTGGCGAGAATGAGGCGGCCCACAGTTGCTGAAGCCCAATGGATAGGAATATTCATATCACAGTGTCTGATATATCGTTCCTCCACACGACTGCTGATAATTTGGATCATGCGTTCACAATTCTCAATGGATGGTCCAGAATTTCCCATACGGAATCGACTCCCAGGACAACTATAATTTGCCCGGCGTAGTGCACATGATATCTCACAACGAATCAAGCAGAAAGTAACATCTGTACATCCCTCTTTTTCCACGGGGACCTCGGTCATTTCCGGATAGATGTCCTCATCGTTGACATTCAATGGGAGGCGGGTATCATATATGCTTTCATGGATCTGCGGGTCAGTTCCGTGGTCCTCCGAGGCGCGAACATCCAAAAGGGAGATATGCCACCATAGTCGGCGACGCATCTCGGTTTCGAATGGCTGAAGAGCGAAGTTGGTACCATCGCGATGTAAGCCCAGCCCTTGGGCGAGACGCAGGACAAGGGAAGTCATTGACCAGACAAATTTCGAATCATCCTCCCTGCGCACACAAATCAGAAACAGCACTGCTGCTTGAAGAAGCGCGAGACTTTGAGTATTGAGTAGGTTTGCTCTAGCCAATGCTTGCTCAACGGCAAACCGGTACCGTTTAACGGCACCACTGCGCTCTTCGCCAAATCGAGAGAGACACTCAGCAGGCGTCAAACTGACTATAGCAGATAGATATATCGAGAAAACCAGGGCTTCGTTGTTTTTGTCGAGTCCATCCGGATTACGTGTCGCTTCGACTAGGAGATTCCTGGCGCTAGGCCTGTGAAGAATTGAAATCAGAGGAGCCACATTTTCCTGATAGACATCCCAGAATACTGGGCCCTTTTGGAACGGCGGATGGAACTCCCGTAAAGATTGGGAGAGAGCATAGAAGCCGAAGAGGAAGCCATCATGAGAGCTCGAATGGGAGGATTCTGGGGAGCCCTTGGAGGGTGTATCTTCTTCTTCCGAGGAAGAGTGATCAAGGATATCTTGGAGTTCTTCAATCTAGTGCGAATGTGAGTATGGTCACACAAAACAACGAACAACCGCTTTTAGGGGTTGACATCAGGAGTATATACCTCGTCTCCGAGACTCGCCCAAAGGCGATTGCTCACGTATCGACTTCTCCCTTCTTCAATGACCAGCCGTCCAAATTCATTTTCAAGCTTCTTGGGTGCAGGTTTTCTCGGGTCCGCATCTTCGAACGGACAACCAGGATTCTGAGGTTTGTTCTCCGTCTCCGATGACACAGGTGCAGGTACAGGCGCAGGCGCGGTATTCGTCGTGGCGGAGGGGATAGTAGCTGACGCAGGCTGAGTCGGCGACAAACTAGAAGTCGATCTATCCCCACTCTCACCATTCTTTCCACTCAAGTGTTCAATGACGCCCTCCAACCTCCGCAAGCGCGAGAGTAGCTCCGCATCGGGTGGGCGCTTAGACTTTCGCGGGGCACGGCCTGGTGGGGGAAAGATACAATCGACCCCAGCCTTGACACAATTGGAGCATGGCGTTCGCTTGTTACAACGGACTTTGCGGCGGCGACAGGTGACACAGCTCCGTGAGCTTGCGTCTGGGGGTGGACGCGGGGCGGTGGCGGATAGTGGTACTGCAGCCGGAGAATTCTCGCTAGTGGGGGAAAGATGCAACCCCTCCGGAGATGCTGATGAATGAAAGGACATGGCCAAGCTCACATTCTTTTTCGTCGGGTGAAATCTGGGACGTTGAAAGACGTGGGACTAGTTGAAAGAGAAGCTAAATTTCAAGCTGATAGCCTCAAGTCGGGGGGCTAAACCACGTGTGTGACGTGAGTCAGCGTTTGCCTTTTGGGGAATTTGGTGGTCGGGGATTTTCAGTTATCTCCGTCTCCGATCACCGACTCCGATTGAATACGAGTATACAAAAATTGAACAAGACTGGGTAAAAGTAGCAGCGGCAGTATCAGGGAATGAGTTAAACAGAATATTTGAAAAGGGTAATTTGAAACATTACACGGTGTTCGGTGGCTTGGCTAACATCTCAGCCTTGCACTTGGAAAAAGGATTTTACTCTGAAAACCTTGCCAACTTTATACAGTAGGTCATCAATTACCAAATTCACATCCAATGTAAAGAACTATATACAGAGAAAATAATTGGTACAAGAAATTCCAGCCCTGAAGTATGTCTGGACGTATATGCCAAACGCCGTATATATATGCAACGAAAAAAAAAGTCGAATCATGGGAAATCCCCACGCTCGGCTTCACCCCAAATACTATGGTATCACAGAGCGTGAGAAATGACGGAAATAATCAAAATATTAACATCAAAGAAATCAACAAGGTGAATGGTCGCTTTTAAATGTTATTCATGCGAATCGTCGGATGCCAAGGGAGCGGATGGACTTGGGCTGGCCGCCCAAGGATCGGGGGAGAAAGCGCTTGGCCTGCTTCTTAACCTGTTCCCAAATACCGGTCTTTTCATTAAAGTGGTGGCTAGATTCATGTTAAATCGGATGTATCATAAAGAAAGGGAGCACAAGGGAATAGACATACTCATGGAAGTCAGCGTTGGTAAGCGACTTGGAACCATATTCCTCCTTCAGTAGCTCTGCATAGGCATAAGGGATCTTGACGGGAACATCCTCAAAGGTGCTTTCGCGCAAAGGCCAAATCTGATCTTGTCGGTAGTGGTGCCGATCCTTGCACATCAGCTCGCCGGCGCCCTTGGTTTCATCCTTGCGCACGGCAGTGATGTCAATGAACAGACCTGAGGACATGTCGATCCAGCGGCCGTCGATAACATTAAGGCGATCACGGGTATCCTTGACAGCATAGTGTTGGTTGATTTCCAAAAGATATTTGCGGCCATCTTTCTCGTCGGGCATCTCAAAGTGATGCTCCGTCATATTATAGTAATCCGCCAAGAAATGGATCGTGGGCTCGGAGATTTGGACATCCAGGTCATTGTCCCATGGAAAGATCTGTTTGGAGTATGGTCAGCACGTGAAGTTCGATATCCGCGGCATTGGGTCTTCGGAAAGCTTTCCAACCTTTTGGTTCCACCACCAAGCGAGGAGAGTACCGTGCATGATCCATGTTTCGGCGCCAACGATTTCCATTGTTTTCAGATAGGTTTGAATCAAGGCTGATAGATAAGGAACTACCTTTTCATCGGGGAGAGTCTTGTCGGCAAATCTATTCAGATATTAGCGAGACGAATAAACGATAATGCTGAGACAATGCATACCGGCCATCATAGTGATAGTGGAAGCTAGGACGAAAAAAGTTAGATGTTAGTATATTGCAAGAATATTCTTTATTTTGGTTGCATTTCACTGCAAAAATAGCGAATGGATATGATAACATACGATGATTCGGCTGCAGAACATCGTTAGTACATTTCATCAGCCACGCGGCTTTTGCCAAGACCTGCGCGAAAGTTCAGGGCTTAAGGGCACCTACTGAAATATTTGGCGGTGGGTATCTCTTCCACATTCTTGTATTCTTTGACAATCTTCTCACGCACATCGGCGAACTTGGTCGGGACCTCGCTAGCATCAACGTTGATTTCAGGGCTTGCAGTTTCAACTGCAGTCTCAACCGCTTCGGCTCCGGTGGATGTCGTATTGGTGGTGGTCACGGGTACGGCGGCGGCGGAGGCCAGGCCAACAAGGCCAAGTATGCTCGGGGCTAAGAATCGCATCGTTATGTCGGGGTCGTGAGTTACAACAGCAGTCTCATGCTCTGGATATTATATACAGTCCAAGTCCGGGGTAGATCCAGGCCGACTTGAGCGTTCCAAGGATTTTCGGGATTCGTCGGCGCGTACGAAAGGGGGGCTTGAGCGAGCGGAAGTGCCTGTGCACGATTCACAGGACACAAGATGGTGAGGGAGATGGGAGGAGAAGGAGGAAGGAGGAGAGGACGATTGTAAGAGAGTGTCTAGTCACTCAGGAGAGAAGAGGAGATTGGGGCTGAAGGGGCGGAGAAGAAATCAGCCATCGCATGTGGCCAGTTGCCCGTTTGGGTGGAGCGCGGATCTGCCCCGAATCATCCGCTTGGCGTGAATCCGATATTAATAGATTTCAGCATATATCGATACTGTAGATTATGCATTGAGAGTGCAATCATAAATTTCAATTATCATTCGATAGTCTTGATCCGATATAACTCCCCCATTTAAGAAGACTAGAGTGTCTATATGTGCCCCGGGTTCCTGTCGTATTCGCCAACAGAACGAATCCGCCACAGCCCCCCCTCCACCCGCATCCGGCAGCGTGTACGAGTCTTGGCGATGCTGAAGTTAATGCAGAGATCAACCATACAGGGCTGAGAAGTACATGTTCTTAATAGTATTTCGTCATGTATGCAGTACAATATCGAATATGCAGTTTGCTGTTACTATGCACCTATTACCCAGCATATATCGGAACTGACTACTGATGTTCTCCTTCTACAATACTATGCAATGCGTGTCCTGTATGTACTAGCAAAGTGTGCTGCGCGGCCCCCAATCTCACTCGAGACCGCCCGTTCCTGGACCCACCGGCACGCCTTAACGTCCAAGGCAATTAGCAATGTTCAAGATTATATGTACAGTAGGGTGTTGCATAGTTCAATAGTAGCAATTAATAGTCAACTTGAACAACTTGAAGTATGTTCATGCTGGTGTAAGCAGTGTGCTAATCTAGATATTTAGTCGGAGCCAGACATTGTGCTGTATATAAACAGAGAAAAGAGCAGTAAAATTATGAGTCGGCCTTAGCGGGTTTCAGAGTTGATGGAACGTCAATCAAAGTAATATCCAATATAGCATATATGGAAAGTATTAAACGAAGGGTATTGATCGACCGTGACCTTACATTAGCACTGTTGTGATTTTAATTTCGCCTCCAGAAGAGCAGGCTGCTCTGCCAACAATCGCGCATTATCACACCCCTCTGGCAGCCAGATATGCACCAGCTCCAATCCACTACCTTCAAGTAGTGCCCGCCACTGATACTCTGTCCGCTCAAGCGAAGCAAACGAACCCATCATCTGCATATCCGAAATAACAGAAGGTAACAATGCCCCGGACTCAGGAAGCAAAGTTTCACTAATCAACAAGACCGAATCAAACGACATTGCATCCCGAACACGTCCCAGAATGACCTTGGCCTGTTTATCAGGCCAATCATGCAAAACAGTACGCATAAAGTATGCCTTTGCCCCTCGAACCGGCTGAGCCTGAAAGAAATCATATTCCTGCGTTTGTATTGTCGGTGCGAGAAGATTTTTCTTTCGAGCCCCCTGGATCACACTAGGAAGATCCTGCAGAATCAATGTACCCGGAAGATCAGGAAATCTAGCATGAAACTTGCTCAAATCTTCACCCTGTCCCCCACCGATGTCTACGAGTAAAGTTTGAGAGTTATTTGTTACAGAGAAACGATTCGCGACCGGGTAAAAATCAAGCCAATCACGGCCGCGACGACGGAAGGACATAGACATGACTGTGTCAAAGGCCTGGCCATAATAAGGGGTGGAACTGAGGAAATCGAAATAATGGCCCTTGGTGCCTAGAGCGAACTGAAATGGACCATTCAGGCCATCGTCTGGGCATTTCCAACCATTTGTGTGGAAGTATTCTGGTAACCTTGACAGAACGGTGGTGAAATGTGTACTGGATGAGCAACTAGTTAGCTGGGCAACTTTAATTTTGCCTTGGCTTTTTGACTTGAGGGGATTTGGATTGGGCTAGGCTTTTTTACCTATGGATCACCGCCGCAGAAAAAGGTGAGCTAGAGACTAGGGTTGCGGCGAATGGAGTCGAGATGAAGTGGTCTTGATCCACTTCGTGGAGCACTTTCATGGCTACCAAGAAACGTACGATGCGGCCTGAAACAGTTAGCTGGATGCACATACATAGTGTTCTGTAAAATGTTGTAGTACTATGTAATTAGTCACATATGGTACTTGTAAATTTAAAGTACCATGCATGGCATATCACATTTGACTGACATCATAGTAGTAGAGGGTTGAGGAACAGTATAGACATACGGATCAGCAAGGGGTCTGCACGAGACGATTCACATATCTCCGACAAGTTCAAGGGAATTGATTCACTGCTCTGCTCCGGGTTTCTTTTTGCAGCTTTAACAGAGTCGACATGTGCGGCTATCGCGTCAAACAGCTTGGAATCAATACCCAAGCGAAGGGCCATCAGCTGGTGGGCCTGAAGTAAGTTAGTTCAACACATAGTACAAAGTATAACGGAAGTATGGATTCAAACTTTGCGTTCCAGAAAAAGCAAAGAATGGAACCACGGCATACCGAGAATACGAGACGTGTGATTGAGTCGGCGGGAGACTCGAAGACTCGAAGCCGATCACATGCTTGGAGGACTTGGCGGCGGTCGGATTGACTGAGGGCCGAGGGCGATTGAAGGAGGGTGTCGGTGATGGAATTGAGAATTTTAATGGAGTCCATATTGAATAAGAGTATTCAAGATATTATTTTTTAAGTCATTGAATATACTTTTATTAATTGTGTCTATTAGTTGTAGTTATACCTTATAGAAACCGAATATCCCGACTATAGTTCTGTGTACTTCTGTATATCCTGGAATATACCGAATTCCCCGTACAGACCAAGTACCACTAAAGTAGATATAGTTATATAATAGATCCTCAATTTATATTCTCCCTCTCCCCCCTCCCCCCCCCCTCCTCTACTCCTAATGTAGTATACACTACGCTATCCGAGGTCTACTCTATTGAGTTTACCCACTCTACTACTCTCCTCTCCATGGAGTACTATGTACACTATACTACATGCATGTACACAGTACCCGCGGACTCCGAACTCACAAGGCAGTTCACTGCGAGTGGAACTCGGCACCCGCCAACCGAACTCACCTTTGGAACTCACCGATTTTGGCGGCCAAAGCCGTCACTTCATCTTTTCTGCAGTGGAGTGCATCTCCTCTTCTTATTATGATTCGCCATGTTTAACTTTAGGGTTCTATTCCGCCGTCGCCATCGCCAAGCCCCCATCGCTCGTCTCCTCCACTAGACGTTTTGGTCGCTTCGTGCCTGTTCCTCCCTATTTCAGCCCACCGTTGAATCCACTCTCCACCAGACCAGCGTCAGAGAGAATATGGAGTCACATCTGACCACATCTGACCCTTTCCATAGTACCGTACTCCATACTGTACATGGTACTGTACAATGTACATCGCTAAGCCCCGGACCCCAGTGACAGTTGTGGAGCGCGGAAAATCCCATGCTAGGCGACCTCATTGTTGCTTGACTTCTTACCTAACATCTTCTGTTTCTGCGCGCTTTTTTAAGCTTCGGCCCTGAACTGCTCGTTTCGCACATGATAATCTGTGAACTACCCAAGAGAATCCCGAAAACCCTGCTGGAATTCCATGTCCCCATTTCTATTCTCTTTCTCTTCATTTCCGTCATTCCCTTCATTTCCTTCACGCCCTTCACTCCCTTCATTTCCTATTCATCGTCCCACTCGTACTGCTGCTCTTTCATTTGCTGCCTCTGCTTCTGCGACTGCTTCTGCCTCTGCTTCTGCAGTCTCGCTTCTGGTTTCACCCATGCTCGCTGGACTTCCACGCCTGTTCGCAATGAATCGAGTTCCAATTGAATAACACCACCCTAAATTGTTGTTCATTCATCATCACCATCATCATCATCATCATCTTCTTCTTCTTCATTTATAATTATCACTGTGATAATCATCATCTTTTTTTAGAATTTTCTCTGATCCTCGGAGCCGCCGATCAGTTTAAATTCCGTGCTCCGAGTTGGCATTGTGCGTGTTCTGTCTTCTTGGTGTCCTCGTCCTCGGTTCCCTGCTGTGCAGTCTTCTCATCCTGGCTGTGTGAACATGTCAGAGGCTTCCTCCACTCCAGGTGAACCATCCAATACAGGACAACCCGCATCGTCGGCCCAGTTGAATCGATCCTGTGAATCGTGTAGGAGTCTCAAGGTTCGCTGTCTTCCCAATCCATCCACTCCCAACCAGTGTCAGCGATGTGCCAAAGGCAAAAAGGCCTGTGTCTTTGTAGCCCCTCAGCGGCGTCGGCCCCGTAAACGGACCGACTCCCGAGTTGCTCAGCTGGAAAAAGAAATGCGAATGATGCGTTCGTTATTGAAAGATCGAATTCGCGAAGAGAGTGAGCCGGAGTCCCCCGAAGGAAGTGAAGGTTCGCGTGAGATCGAGGACGACGAGATGGATTTTCACGATACCCTCGGTTCTATCCCTGAAGGTCCTGCAAGTGGTAGTGCTGCGGCTACTGCCGAGCGTCTTCTCGATTATTCGCCCGACTTTATGACAGCCTCTCCTTCTTTCGTCGGTCTGCAAGATGAGTTCTCGCCTGATGCCAGTAAGCCACCAATGGAAGATGTAGTAGACCGTGGGATTATCTCGATCGACGATGCAGAGCATCTTGTGGCTTTCTTCATCCATGAATTGGCATCCTTCTTCCCGCTGGTCGTGTTGCCTTCTGTCACGACGGCAGCACAATTGCGACAGTCGAACCCCATTCTTTTTCTTTCAGTGATCGCTGCGGCCTCCATCTCAATCAACGCTAGCCTGGCAAATGTGCTGAATCGTGAGATGATTCGTCTCTATGCTGAGCGGTTTTTCATCGAGGGCGAGAAGTCTCTGGAATTGGTGCAAGCACTGTTGGTCATGATCGTCTTCTACTTTCCGCCGGCATCGCCCTTGAAGTTGCAATTCTACCAGTATACCCATATAGCCTCGACGATGGCTTTGGAGATCGGACTTGCCACCAAGCGACGAGTGTCGAAGAAGAAAGCCGACCGGAGGAATAGCAAGTATGAACCGCACGACGAACACCTGGCGGAGCAAGCGAGAACAGTCCTCGGCTGCTATCATCTGAGCTCAACGTAAGTATCGCACCTTTCAGTCGTGAATAGGAAGCTGTCTCGCTGACGGAACATCAGTGTTGCTATGAAGACTCGTCGACCAAATTTGCTCCAATTCAACGACTGGATGAGCGAGTGCGTAAATCATCTTGAGAGATCACCGCACAGGACAGACCGACACGTTGCCATTTGGTTTGAGCTTCAACGGATAACCGACGAGGCCATGTCTTCCTTTGGCTTGGATGACACGAGTGCTTCCTCGCCACTGACTGAATCTCGCGTTCAGGCCGTGCTTCGGTGGTTTGATAAACGGATGAATGTATGGAAGAAGAGTACTCCCAATGACATGTTGACCGGTATGGCCAGATCGATTGAGAACCCTTCAAAAAACGAAGGATGGACTGACATTTTCGTATACAGTGCCGATGATCCTCGAGTACCGATCTGCTGTTCTCGCCATGTATGAACTGGGCGTAGGAGAAGGTTACCGAGACCCCGATGCTGTCAAACGCCGATACTTCACCCTTCCACCATTAGAAGAAGGCAGTACGAAGTCGACTCTTCCTCCCCTTAGCGCAATCCGAATCGACATCAACGTGAAATGGATGAATGCAGCGCAAGAAATGCTGGACGCAGTATTGACCTGCAGCACGGACACGATGCGTAGGATGCCAAACATTATGTACACCCGGTTCGGAATGGCAGTGACTTCCCTGTTGAAAATTCACTTTTCCGTCCGAACAGGGGCTCTGGGACAAGTCGTGACAGCCGATGCCGTAAACGTGGTATACTACCTGGATGCAATGGCCAATAAATTGGGCGAAGCAAGCGGCGGCGGAAAGTATATGATTCCGACCCGGTGGTATCATGTTGTAGCCATCAAGGGACGGGATTGGTTAGACCGGCTAGAGAACCGATATACCGAGACAGACGAGGCTACAATCGGAGCTGGAACGGTGCCCGGAATGGTGTCGGTATCCGAGAGTCCTGCAGCAGCCTCCGGGTCAATGCATTCGTCACAGCTGCCGGGTTCACAAGAGACCGGTCACTTGGAGCATGTAGCCCCGGCCACAGTAGATTCGTTCTCAGTGGCATCGGGCGTGGCACACATGCCGTCTGGTATGGAGGGGATTCGCGATGGATACGTCGCCATGGGTAACACTGGGATGTGGCCGATGGGCGGACACGGCCCTGCACATGAACACAGTCATGGACATGGACATGGACATGCGCATGGGCACAACCATTTCTACCACACCATGGCTGGTGGGTATCATCAGCCTTCGCCATCACACCCACAGGTGACAATGCCACCACCATTCGCGTACGATCCGCAGAGACTAGCTCCGCAGGGCGGAGGCATGCCAGGAACCGGCATGGAGTTGGATGGTTGGCTTCCTGATGGTAGTATATTCGGGATGCCACCATTACCGGAATTCTGAAGGATATGACTAGATGTCAGAACTCAGACTGTGTGAATCCGGTTGAAGAAATGAATAAACGATAAATGAGATCTGGCTCTTCATCGTGGAGTCAGCCATGGACATGGAATTTGATCTGCATATATTTGTTAGCAATTTGTAAAATAGGCAAGGTACATGAAAGGGGAGGATATCGATATACGTATATAATGTGAGCCTTTTTTCATTTCACCTGAAATCATCCATGGCTAATTCGAGATGAATTGGCAATTCCGAGCGTCCAGGACATAGTAGATTCAAAAGATACCACATACTACCTGGAGAGTAGTGGCTGTGTCATGCTAGCAGTGAGAAATGTATAGAAAAACAAAAAACAAAAAAAAAAAAAAAAAAAAAAAAAAAAAAAAAAAAAAAAAAAAAAAAAAAAAAAAAAAAAAACAGAAAACAAAAAAACACAAAAAAAAAAAAAAAAAAAAAAAATCCTCGGCTCCAGAAAAAAAGCCGTTAAAGAGTAAGTAACTCGGCAAAAGCCACGAACGAGTACAGAACCAAAAAAGCAACCGAGTAAGCATTTACCCAACTGAGGTAAGGTACAGAACCGGCCAACGATGAACCATTTTGGATGGCGTCAGGTCGAGTATATGGGGAGGACGGAGTGATAAAAGAATCCGAGGGCAATGTCGGGATGATCGTCGTCCGATGGGAAGAATTGCACGGAGTATAATGTGATATGTGGAAAAATGGTGGAGTCTTTCTTTCACTTAGGCTAAATTGGGGGGGTTTTATTCCATGTAAGAGTTTCCGGTTCTTTATTCGCGGGTCGAATTTACTGGTTTGGTGTGATTTTGGTGAGTAACGTGAGAAGCTGGGATCTGTAGATTAGTTTAATTTTGATGATTAGTGGTGAGTTAGTAATTTATTTGAAGATAGTTTGTTATATTGAGTGACAGTGATTGTGGTAATGGTGTGGTGATGAGGTTAAAATAAGATAGATCTGACGATAAGGATGAGATGCCCATAAATACTGCAGCGCAAATCGAATATCCCACCTGAAGTGAAACATGTAAATCAAGTGCCCACCTTACAAATGATCATGTAAGAAGTACTAACTAACTACGGAGTATGTACATACAGTAGTTCGTCCTGATCGCACGGAGATGATCCGATCTGATTGGATTGCACGGAGGAGACTGCCTAGAAAGTCGACAAACACCGAATGATCGAAAAGGGTAAAAGTGTTCCGGCTGGATGCGCTCGTATTCTGGAGGAATACGAGTCCCCATTGTACATAGATTTATAAGGGAGAATTGAAAATGATTTGATAAATGTCGTTACTATTTATTAATCTTAAGTCTGCTTTCCTGGTTTAATTCAACATTTAATATACCAATGTAGCACAATACACATGTATGTACTAACTAAGTATTACATACATACATGTGTATTGTGCTACATTGGTATATTAAATGATACTACCTAGTATGCAATAGATAATCATGTAGATCTCCATCCAACTAATACCCCTCAATATACAACTTAAACATAAAATACTAATTCCCCAATTCACAGGGACACGCTACTCTGTATATCCCAAATAATAATGAACTATAGCTAAATCGAAAATGCTTCCAGCGCATCCATAAATCCCGCGATCGCTCCGATCCCCGCTAACCCCCGAGTCGCATTCCGAGTTAAATTCCGTCTCTCCCGCTGACCGTCTCGACCCTCTTCACGCCGAAATTCGTCACGCGGGGATCGCCGGTGCGAATGCGAGGGAGACCGTTGTCCTGATCGAGGTGGAGAGGGGCGGAAACTTGACTCCGGCGATGACGATGAAAGCGGGTATGCGGATTGATGGTGTCGGGGTTGAAGCATATGATTGTTATTGCTGTTGCTGTTACTGTTGCTATAGGTTCGGGGTCGAGGGTAATGATCGAATTGATATTGTCCTGGGGGTGTTCCTCGTGGCGAGGGAATTGGTAGCCCGTTTGATAAACTGCTAGTTGGTTGACCGGGTTGACTAGTGGGGATTGATCGAGGTGCGCTATTGTATTCTTGAGTTGGATGATATCTATATGATGATTGTTGGAAAGGCTGTGATAGAGATTGTGGTGGTGGATGACCCGGCATATAATTTGGAGCCGGTTGAGATTGAAGATGTGGTGGGCCCTGTGGACGAGATGGAGGAAATCCTGGAGGTGGCGGAGGTGGGAAACTGCTGGGATATCCGGATGTTCGTCCATCAGTTTGATGGAACTGGCCTGGATTATTCCGTGAAGAAACGCTACTGGAATGCTTTCGACCGTCGCTGAAGCTCACGGTCTTCGGAACCTGCCTTGTCCCGGTCCTTTGTTCGGCTTCATCACTCGAACTTCCTACTCGCTGTCCGACTGGACTGACTGGACTAGCTGGCCTTGGATCATAACGACAGGGCTCATCGGACTCTGAGTCACTATCCACGCGAGCCTGGTAACCAGAGTATTGCTGACGAAGCTGCGCGGCGTGGGCCCTGGCTTCCTGAGAATGAGGCTTTCGCCAGTCGACCGTGTTGCCCTCTAAGTAGTACCCGCGGTTTTCTTCATCAAAATCTAGTTCATCAGATTCATTCTCATTATCCGATGAAACGAAGGCTCGAGGAATTGTTGATTTGCTTGGATCTTTATCGGGGTCGTGTAGCTTTGATGGATCAAGCGATGGAATCCATGCTTTGAGAAGGCAGTTCATACTTTTCTCTGATAGATGGACCATATCTTTTGGTGACCGCTCTAGATCCTTCAGTCCGACCTCACTGTCACCCAAAGTAACTATATGTAGCTTTGTAGGATCATTTCCCTTGGTAGCTGCTACTAGCGGTTTTAAAGCTGAAGCAGTATTGGCATAGTTGAGGTGAATCTTTTGGCTTGTTTGATCATTTGAGGCTTCGGATGTTTCTTGTTCGACCATATCCCAGAGTCGATCAAGACGTCTGACGGACCAATACCGGACGATGATCATATTCTGAGCCTCAGCCTTCTCCTGAGCAATAAGATCCTCAGTCCCGAGCACGGGAGAACTCGAGCTAGAACCATTCTTATTTTCTGTGAGTATCCCTCCTAACTGTAGAATCCGCTGCAGCACGATGAGACTGAGCTTGAGAGATTCCAAATGTGCAAGGAGATAAGTGACATGTTGCTTTCTGAAACACCACCTCAACCGATCTTGCACTGGGATTCTTCTCAGGTCATCGTCGGTGTCTGTCCCTTGTAACTTATCCAGCATGTGCTCGATCTCCACGAAGACCAACTGGCCCTGGCTAGCGATCTCCCAGGCCTTTTCTGTGGCCTCAACGGAGCGATCCAAGTCTCTCGTTTCCAAAGTCTGTCCCAGGTGTTTTAACGTTAGAGCGAAAAGGGAGATCCCTTTGGCGATACTGTGTATTTCGATACGAGACTGCGCTAACTGGCATGCCGCGGCATTTAAAAGAAGAGAGAGGCGAAATCCCGCCCCGGCGATTCGAACTATTGAAGCCTCGGAGTCTAGAGCGATAGCCAGAAAATTAGTAAATGATTAAGAAAGGGGGCGAGGAAGGGCTGGACAGAATGTACTCGAAGCCATGATCATGGCGGGAATAGTTAGGGATGGATTCAAAGAATAAGCTGAAAACGAGTAAGATGATTTAGATTCCAAAGCACAAGAGAGAAGAATGGAAACTAGTTAACAACATAGTGAAAGCCGAGACAAAAGAAAGAAAGAAGAAAAACCTTCGAGCCAGTTTCCTTGAAGGCGAAATAACAGCATTGATACTTTGATGACTTATTTTCCTTCCCCACTTCCGAGGGCCTCAGAGCCTCACGTTTGCTGCACATCACTTGACTCCAACGCCCGTCAGCATGTCTGAGCCCTGCAGAGTTCACCTTTATGACGCCATGCATTGGCCTGAACAAGGTCAACACAGCCGATCTTCAACTTAGTCCCACGCTAGTGCGGATGGAAGCCCTGCGATTCCCCGTCGCGCCTCAACCTCTGATTCGCGATCCTACCCGGGCACTGCCTCGATTCAAATAAAGAGTAGCTTCACCCGGGCAGAACATTGAACTACGATCTGCATGACGTGCAACTCCCTCGGGCCGTAACGACTTGAAACTCTGCATCGTATCTTTTCCCATGCAAAGGCGTGCTGGGGAGATTGGTTGGGAGAGGCTCAATTCCCGTGATGGGTCTATTTTATGCAATCAATTAAATCGCCGAAAGCTCGTATTAAGCCGCCTTGGGCCCGGGTGCGGTGTAAAGGGTATGGAATGGAGGTGCGGAGACCTCTTGAAATTGGGTTATCTTCACGTTCTTTTTCCTCTCGCTTAGACCTGTAGTGGAAGCCAAGGTGAGATTCATGTCGAGGATATCAAATTTTGCCTTACATTCACTGCCGAGCCCGGGGTATACGATATTCTCATCCTTAGTAAGACAAAACGGCTTCGATGTGGCACTGCTATCAATCTGCATCAAGATGACGAGTCGTGTTTTGTAGGTTTGACAAAGACATGAAAGTTCTATTCGCGGAGACTATCCATCGTGATAGCCCATGTTGGCTCTAGGTATTACAAACCAAACCCCAAGGGTACGCTAGAGGAGTATTGCTCGTCAGGCAGTAGGGTATAATCCACTTTTATAGAAAGCAATGGCTACTACTGTAGTGTAATATTTGAACTGTCACATTCTACTACGTAGAAAATATGTACTCTAGATATTTTGCAGTGCTTCAAGCTTTTGACGATCCAATAAAGCTCTACTAGCAAATTGATACTTCCAAGGTTGAGTGCTCGCGAGATTTCTACGCCATCATGATGATCAGACGGTCATCATGCCATCACATCCAGGCGTGTCTTTCGAATTCAGTTCGCCCGGCAGATCATTCTCGAGTCTACGAATCCTAATAAGCAGTTGAGTGATTGCATGTCATCGAAAACCATCAAACTCTGGACGACGAAAATCATGTCTACAATAGAAATACACGAAGTCTTCCTATCTTATGGACGGACAATTCAAATAGCTCGAAAATCGACAGCGAGACGTGCTCCTCGGCGTAAACCCTCGTCAAAAGCCCCGTCTAGATCTACAAAAGGCAAAGATGCTCTCTCTAGTAGGGAGACGGAACAGACTGCTGGAAAATCGATCAAGAAGCCTGCTCATTGTCCAAAGTCATCCTTGAGATCATCGTCTGGTTCTACGAAACAAAAGGCACCTGGTCTTCCTCCTCGGCGTCAGCTTTTGTCGAAATCCAAATCTGGCAACACAAAAAATAAGGAAAATTTCTCTGATCAGAGGTCAGCACAAACTGGCCGTAGATTGGTATGTAAACTCGTTTCTCAACAGCTGCTTCTACTATACAAATCCCTGAATGGAGGAACTGTTCCTTGAGAATGAAGAGATATACATAATAACGTCACAACATGGGACCAGTTACCAGGCGGGACTCGAAGCGGACAGTTGACTACTGATAATAGTACTACCAACGCGATGTCTGAAATTGTGGAGACTCAAGAATATTATTTCTCGGCTCGAGAAAGTATTGGATTCTTTCAAAATGAATACGAGGCCTTGAACAACGAAATGCCTCGATACTACGAGACAAGCACTTCGAACGGCAATGCAAGAGTCCATAAAGAAGAGCGCTTAAGCTCATCTGAATACATCGGGGATGACTGGGATTTCTCCTGGGTTGAAGATACTGGATATGTTGAGAATGAAGATTTAGATTTCGATAGTATCGAAATAGCTAGTAGCTCGCAGCCTGTCGAGTATGTCGGGGATAACTGGGATTTCCCTGGACTTGAAAACTTGATGTCGTCGACTCAAGGGGATTGTCATGGTGACTGTGATGTTTACAATAGTCATGATGACTACTATCGACATGCAAAGGATGGCTTAGAAATGTTGGCGATTACGATGAAATCTTCACTCGACGATACTTGATTTTTTTTCCCTTCCTTTTCTCACCTATTGCTTTCAGACACTTAGTAATATCTCCTGATTCCTTGGAATAGGCAATCTGGGCTAGCAAAATCGAATGTTTGGCTGTTACAAACTAAAACATAAGCCAGTTGAGCTTTACACACGACCAGACAGCTTGTTCCTCTTAAAAAGAATAGTATCCGAGACATTCAAGAGGATGAATCGGCCGTCCGCAATATCAGTATAAAAAAGCAAAAAGTTTTATAGCTTTTCTGTATTCTTCATTCTATTTGGTATAAAACCGGTAGTGGAATGATCCAAGATGCGGGGAAATCTCATAGAACTGAGATCGGCAGAAGGTAACAAAGGACTGCCCTGGAGTGTGCATCACTGCATCATGGACTGCAATTGTTTTCAAAGAGATACTACAGTGAATCTAAATTGATTAAACCTGAATTAAACTATTTTATACCAGCATCGACTGATTACTGTTTGTATCATTTTTTTATAGTTGGTTTGTTTCTGTTTTTGGACTGCCCTTCCGCTTTCGGACTTTTGCCATCATCGGAAGTTTACTTTGTGTGAAAGGAAACCCTTCGATTTCAATTATTCTCTTGCCAATATTTTCATTCTGGATTTTTGTTTAATAATCGTCCCCTCTAAGTGTTCCTTATTCGCTGTATACTCTCAATCCTTCGCTGTCCACTGTCAACCTGTCTGGCCCCGCCATTCGCCTCCGCCTCGACCTCCTTTTCCCGCGTGGCAGATCATCATCTGCCGAGAACTCTCCAGTTCAAGGGCCACGATCGGGTCCACCACGGTTCGACGAGCCATCTCGAGACCTCTTTCTCTTATATCCTGTGGATTGGAATGGATGCGTTGCCTCAATCGATCGTGAGGAACGTGCGTCGAAGTGAGGACGCACCGCCAACCCAAATCGGCATCCAGATCTCACGACCTCGCCAGGGTCTGCTGTCCATGTGAAATCATGACCCAAGCGGGCGTCACCCCCGACGGGACCCCCGAGCAGAATGCTGCCTCATCCGCGAAGTCTTCGTCCGATACCCCTCAGCACTCGACCGCCGCCGCCTCAGAAAATGACATCGCAAAGGGAAAGGGGAACTCAAGACCCCAAGAAACCTCCGAGTCGACTGATGTAGAGTCAAAAAACATGACGGAAGCGCCGCTGGAGTTTGACGATTTCGGCCTACCAATTCGACCTCGCAGAAAGCCCGAGACAAGCACCGCCAATTCCCCCCAGGGCGACAACGACTCCCCGGCAGATTCAGATCGAAACCCAGTAGCAACCTCAACGGCTGAATCGTCGCCAAAAGAGGAAGAGGAAGCCACGCAAACAGAGAGTACAAAGGAAGGTGACGAAGCCACCACAAGAAATATAGAGCTTGAAAAGCAAGCTCCAGAGGCAGACAAGGGCCTTGGGCTTCCGACGCCCGGGAATGCAGCCACACAAAACGCCGACCCCGCAGCTTCTGGCACAGTCACATCTCCTCGCTCATCGACAACGAAGACTCGTAATGCTGAGATTTCAGAATGGTCACACATGCGGCTTGCTCAGCCCCACCAAGGGCACGATGAAAGTGAAGAGGAAGAAGAGGAGCCGGCGGATTGGAAAGCCATGCCAGCCCTCGGAGAATTCGACTACTATGACGATTATGGAAGGTTGATTGCCCGTGGTGCTCATGAAGAGGACGAGGATGCCGTATATCAAGGAATTGGTGGCGCTGGAAAAGGGTATACTCGAGTTCAGCTTGACGAAGATGCTCAATCTGCCACAAGCATGGATGAAGACACCAGTTATCTCTTTAAGGACTCAGCAAACAACTCCGCTGGTCTTGTCGGAGAAGAGCTCCGGGATTCTGTTAGCCAGCTCCAGGCTACAAAAGATCTTCTCAATGAGACCCAAAAAATCGCATATGTTGGTGTGGTCCGTCTAGCAATTCATGAGATGAATCTCGAATTGTTAAATCTACCAGTCACTAAGTCCACCCGCAAAACGCGCCAGAAAGCCTCTGATGCCATGAGGAAATGGGGTCAAGCTATGATGGGCCGGCTATATATGCACATGGATATCAACTCGGCAGAGCAAATAATGATTGAGCAGCTTGCGGAGCATGGGGTACAACCCGGTGATCTCATTCGACCTCTCATGCAGAATGCGCGCGTGAAAAATCCCATGGCCGAAAGTGCCCCCAAAAATTCTACCTCTTCGTTGTCGTCTCCTATCTCCTCTGGAGACCCTCGATCACGCATCTCGGTTGAGACCGATGTGTCATCAGAACTGGGCTCTCCACCGCCGTATGAGCCCCATGAAGACGACGAGCCTACGGAGGTCAAGACCCCATCTCAAATGCCTACTTCTGACAGAATCGATATTGACCTTCGGTGGACTGTTCTATGTGATTTGTTTTTGGTTTTGATTGCCGATTCGACATACGACGCGCGATCCCGGACCTTGTTGGAGCGAGTTGGAGCGGCCATGGATGTGACATGGCTACAAATAGCTCGATTCGAGAAACGCGTCACAGATGCCTTGGAAATGCAAGAGGAAGCAGACAAGGAAAATTGGGACGAGTCAGAGCACATGGAAAAGCGTCGTCAAAAGTCCCGGAAGACCAAGTATATGGTTATGGGCTTAGCAACCGTTGGTGGTGGTTTGGTTATTGGTCTGTCCGCCGGTTTACTGGCGCCTGTGATCGGAGCTGGTCTCGCGGCGGGATTGACGACTGTTGGCATTGGTGGTACAAGCACATTCCTGGGTGGAATTGGCGGCACTGCTTTGATTGCATCGGGCGCCACTCTTAGTGGGAGTGCGATTGCCTTGAAAGCTTCGCATCGCCGTACTGGCGCAGTCCAGACCTTTGAATATCGACCATTACATAACAACAAGAAGGTCAATCTGATCGTGACGGTCTCGGGGTGGATGACCGGCAAGGTTGACGATGTTCGATTGCCATATAGTACAGTCGATCCCATAATGGGAGATATTTACTCGGTCTTGTGGGAGCCTGAGATGCTTCGAAGTATGGGTGACACGATCAATATTCTCGCGACAGAGGTAAGATGCTTTGCTAGCTCCTTTTCGGCACCCGGCTCTCATCGCTGACCCGTTTTCAGGCATTGGCCTCAGGCCTCCAGCAGGTTCTTGGTAGTACTGTTTTGATGGCTCTGATGGCGTCTTTGCAACTGCCTCTGGTCCTGACAAAACTAGCTTATTTAATCGACAATCCGTGGACCGTTTCATTGGCTCGAGCTCACTCAGCCGGGCTGATCATGGCCGATTCCTTGCAAGATCGGAACCTAGGTAAACGGCCCATTACATTGCTTGGGTTCTCTCTGGGTGCTCGCGTGATTTTCTCTTGCCTTACCGAACTGGCTGATAAGGGCGCCCATGGACTTATTCAAAACGTCTATCTCTTCGGATCCCCCATTGTTGCGAACAAAGATGAATATCTCAAGGCGCGGAGCGTAGTCTCCGGTCGCTTTGTGAATGGATATGCCACGAATGACTGGATTCTTGGTTATCTTTTCCGAGCAACCAGCGGCGGTATCATGCGTGTCTCTGGCCTGGCAGCAGTAGAGGGAATCCCAGGACTCGAGAACTTTAACCTGACCGAACTTGTCAATGGACATATGGATTACCGTGCTGCGATGCCTCGAATTCTGAGAGAGGTTGGCTGGGAAGTGCTGGAGGATGAATTCGCTGAAATCGAGGATCCAGATCCAGACAACCACGCTGAACGCCAACGGGAGCTCATCCGTGAGATCGACGAAGCTCGACGAGAGGCGGAGCTTAAGCCGGAGAAAAAGCGGTTCGGTCTCTTCAAGCGCGGCAAAATGGCCGAGAAGAAATCTTGGGAGACCTATGATGTCAACCAAAAGAATTCGTCCCATGATTCGATTGACAAGAGTGCGCCTGGCCAGGTTCTTTTCGATATCGAGGCTATCCGAAACGAGTTGGCCTCCGAAGCCATCGAAGTGAAACAACTGGAGTCAACCTTGCCCCCTATGAAGCTTGACTTAAACCCTCCTTCTGAGTCTACATCTGCGCAGCCTACAACTCCTAAGGAGAAAGAAAAAGAAAACGAAACTCAACCTTATGAGTCTGCCTCCGTTTCACGAACGATGTCAGAACCCAAACTCAATACAGTACCCGAACCCCCGTCTACCCATGATCACTCAGCCACCCAGAAAGAAGAGGAAGAAGTCGAAATGACATTCGATACATCCTTCCATGAACCCCCTCCACAGTACCAGCACGATCCACCTTCCCGACCAGAACTCCGAACCTCTTCCACTATGCCTGCAATCGGTGCAACAGCAATGGGGGCTATGGCCCTCGAGCCCAATGCCTGGGCTGATGATAACGAACTCCGACATGGAGATGGAGAGATCTCAATGACTTTTGAATAATGAGGGGCTTTGGTCTTATTATCTGTCTATCCTATGCTATTAGGGTTCTTTTGGTTTCTAGAGGTGCATATTGCTTACCCAGCCGCAAAAGATGAGTATAAATGTGGAGCTTCCATGTACAGAAGGATAGCTTAATTAGCTCAATCATCTATTCAAGTTCTCTCATATTCAAATCGTTCCTTGATCCAGCCAGTAATATACTTAGTGATATACCCAGTATCATTTTCATCAAATGTTCACCTTGTATACTCCGCAGATCGTACAAATTGGAATGGTCTCCGCTGTGGGGCACCGCCTTGTCGCGTCACGCGTTTATCTTCTTCGATTTCATGTTGGACTCTTCTTGCTGAACTCTTCTCGCCCTGGACGATTTTCTTTTCCTCTATTGCAGCTTTCTTTTCTTTGAGTCTGGAATGAGACGTCTATCTGCACTTAAATACCCTATCGCATTGTCTTGACTTCGCCATCTCTTATCGATACATTCAACCTCAGCACTTCCCAGCCTCTTCAATACCGACTGAAGTCACTTTTTTTTTTCTCTTCTGGTATAATGCGCCCTGCAGCTAAACCAGACTCAAGCTTCGCCTCATATCGACTAACGCGCAAGAATGGGCCGCACAGACATCTGCTTTCTACGTTCAATATGCCTCGACCCCAGCCCATCAATTCCGAGCCCGATCCCGTATCCGATAGGAAAACATTAGAACCTGGTACCGACGATGAACCACTTAGCTCCTCCGAGGATGAGTTAGTGGCAGATCCCGAACCTCCGATGCCAGAGGTTCGCACGAGGGTGAAGCAGGAAACACAATCATCACCCGCTTCTGCTCGTGGTGGAGCTGGAAGCTCACAGAGCCAAAATAGATCGACCAGGAAAAGAACATTTGACAGAACGTCCAGTATACCGTCGGGGAATTATGATGATGAAGGGGATGAGGTGTTCTCCTCATACCGATCCTCGCAGAATAAGCGTTTTAAAACGAAGACATACCCCACGACATCTTTCACGAGAGCACCGAGCTCAAGCGCAGTATCTGCCGCCAAAACGCCCAACAAAAAGACAACCTCCGAGATCTCCTCGAACATGGCACAAGATAAGGATAAATCCTCGGAAGATTTCGAATCGGAAGTTGAATCCAAGACGACAATGGAAATCGACCGTCCAGGTTCAGATGACTCCCCTTCTCCTGCGACTAAAGAAAGTTCTCCCGGGTTCATTGTACCTCCATTGCACCACGACGCCTCGAAATTTTCATTTGAAACGGTATTTTCAAGGGAGAAACAAACAAATGCTCTGGATGTTTCCCCCGATTTAAGCTCCAGCTCACCACTCAGCTCGGCGCCATCAGAATTCATAGATCTACTCGAAGAAGAAGATGATGATGATGCTAAACCTTCTACTTCGCGAAAATGGCTATGTCCAATGTGTAAAGAGCAAGTCGATCCGGAATTATTACTTCTCTTCGAAGCCCAACCAAAACAGCGGGTTCGTGAACAGCAGCAATTCTGTGCATCGCATAAGCAGAGCACTGCTGGAAAAGAATGGCAAAAACACGGTTATCCGGAGATCGACTGGGAGACTTTCGATCAGCGTATAAAAAAGTATTTCCCGGAGTTGGAGAAGATTTTAGCTCCTGGCAGTCCATCTTATTACCACAATATCCTATCCGACACTATGAAAGATGGCAAGGCGAAGAACTTCCGTCTAACTATGATGGGCGATGGTATTGAAACTATTTCTTGTGGATATTATGGGACAAAAGGAGCTGGAAAGATGTAAGCACTCATCGAGAACATCCGAGTTAGCTTTCTTGGCATAAAACTAATGAATCATTCTGCTCAAGGCTACAAGCCATTGTCGATCGCTTTTCAGCGTCCTTACGTCGATTATCGGCTTTGGACAATATCATCAAGACTGCCGGTGTAGCTGGCTACGCCCAGTCTGTCCTCGTTCCCGAACTCGCCGTGTGTCTTGTCAAAGAGGACATGGGCGTTGACGATGAGTCTGCCCGTCAAATTCTCAGAGATAGTATTGACATTGGTGAAAAGGTGAACCCTGCAATGGATGATGAAGTGCCTATTCCGATCGAAGATGAAGTATAAAGCTTCACTTCATTTAAAGCTACATTGTTGTTAATAGTCTTGAGACGAGATTATTTGTGTCATCTCCTCGACTTCGAGTGGACATTATTTATTGGGCTTAGCGATTATACACAGTAACTAGCATGATACCACTTGAGTTTTCTTACAATATCCATCATCATGATAAGGTTCAGTCTTGGAGCTCTTCAGGCTTTCTGTCATCATTTTATACTTGATTCAACGATCAAGGAACCCTTCTGAAGGATAAAACGAGGCCTGAAGCCCATCCACCCAGAGGTGCATGGAATATTATCGATGCTGCATTGGATTCTTCAAGTCCACAGTACCCACTACTGCTGGTAGCAGTAGGTACCGAGTATTAAAATCGTAGTACTATTTATACTGCCAGTGCTACTCGACACAAGTTCAGATACCAACTGATACATAATGAGAACCCCCCTCAACTTCAATGACCTTGTATCTCCTTCCATCAGTTGCACTCAGCTCTTCAATAGCAGCAGTCTCTGTATCCTTGACCTTCTCTCCATCAACAGAAACCGAACTGTCCTTCGACCCCGGACTCGGCAAACAGATCACGCCGCTGGTTCCCTTGGGCGTATTGATATACAAATCTAGAGTATCGTCATTCTTGCTCCAAGAAACTTGAACAGGCCCATGCGGTGTACCAACTTGTCCTCTGGCCCATGTGAGATTGCCTCCATCGACAACAGGACAAATCTCCCACGTCTTGAAGCCAGGGCCAGTGGGTTTGATCCCAAGGACATAGTTACTCATAAGCGGCACAATACCAGTGGACCAGCCATGTGCCATGGATGTAAAGCCATCCTCATATGGAGAACCATTCGGACCAATTCCCTCCCAGAATGTGATCTCCGGATCATGGGTCGACATCCATCCATAAAGACGTTTGATTTCCTCATAAGCGGACGATTCAGCTCCAGCTGTAGTAAAGCGTGCGACGAGTTCGAAGTATGAGATGAATGCGTAGACTCGCTGCGAAAAGCCATCCTGAAGTAAATCTTTATCGTAAAAGGCATTCCCATATGGAAGAGCCGTAGAATTTCCATAATAATCCAGTAAAGTAGTGGCCATGGAAGAGTTCACTGTTCCAGCAATGATGGCCAATCCGTTTCCGTCTTGGGCGTGTACATCGCAGATTGAGTCTCCGAACTCGTTGGGACAAGGACCGCCATCATAAAATGCTCCAACGGAGGCATCCCAGTTTCTGGCGAGTAATTCCTGTTTAATACCAATGGCCCGAGAAGTCCAGGTATTGTGGTCACTCTCATGGCCTAGTATCTCTGCCAATTTGGCAGCTGACTTCAGTGCGTGGGCGTATAGTGCATTGTAGTAAGTGATGACACCGGATCGTGGTAGAAATGCATAGTCGCCATATCCATTTGTCTTGTTCAGAAGGCCACCAGTAGCAGTCAAATTACGGCCGTAGTAATTGTCTAGGACCTTTTGCATCACGCTGTAATATTTCATGGCAAATCCTGTGTCGCCGGTATACATGACCATATCAACGGTGCAGACTACCCACCACATAGGATAATCATAGAGTTTGAGAGTATAGTTGTTTCTTCTGTCGCGTTAGATACTCTCTCCTCTAGAAACGTGGAGGCAAGATGGTCTGCGATGATTTACTCACATACTAGCAGGAGGAATCCAACCATCATCTCGCTGATGCTCGGCTAGATCAGCCAGGATATTGCGAACTGATTCCGCATTATCGTGTGACAAGTAAGAAGTGAGTGCCGCAACACCGAGGTCTCCAAGGTAAGGATCTCTATCTCGTTTAGCACCGTCGAAAAGTACCTCTTTGCCTTCCAGAGTCGGGCTGGCCGAGTCTCTCGGATCGGTCTCGTTAGCAAGGAATGTATCAGTTCCCATATCAGCAGTGTAAACTCCATCAAACCACCACTGTGTCAGGTCCTCATCTGAGCATTCAAACCATCCGGTGAATGTATCTGGGGTTCCAAGATAACCTGACCATTCAAGTTCGATATTAGAAATAGAGACCGACCCATATGGCTGTGTATATGGGGCATCATTTTCCAATGCGTCTAGCCATATCTTCATATATCGAAATCCATGTAAGCCGTCCGAGCACACTTTGTTATCGTGTTCACAACCAGCCTTGTTCTTCCATGTATATGGATCATTTGCGACAGCAATCTATGCGAGAATTGGAATGAATACTCATATAGCCTTCAAATTATACAACGTACCTGGTCAGAACCGTTGGTAAGTTTCTGGTCCTGAATCAAATAGTTAATACAATGTAGTAGGATTTAAAAAGGAGGAATTGAGCACATACTTCCGGCATGTTGTCTGATCGAGTAAAATCACTAGTGTTGGTTAAGAATTGTTGCGTCTCTGAGAAAGCCAACTTCAAACCAGGAAATCCCTCCGAAAAATTTGTAGACCCAGAAAATTTGATTGACACAATTCCAACGACATTTTGTCCGAAATCAACCACGATCGATGGGACCTTGTCATCATTATCTTTGCGGGTCAAGACTGTCGATGATCCACTGCCATTCAGCAGCCCATTTGGAACCGCTACATTGCCTGTAATATTTGCTGATAGTACAGCCTTAGGCTTGACGATGGATGTAGATGGAGATCGAACGTATTTGTGCCAATCAGTGTCCCCCAATGCAATGTTTGGCTTGTTGACAGCGGCGGCATGACAGCCAATGCTAGCTGCAATTATTGCTGCCGCCACGCCTTTGAAGAATAAAATCATCATGATTAAAGTAAGTTTGTGTTTTTTCCTGCGTATGCAAGCAAGACTATGCCTTCATTTAAGCATTGACTACGACTCTTCAAAGATCGGCTATTCCCGAACATTCAATGCAACCCTTGGCTCTTTGACCTCGTATGGGCTCAATCGGTTCAGTGCATTCCATTTTCGGGATAATGAAGTCCGAGGTTATTTCAACGATTCATTGAATCGTGCGTTTCTGCTGTTCAACACTCGGGGTTCTATTTAATGAAGGAAGTGTAGAAGTTAGATTAGAAATTCTGGCGGTATACCATTTGGAGAATATGACTGAGTAGTCATTGATACTCCCCCGATCACTTTGGTCAAAGAACCATAATCTTTATTTTAGCTCAGTCTCTTCGCTTTTGATATTCTCTTCTTACTGTTCTAACTGCCATCTCGTAAAACCGATATACTCCTGGCCCGAATAGGAAGGTGGATACTCTCCCCATAAATGCTTAGTCATGCGATAACGCGATAAAGTGCGGAGAGCTCGAGCTTCCGAGGGTTTTCCCCTCTTCGATCATCCCAAGTTCTTTTCTTCTCTCATCACAATCGGTGATTGAAAATGAGAGAGATGAGAGAAAAGGATATGCCGTACTCCGAGACAACGCCTCTGCTGGAGGTCGATGTCGCCCCGCGGCGGCATCGATATCCACATCATGCTCTGCGTCATACTTGTACTATCGTTCTCGGCACACTCTTGGTCGTGGCCACCATTCTTTTCATGATCCCTGGTGCCATATTACCCCGAGAGCATGGTTCAATTTGGTCGTATGCCCCCTGGGCTAATCCCTACCCCCATAAAGCCTGGCCACAAGGCTTTGGTCTACCATATGACCAGCTTCAACAAGTCCTCCTCAACACACCCTCTGCAGCTAAGGCCCGTGAGTGGAGCGAATATTATACTGCCGGTCCTCACTTGGGTGGAAAGAACCTAAGTCAAGCTCTTTGGACTCTGGAAAAGTGGAAGGAATTTGGTATCGAGGATACTAGTCTTGCATCCTATGACATCTATCTCAACTACCCGCAAGAACACCGTCTCGCTCTGCTAAAGAAGTCTGGCAAGGACACAGAAGTCACCTTCGAGGCAACCCTGGAGGAAGATGTATTGGAGGAAGATCCCACTTCCAACCTGCCGGACCGAGTGCCTGCTTTCCATGGCTACTCCGCCAGCGGAAATGTTACTGCCCAGTATGTATATGCCAACTTCGGCTCGTATCAGGATTTTGAGGATCTTGTGAACGCAAATGTCACATTAGAGGGAAATATTGCCATTGTCAAGTACGGTGGAATCTTCCGCGGTCTGAAGGTCAAGCGTGCGCAAGAACTCGGTATGGTGGGTGTGATTATCTATAGTGATCCCCAGGAGGATGGGGAGATCACCGAGGAAAATGGGTACGAGGCTTACCCTAATGGTCCTGCTCGTAACCCTAGTGCCATCCAGCGAGGTAGCACGCAGTTCCTGAGTAAGTATGTCTCTTATGACATTGTATTCTTAAGACTAACTCTTCAATCAGGCATTTTACCCGGTGATCCCACCACGCCTGGATATGCATCCAAGCCTGGATGCGAACGTCAGGATCCGTATAATTCTATTCCATCCATCCCATCGCTCCCTATCTCTTATAAGGAAGTCCTGCCTATTCTCAAGGCACTGAATGGACATGGGCCCAAGGCATCGGAATTTAATAAATCGTGGCAGGGCGGCGGTCTAAGTCACAAGGGTGTGGAATATAACATTGGTCCATCGCCTCAGGATGTGGTCATCAACCTGTATAATCAACAGGAATATGTGACCACCCCACTGTGGGACGTCATCGGAGTTGTCAAGGGACACATCGCCGACGAGGTCATTGTCCTTGGTAACCATCGTGACGCTTGGATTGCTGGTGGTGCAGGTGATCCCAACAGTGGATCTGCTGCTCTTAATGAGGTTATTCGCAGTTTTGGTGAGGCCATGAAAGCTGGATGGAAGCCGCTACGTACCATTGTCTTCGCCAGTTGGGATGGTGAGGAGTATGGCCTGCTTGGTTCTACCGAGTGGGTGGAAGAGAACCTCCCTTGGCTGTCAAAGGCCAACGTTGCGTACTTGAACGTTGACGTTGCCGCAGCTGGTACAAGCTTCGAACCTCGCGCTGCGCCTCTTCTGAACCAAGTCATCTATGAAGTGACGGGGCTTGTACAATCTCCCAACCAGACTGTCCCAGGACAGACTGTTCGCGATGTTTGGAGTGGCCAGATCGCGACTATGGGTAGCGGTAGTGATTTTACTGCATTCCAAGACTTTGCGGGTGTTGCCAGTCTGGATTTCGGATTTGGTCGTGGAGAAAATGACCCAGTCTACCATTATCACTCTAACTATGACAGTTTTGCCTGGATGGAGAAATTCGGTGATAAGAATTGGGAATACCACATTACAACTACGAAACTTTGGGCTCTTGCAGCTGCTCGGCTGATTGAAACGCCGGTCATCTCTTTCAATGCTACCGACTACGCTCTCGGATTGGGTTCATATCTGGCTAAGGTTAAGCCTGCAGCGGATCAGCTACCGGAAGGCCACCACTTTGACTTTTCCGGTCTCGATCTGTCTATTGTTGAATTCCTGGAGGCTACAAAGACCTTTGATGCCTGGTCTGCGGATCTTAACACCAAGCTGGGCGAGAAGATCCCCTGGTACCACTGGTGGAAGAAAGTTCGGCTCCTCTTCCAAGTACGCATTGCCAACGATAAATATAAGGGTATTGAGCGAGCATTCCTCTACCAGCCAGGTCTTGACGGTCGTGATTGGTTCAAACATGTCGTCTTTGCCCCGGGTATCTGGACAGGATATTCGGGGGCCACTTACCCCGGACTGGTGGAGAGTCTTGAAGCCGGAGATGTGGAGAACGCCAAGGTATGTGAAAAACCTTTCTTAATTTTATGTTTATGTCTATATATATTTTGTCTTGAATTATATGCTTGATATAATGATCGACCTGGCTAACTCAATTCTACTTTACAGAAATGGAGTAAAATCATTCAGGAACGGGTGAAAGCAGCGACTAAGTTGATCTCGTAACGTGATTAAATTACCATAGTTCTTTATAGTTAGAAGAAGTAAAGAAATTAGTCAACTCGTAAATGAATCAATCAGTACATATGAACCAGTCATCTCATTGGATCTTCTCTACATAGTACAATACATATAGTAGTCCTCATACTGTATTCTCACCCCCTCGTTGTATCCAGCTGACATCGCGCAGAGAAGTCCGGTTGCAGCGGCTCCGCCAAAAGTGGAGCAGAAAAAGGGCCGATGCTTTTTCTCTTCTGCTTCACTTTTTTGTTTTCTTTTTCTTTTCTCTTCTTTTCAAGACGAACCGACTTGTTCGCTTTTAAAAAGAGAATGCCAAAACCACAACTGCCTGTGCAGCAACTGGTCATTCTGTGTAAGTTGCTTTATTCTGCCCCTTTTTTTTTTTTTTTTTTTTTGTTTATTATACGCCCATCGCATTTTTCCATCCCTTGCAACTTGAAAGATCTCCGCTAATTGATGTAAACAGCAATATGTCGGCTGTCAGAGCCAAGTATGTGTCTTGTGTCACCTCAAGATCGGGAAATTTATCTCCTACAATAGTATCTAATCTAAGATCAATCTTTGAACAGTCGTGTTCACTTCGATTCTCCCATATTTGGTAGGCTTTCGTTCCTGCGTATCCCATCTTGACGCAATTCTCCACCCAAACAGCATCATCTCAACATAATTTTTTTTTTGTTTCTTTCTTTTTCTGTTCCATTCTACAAGCAATAAATTTGCAATTAAGGGTTATAGACTAACGCGATATTCAGCCTGAACTAATCGAATATGTGGGCGTCCCCAAACCCGAAGTCGCCAAATGGTCTGGTATCGCGTCTGCGGTCGCGTCCGTCAGTCAAGCGACGATGGCAGTACCCTGGGGTACTTTGTCCGATTATGTAGGGAGAAAACCCATCATCATAAGCGGGTTAACTTTCACCATGTTATTCTCAATTGTATTGGGTATGTCATCGACTCTATCGATGGTTCTAGCATCGCGAATCTTAATCGGCCTGATGAACGGGAATGTCGGTATTATTCGCACGATGGTTGCGGAAATCGTACCGGAACGTGAACTACAGCCTCGTGCATTTAGTATTATGCCTATGGTCTGGACGATTGGGAGTATATTTGGTCCGGCCTTTGGTGGAGCTCTTGCTCGTCCAGCTGAGAAACATCCGAATCTTTTTGGAGGCTCGGAGTTTCTCAAACGATATCCCTTTGCCTTGCCGAATCTAGTATCAGCGTGCTTTTTTATAGTTGGGATTACGACGGGCGTTTTGTTCTTGAGGGTGAGTGCTAGTACTTTCGTTGGATTATATGGAGACCGGCAATCTGACCTGTTATTGGTAGGAAACCCTTTCGACGAAGAGAGATCGGTATGATCCTGGCTTGGTATTGGGCCAAGCTCTGATTTCTCCGTGTACGTCGAGTAGAAAGCACCTGTTGAATTCGAAAGATGAAGACGGGGAAGACGAGGACGAAGAACAGGCCCCTCTACTTTCTGATGCTAGACCTACTTCAAGGAAGACAAGAGAGTCAAAACCTGTAACCCGTCCCAGCTGGTCCCATATCTTCACGCCACAGTCTATCCTAGTGCTCATCTCTTACACACTCGTTTCGGGTCTCGGAATGGCATTTGACTCTATCTTCCCCGTGTTTCTTCACTGGCCAGTACAAGAGTTGGAGGATAATCCAGCCGTCAATTTACCATTCAAATTTACCAGTGGATTCGGCATCGGTATGTACTAAATCCCCTCCAGGCCTAAAAATCAAGATACTGACCCGACAGACGCTCAAACAATCGGCCTGTTCTATACGATTAGTGGAATCGCAGGAATGATCACACAATTTCTTTTCTTCCCACCGATCGTCAAACGGTTCGGTGTATTGAGGTGTTTCAGAGTATCCGCCATTGCAATGCCAATCGTCTTCTTCCTAACACCATTCACATCTCTTGCCCCGGAGCCTCTTCGAATTCCCAGCGTTCTCCTCGTCCTCTTCGCTAAACTAGGCTGCATCGTCTTCGCAATTCCATGCTGTACAATCCTTTTAACCAACTCCGCCTCAAGCGTGACCGTTCTCGGGACTCTAAATGGAGTTGCGACGAGCGTCAGTGCGCTAGGTCGTGCCGCTGGTCCGGCTTTGATTGGCACTGTGTTCTCCTGGGGAGTGCAGAAGGGTTATATGCTTATCCCTTGGTGGCTCTTGAGTGCGCTTACGCTGACGAGTGTGATTCCGGCTATTTGGATCGTGGAGCAGGATGGTCCTAGTCGGGAGGTCGAGAGTGAATCTGAGGAAGAGGAGGTAGAGAATGAAAATACTCCCGCGAGCACTTATGGAGCTGTGGATGTGTCGACTGGGGGTGATCGGAGGTAAATACTTCCTGGAATGAATATGTGAGTGGAAAATTGGCATTATATGAATGTTGAGCGTTATGAGATTGTTAGATGCATCTAGACCAGAACGAGTTTCAATGAATATATGATTTCTAGAAGCACTGCAAGATTACCAGTATCTGGGTATTTTTTTTTTCAATTCTTATTCTTTCCTGCTTGCATAATGAATACCAGTAATACCTGTACAGTCCGAATTAATAGCACAGTAGTGCATTCAATTGAGTCTCTTCGCTTTCCACTTCAGGCTGTTTAGATACATCTATGCCTATTAACTAACTAGTACATTCATACAGATGTTAACGCACAAGCTGTAATTGTTGAGAATTAATGATATCCTAATAATAAAGTCAAGCACTATCATCACACTACCATCTGTCTCTACTCAATCCATCATTCTAGTAATAATCATCATAATCATACCACCCAACAACCACCTCGGTCCAACCCCAGAATTACTAATCCCCACTCTATAACTAAACAATCCACCTCATCTCATCCTTCTCCAACTTCCCTCCCACCTCCTCTCCAACCCTACAAAAATATCATCCACCTGCAAAATGGTACCTCATCCCCCTCCAACCCCTAATAACCCACTAACAAACAACACAGACTCTCCCAACAACCTCCGCCCTAGCCCTCTCCCTCCTAACCTCCCTAGGCGGCACAATCGGCTTCGCCCGCACCGGCTCCATCCCCTCAATCGCAGCCGGTCTCTCCGTCGGCGCAATCTATCTTTTCAGTTTCTTCCGTCTACGCGCAGGACAGCCCTACGGCGAGGAACTGGGTCTTCTTGCTTCGACTGTTTTAGGTGGAAGTTCTATCCCCCGTGCTATTAAGACGGGTGGTAAGGCTGTTCCGATGGGATTGTCCATTCTGGCTACGTATGGTGCTATTGTTTTTGCGTTGGCTTATAGGGAGAAGAGGGCTTGATTTTAATTAGTGGATTGGGGTGATTGTTTGATGTAGGGACGGGTGATAGGTTGATTTGTTGATGTGATGGGATTCTGGTTTTCAGCGAGATACTCCAATTGAGTTTTGTTTACTCTGATCTTTTCAAGTTGTTTTGCAGTGCAGTACAGTGGATCTCGTGTGTATCTGGTACTTTTAGTAAAGATGTGAATGTCCGCTCATTTCAAGGCTGGCTTCAGCTTCGCGCACTATCTAGGTTGTACTTGCTGGCTGGATCTAAGTAACACAGAGCTATCATTGGTACTGAGTACTTGAGTTATATTACGAGTAGTCTGAGTATTACGAGCATGAGCTCAATTCACACATCACATCAATTCAATATCATTTATTCCCTACTACCAGGAGCGCTAGGATATAAAACTTACATCCAGGATAGATCGGCTCGAGCAGCTGGATAGCAATGGAACCCACCTCGAATCCAGCCCATGGCCAAGGATGGCAAACAAAAACACAATGCAAAAAACGTAAAAAGGGGGACTTTCTGGTCTAATTCTTTGAGGGTAGAGCACGTACGGTTGGAATCGATTCTCCATGTTCATACCAACCCCTTGGAAACCCGCTCCCAAAGCTGTCACACAATCATAATCCACGGACTCACCATAACGACAGCTCGACATACTCGAGATAGCTTTCGCTTTTGAGATCTTCGCCAGAACTACTGATGGATCAGGGCAAGGAACAAAGATAAAAGAACAAAGCCAGCCAAACGGATGCTTATGTATAAGCTAGATAAGTGTCGAACTTAGCTGGATAACCGTTGTCCGTTGTCAAGTCTGTGACACTACAGACAAACAGACCCCAATTGGATCGGAACAAAAAAGGTGGTGACGATGCAAATATTTCCGTGCTCGTCGGGAACTATTGCGCCGGGTCGAGCACTGTGTTCTCGTTCCGAGTTACTCCCGTCACCGTCGAAGCAGGGAGCTCACCAAGAGCTGTATTATCGGGGAACTGTGCGCGATCAAATGCGTATCGGGGGAGCTGAGCCATACGCTCTTCGGGACTGACCGTCTCGTGCGAGTAAATCATTCTCGTCGGCTTAGCCTTGTCCTTCTTGCTTGGTTTGTCCTTGTCGGTGGATTCCGTCGTCTTCGATTCATTTGCCGATCCGGGGATTAGACCATCAGCGGTCGAGCCAACTTGGCTTGTTTCAGTATTGGTTTCTCCATTCGTGTATGGGACGCTTGCACCGGGCACGGGTGGGATTGGGTGGCCCATGTGCATCTGCTGCATCTGCTGAGGGTTGACGGCTGGCGCCCCGAAGGCTGGACGTTGAGGGAGACCAGCCGGGATAGGCAGACTGCCGGGCTTGGGAGGAGTATTGGAATCAGTGCGTGTGGGTTGTTGCGGAGGGAATGACGCTGGCGGTGTGGCTCCATAGCCGGGGGTTGAGGGATGGCCGGGGAAAGGCTGAGGTGAGTATCCTGCAGGAGGGAACGCTGTAGCGCCAGGAATTTGATGTCCGCTGACTGGGGAGTATGTTTGGTATCCTGGGCTTGCAGTTTGTTGGTAGGGTGCTGCGACCGGGGCGCCTGCGTAAGGTTGTGGGTATGATGGAGGTTGTTGCGCAGGCGCAGGCACAGCGCCTACAGGCTGCGGTTGTCCCTGCTAGAGGAATTGTCAGTTTCTCTTGTCCAATGTACTTGAACTGGTTTAGCCAAGGCTTGCTGAGAATTCAATGGGACATACATATGTGGCTGGTGTCGTTGGAGTCTGACCCGCATCTATGGGGGTTGCATCACCGCTGCTACCACCAGCAGCAGCTTCCGCGCGCTTTGCACGGTGCTCTGCTAGGCGCTTCTTCATTTCGGACATATTCTCAAGTTTCGGTTTCTTCGATGGCTGACCACCAGCACCACCTCCAGCAGGAGGATTGCCCGTCGCAGCCTGTCGTTCGACTTCAGCCTGTTGGAATTGGGTCATGACACGCTGTTGGTGAGTCTTCAGCACATCTTCAGGTACGCCCTCCATGCCGAAGATTTCCACGTCCAAACCTGATCGGTTGGGAAGCGCATTCTCAATTTCTGTGAGCTGTTCCTTGTGAACTTGGCTCATGTGCACCGATAATCCTGCAATTGCGCCCAATCAGTCAGGCTCATCTCCTGATCGCGCGCGCGACAAGATAGCGACTGGGGTCTTGCGGAACTTACCTCCGGCTGTATTCAGTCTGCGACCGCATCGCTCGCATTTGAAGTGCTTGGCCTTTTGATGGAGAGTGAGAATCTTGAGGTCATCAAAATCGCGCTCACAGTAATAGCACCAGGGCCGCGCCAGCACTTCGTCCAACGAGGGACCACGTCTCTTTTTGCCCATTGTGATTTAGAAATCGAAAGCGTGTGGATTAAATCAAGCAGTTTATAAAGTAACTCGGCCCGGTAAAATGAAGCACGTCGTCGAATTGAAGGATGGTAGTTTGATCGGTGGGGACGGAGTGAAGTCACTGCGGATTGCGGCGTACGGATGGAATGTAAAAGGAGCACGTGAACTTTGATGCCTCAGGATCTCAATATGCTAGCCAATGCTAATTATCATACACAAAACATCAACAAAATACAGAATAGAATAGAATACACGCTTGTGGCCAAGTCTAGGCCTCAAAATAAAGCCCCTTTGAGAAATTTCTCAGGCCAAATCCCCCCGTATTAAATGTACAATTCCCTTTTTTTGCGCTTGAAAGCCCGCCAGAATCCCAGAAGAAAATAAAAGAGACAGAAAGAAGCGTGGAAGAAAAACGAGAAGAGACAAAAAAAAGAAGAACAACATCACTCCTGGTGTTTTTTGCGCCAATTTTCAAAACGCAAAGTCAAATTCAATCAATTCGAGTTGGAGAAGCAAGTGCACTTGACAATGGTGCTATCAAGTTAAATGTCAGGGTAAGCGTTCGCTGTAGATCTTGAATTTTTTTTTTTTGGCGCCGACATAATTGCAGCGTGCGGTAGGCCCATCAAGGGATGCTGCGGCTGTATCTATAATCATCGATGAAAGTTGATCTGATCAATCGCGTACAATATGAATAGTTCCTCAGAGTCAACGGCGGTGATGGTCGGGGGGAGGTGGATGTCCAGGTAGGTGACCTTGATATGGCACCCAAGGGAATGGCGCATATTGAGCATGTGTCGGCATGGGTTGACCCAGTCCGACAGGTGGCGCATTAAAAGGATTAGGAGCAACGTAGTGAGGTAGCCCTAATGAAGGTAGTGTTGGACCGGGAGGAGGTCCAGGGACAGGACCTAAGTGTTGCGCACCGGGCATCGGGCCCAATGGGTGAGGAGCCTTCGGTGCAAGATTACCGGCAGGAATTTGAGCGATTGAAGGGGATCTCTTGCGACGTCCACTGGGGCGTGGCGGTTCCTTGACTTTCCGCGCATCGTCATCTGTTCGGTCTTGTTCAATCTGCGCTTTCGACCGCTTAGGGTTACGGATTCGTCCTTCCCTGTTGAAACGTTCCCAATGATCAAGCATAGCTTTTGTTCGTTTGGGATTCTTGGAGTTCATAATCTTTTGTCGGCGTGCCTCTTCAAGCTCCTCAGCAGTAGCATCCCGCTTCACTGTCGGTGTGAGCTTGGCTGGTGGCGTAGACTCGGGCATAGGAGAGATCGTAGCAAGAGGTGGAGGGACTTCTTCGGTCACAGTAGTATGCGAATGCGAAGTTTGAGGTGAAGATGTGGCCAATGAGCTGGCACCTCTCTTTCCTCGGCCACGCGTAGATGTCGGTGTGAAGGTGGGTGGTGTTTGCATGGCATCAAGTGATTGTCGGGAAGCAGAGGGACGACCAACACCACCGCGTCCACGTCCACGCCCGCGTCCGCGCCCTCCGCGACCACGAGACGATGCCGCGACAGGAGTTTCGGGCTGGAATACCTCGAATGTAGTACGACGGCCACCACGGCCTCGGGTACGACGCTTAGTGGGATGAGCTTCCTCTTCCGTCTCTTCTGCATCCTGGGTGTTTTCCCGAGTCTCTTCGGTGTCACTCTTCGACGCTTCGACTTCCACGGCCTTACGCTTGCGGGTAAGCTTGACTGTAGGCTCCTTTCGAGGCTCCCACAACTTGGGGACAAATTCAACGCCATGTGTTACCACGGGATTCCATCCATCTGAATTACGCTCCTCGGGTGGAACTCGGGCAATCATCTTTCTAGCCTGTGCAGGAGTCGGGACGAAGCCGCCCTGCGCAAATGGATTTTGTTGAATTCGACTGGCCGCCGCACTGGTGTTGACAGGGAAGTATTGGTGTTTGTAGCCATACAGCATGGCCTCTTTCTTTTCCTCAAAGTCGATAGGGTTCTCGGGCACTCGAGCCAAAGGATACCCACTGCGTTTTTTATGGCCAGTCAAGAAATCCCTCTTGGCATCGCCTGAAAGCGCTGTTCTATAATGACGGTGGGCAAATAGATAAAGTTTGTCCAACGCGATATACTCGTCTTGCCAGGTCTTCATCATGAAAGAAGCAGCCTCGGCTACCACATAAAGTTCCTCGGGTGTCAATAATTCGGGCTTTTGAAGCATTGCCAGCAATCCTTCGGGGGAGTTTATATCAAGGAACTTGCCAGGTTCGACTTCGGTCGTTTTATAAGGCGTAGGGCGAGCAATAGGCTCCGGCGCATCCCGTTTCTTTGGTTTAGCATCCCGGAAAACTTGTTGCCAGGCATCCTCGAGTTTGGAAGTATCTTGTTCATATGTTGGGCAGAAGTTCTTAACATCATTGACCGTCCAAATCTTTGGGAGACGATCCGTCATCTCTGATGCTTGCCACTCGGACAAACGTTGGCGGAATCCATCAGGGTAGGCACTTTTGGGGTTTGACAAGAATTCCAGAAGATCGAATTTGGTTTGCGCAACTGGGCCGACCTTGACATTTGTATCTGATGTCTTGGCAGTTGTATTCTCAGCATCACTTGGGCCACTCGAGCCTCTTTGTTGATCCGTAGGTGAAGGTGGAGCTGTCTGAAGAGGCTCTTCCTCTTGCTCACCGACATCAACCTCATCTTCGCCAGGTTGGACGATGCCATTGATACCATCTTCATTGAATTCGAGTTCTCCATTTTGGTCATCTCCTTCTTCATCTTCGTCGACGTTGCCATCTTCGAGACCTTCTTCAAGGCCCTCGTCTAGACCGTCTTCAAGTCCATCTTCGACGACCTCATCAACATCATCATCCTCTGCTTCCTCGACATCTTCTTCCATGCCATCCTCAGGACCGTCATAATCTATTTCATTCAGGTCTGGATGATGCGTCGCATGGTGAGAATTGAGTAAGTTATCTTTGGAAATAGAACCATCTTCCGGAATTTCCAAAAGTTTTCCACACCATTCACATTTTACTCGTTGAGCAAAAGGTTCTGGTGATTGAGAAATTTGGGTGGAAGTAGATTGTGGCCGGAAAGGTTCGGAGAATTGACGGCGCAGCGGAGAGTCCTGACTGTCGCCAACATCAGAGGACTGATTGTCCATGTCCAAATCTCCCCGAGGAATTGGGGACATGATTAGAAGAGAAATAGAGAGAAATAGAGAGAAAAAATAGGTAAAAGAAAAGAAAAAGAAAAAGAAAAAGCACTAAGGCAGGCAGTCCAGTCACCAAGGCCTCAAAGCAGAGATTATCTGTATAGTTGGGGGAGTTTTAGTTAGCGGATGATTCGCTTGTAGCGCCAAGACTCAAAGTAGGTCAGCTTTTCCCTGGAGAAAAGCCGAGTATGAAGTAAAGTAGGGGAAAGAGTCCAGGAATCCAGCCCCGGGCGAAAGGAATACATCAAATCAGATCCAGGAGAAAGGGTAAATCTCAAGTCACCAACATGATTGAGCTTGACAGATTTGAGATCAAAAGTGGTATGAAGGAAGGGGGGGGGAGTGGGAGTTGGAGGGAGTTGTGTAGAGTCGAGTGAAGTAAGAAGATGCAGACAAGACACGGTCGCGGCAAATTGTGTGGATCAAGTCTGTATTTGGAAAGGAACAACCAAGGGAAGAAAGTCGATCAACGACATTAGACGTACCATCAGATTTTTCTTAAAAGAAGACGAAGAAAGAAAGAAAATGAAGATGAAAAGAAAAAAAAAAAAAAAAAAAAGGGGGGGGCGGGGGGGGGGGGGGGGTGAAGATAGGGGGTGGGAGTGGGTTTGTTGTTTTTTTTTTGTG
>Ga0102593_1000648_pt1 | contig 51677 bp, 49 predicted proteins | sample AraplaCol_mMS_r2_2_FD_76862 | JGI IMG/M metagenome (GOLD analysis project Ga0102593, IMG submission 76862) | Arabidopsis root microbial communities from North Carolina, USA - plate scrape MF_Col_mMS_r2 (SPADES assembly) (version 2) | ecosystem: Host-associated > Plants > Roots > Endosphere... | reverse complement strand
CAATCTCTTGTCTGGTGGCGATAGCGAAGAGGTCACACCCGTTCCCATACCGAACACGGAAGTTAAGCTCTTTAGCGCCAATGGTAGTTGGGACTTTGTCCCTGTGAGAGTAGGACGTTGCCAGGCAATGAATAAGACCCCTTTTTATGCTCTTATAAAAGAGTCTAGGGGTTTTTTATTTGGCTCATTTATAAAAATCTTCTATACAATGAATATTGTGTATGATACGTGGAGGATTAGCTCAGCTGGGAGAGCACCTGCCTTACAAGCAGGGGGTCGGCGGTTCGATCCCGTCATCCTCCACCACCGTGCCGGTGTAGCTCAACTGGTAGAGCAACTGACTTGTAATCAGTAGGTTGGGGGTTCAAGTCCTCTTGCCGGCACCATTTATATCGGAGGGGTAGCGAAGTGGCTAAACGCGGCGGACTGTAAATCCGCTCCTTCGGGTTCGGCAGTTCGAATCTGCCCCCCTCCACCATTTTTATTGGGCTATCGCCAAGCGGTAAGGCAACGGATTTTGATTCCGTCATGCGTTGGTTCGAATCCAGCTAGCCCAGCCATAGAGAGCCATTAGCTCAGTTGGTAGAGCATCTGACTTTTAATCAGAGGGTCGAAGGTTCGAGTCCTTCATGGCTCATTTTAATAAGCGGAAGTAGTTCAGTGGTAGAACACCACCTTGCCAAGGTGGGGGTCGCGAGTTCGAACCTCGTCTTCCGCTCCATTTCTATATAAAAAAGATATTGGGGCCTTAGCTCAGCTGGGAGAGCGCCTGCCTTGCACGCAGGAGGTCAGCGGTTCGATCCCGCTAGGCTCCACCATACATATAAACATACAACCTTTAAGCAAATTGCTTAAAGGTTTTTTTATGTAGTTTCTACAAATTAGAATTGTATATATATTCAAAAAAGTGTCGAGTTGAGCCATCGCTCATTTAGCCGTTACAATAGGAGAGTAGCAACATTTGTGATGGGGGGACATATTATGAATAAGCTTTCAATTATTGGAGTACCAATGGATTTAGGTCAAACTCGCCGAGGGGTCGATATGGGGCCAAGTGCGATACGATATGCAGGTGTTATTGAACGCATCGAGAATATTGGATATAGTGTAGAAGATAAAGGGAATATTGAAATTGCCTTAGCTGAACGAGTACATAGTGATGAAAATACAAACTTAAAGAATTTAAAAGCTGTAGCAGATGCTAGCGAGAGGCTTGCTCAGACCGTAAGTGATGTTATTACAAATAAAAGGTTTCCTTTAGTACTGGGGGGAGATCACAGCATCGCTATCGGAACACTAGCAGGAGTAAGTCGTCATTATAAAAACTTGGGCGTGATTTGGTATGATGCACACGGAGATTTGAATACAGCAGATACGTCTCCTTCAGGAAATATTCACGGTATGCCATTGGCGGCAAGTATAGGTATAGGAGACGACGCATTGACTCGAATTGGTGGTTATACACCTAAAGTCAAGCCGGAAAATATTGTGATTATCGGAGCACGTTCTTTAGATGAAGGAGAAAAAGAGTTAATAAAGGAAAAAGGGATTAAAGTGTATACGATGCATGAGATAGATCGAATGGGTATGACAAAAGTAATGGAAGAAACAATTTTATATTTGCGTGATAAAACAGATGGCGTTCATCTATCACTCGATTTAGATGGATTGGATCCACATGATGCACCTGGAGTAGGAACGCCAGTTATCGGTGGAATAAGCTACAGAGAAAGTCATTTAGCTATGGAGATGTTAGCAGAATCTCAGCTAATCACTTCTGCTGAGTTTGTGGAAGTAAATCCTATTTTAGATGAACGGAATAAAACAGCTACCGTAGCTGTTGCATTAATGGGCTCACTTTTAGGAGAGAAATTAGTATAAAACATTAGTACCTACCAAAAGGTACATGAAATATATATGAAGATAAAAAAAAGAAGCTCTTAGTTCGGATTCGAGAGCTTCTTTATATAGAGAAAAACTTTTCATATTCATTTAATAAACCATCTAGCTCTGAACTTACTCTCACTACTGTTAGTGATGATAAAGGGTTTTCTGCTGCAAGAGTGACCATGTTATTTCTACATTCTTCAATTTGATTCAAAAGGTTCTCTTTTGTATGAGTCAAGCTTTCCACTCCTTTTCTTTTCATCTATACTAATTACATAACCTACGTACGATCTTTTTAAACGTATTTGACAAATTTTTGTTAAAATAATTAAGCATAAGTGAAACTTTATGATAAAGTACACGTATATATACTATCCCGCAATGGGCGGAGGTAACCGTTACATGGATTTATTATTAAAAAGAAAAATAAAAAAAGTAAAAAAAGGTGACCAGGATGCGTTTGCTGACATAGTAGAATATCACAAGGATAAACTTTTTCATCTATGTTATCGAATGTTAGGAAACCGGGAAGAAGCGCAAGACGCTGCCCAAGAAGCGTTTATTCGAGCCTATGTAAATATTCATAGCTATGACACGAGTAAAAAGTTTTCCACCTGGTTATATCGAATTGCTACAAATCTTTGTATTGATCGAATTCGTAAAAAAAAGCCAGACTATTATTTAGATGCAGAAGTAGCCGGGACCGACGGGTTAAATATGTACTCTCAAATAGCTGCCGATCAGGCCTTACCAGAAGAAGAACTAGAGCAAGTAGAATTGCAAGAATTCATTCAGTCGGAAATATTAAAGCTACCTGAGAAATATCGAACTGTCATTGTCCTAAAATATATAGATGAGCTGTCGTTAAAAGAAATCAGCGATATTTTAGACCTGCCTCTTGGTACGGTAAAGACTAGAATTCATAGAGGACGTGAAGCTTTAAGAAATCGACTTCGCCACTTGTAAGGAGTGAACTAAGAATGAAATGTCCAAAAATGTATGTAAATCTCATTCATGAGCATTTAGATGGAGATATTACAAAAGAAAATGAACTGTTATTAAAAGAGCATTTGCATCAATGCAAAGATTGTCAGCAGCATATGCATCAGTTAAAAAGAACCATTGCATTTGTGCAAAGCACTTCTCATATAGAATTACCTATGAACTTTACAGCAGGTGTCATGGCTGGGTTACCACGTGAGAAGAATCGAATTCGAATGAATAGATGGTTTACAAACCACCCGATTCTTAGTGCAGCTGCTGTATTTGTGCTGTTAATGTCCGGCACCGTGTTTTCAGCTTGGGAAACGGATGAAGACTTTTCTGTTTCAAAGCAGTCGAACTTGGTCATTCACGATAAAACAGTCGTTGTACCAAAAGGTGAGACCGTCAAAGGTGATATTACTGTGAGAAATGGCGATATTAAAATTGAAGGAAAAGTAGATGGAAACGTTACTGTTATACATGGTGATAAGTATCTAGCTTCTGCAGGAGAAGTGACAGGCAATATTGAAGAGTTAGACAAGATTTTTGACTGGGTATGGTATAACGTCAAAACTCATGCCAAACAAGCTGTTGACTTTTAATAGTTGAAACATAAAATCGTCCGCTTATCTTGTTAGAGAGGAACAGTGGACGGTTTTATTTATATAAAAAGAAGGCTACATTATATAGGAACAAGGATTTAAAAATAAGATGTAATTTACAGTGTAATTTTGTTTTATGGTATAATAAAACGGTTATGTTATCTTTATTACATATATAGAGGAAGTGAGAAGATGCCTATTGGAGACCTGCCAATCCTCTCATATTTAGGAAAAATTGTTGATGTTCTCCTGGTATGGTTCGTCATATATAAATTAATTATGGTCATAAGAGGTACAAAAGCAGTACAGCTTTTAAAAGGAATCACGGTGATTTTAGTTGTTCGCTTTATAAGTAACTTCCTTGGACTAAATACGCTGCAATGGTTAATGGACCAAGCGTTAACGTATGGGTTTTTAGCTATCATTATTATCTTCCAGCCAGAGCTGCGCCGAGCGCTTGAACAGCTTGGGAGAGGACGTTTGTTTTCACGCAGTAATTTGCCTGAAGAAGATGAGCGTACCGTTACGATTGAGGCGATTATAAAAGCAACGCATTATATGGCTAAAAGACGCATAGGTGCATTGATCTCAATCGAAAGAGAGACGGGTATGGGTGATTATATTGAAACAGGTATACCGCTCAACTCTAATATTTCTTCTGAATTATTAATCAACTTATTTATACCAAATACACCACTTCATGATGGAGCGGTTATTTTACAGCGGGATCAAGTAGCCGCTGCAGCATGTTACTTACCTTTATCTGAAAGTCCTTTTATTTCAAAAGAATTAGGTACTCGCCATCGTGCTGCTGTAGGAATAAGTGAAGTAACAGATAGTGTGACTGTTATTGTATCTGAAGAAACTGGAGGCATTTCCGTTACCAAAAATGGTGAATTGTATCGTGAATTGACAATTGATACATTAAGAGAAATGCTAGAAAAAGAATTAGTCACAACTTCTAAAGCAACTTCTTCCACTCGTTGGCAATGGAGGTTGAAGAAGAATGGATAAATTGATGAATCGATCGTGGGTTATGAAAATTATCGCGTTGCTGTTAGCCTTCATGTTATATTTATCTGTTAATTTAGATGATGGTGCCAGTTCATCAAATAAGATTCTGAACCGAAGCAGTTCTGCCAACACTGGAGTAGAAACATTAACAGATGTTCCAGTTCAAGTATCCTATAATGAGAAGAACAGAATTGTAAGAGGTGTTCCGGATACGGTTATTATGACACTGGAAGGTCCTAAAAATATTTTGGCTCAAACAAAGTTACAAAAAGATTATCAAGCTTATATTGACCTTGATAATTTAAGCTTAGGGCAGCATAGAGTCAAGGTTCAGTATCGAAATATCTCTGATAATTTAAACGTAGTGGTTAAGCCTGATATTGTAAACGTAACAATTGAAGAACGCGATTCAAAACAGTTTTCAGTAGAGGCAAGCTATGATAAAAACAAGGTCAAGAATGGATATGAAGCAGGGGAAGCAACCGTTAGTCCAAGAGCCGTCACGGTAACGGGCGCATCAAGTCAATTAGATCAAGTTGCTTATGTGAAAGCTATTATTGATTTAGATAATGCTTCAAAAACAGTGACGAAACAAGCAACTGTTGTCGCACTAGACAAGAATTTAAATAAATTGAATGTAACAGTTCAACCAGAAACGGTCAATGTAACAATCCCAGTGAGAAATATTAGTAAAAAAGTGCCGATCGATGTGATTCAAGAAGGCACGCCAGGCGACGGTGTCAACATTACGAAGCTAGAGCCTAAAACAGATACAGTGAAAATTATCGGTCCATCTGATTCTTTAGAAAAAATCGATAAAATTGATAATATTCCAGTCGATGTTACCGGTATTACGAAATCTAAAGATATTAAGGTGAACGTCCCTGTTCCAGACGGAATAGATAGTGTAAGTCCTAAACAAATTACCGTTCATGTGGAAGTAGACAAACAAGGTGATGAGAAAGACGCAGAAGAAACGGACGCAAGTGCAGCTGAGACTAAGTCATTTAAGAATTTACCGGTTTCTTTAACTGGTCAATCCTCAAAGTACACGTATGAACTGCTTTCTCCTACTTCAGTAGATGCGGATGTAAAAGGACCAAAATCTGATTTAGATAAGTTGACGAAAAGCGGCATTAGCTTGTCAGCGAATGTAGGGAATTTATCTGCCGGGGAGCACACGGTTCCTATTATAATAAATAGTCCCGACTCCGTTACATCAACTCTATCGACTAAACAGGCAAAAGTTCGTGTAACAGCGAAAAAACAATCAGGGACAAATGATGAGCAAACAGATAAAGAAACAAGTGGAAGCACGAGCGATAAAGAAACAAAGCCAGACACGGGAACTGGATCAGGAACAAATCCTGGGACGGGAAATTCAGGTGATTCAGCTGATAAACCAAGCGAAGAGACTGATACACCTGAAGACAATACAGATACACCAACAGATAGTACAGAAACTGGTGACGACAGTAGTAATCAAAGTGATGAAAATTCTACACCCGTAGATGGACAGACAGATAATACATCAGGAAACTAAATGTTTTGACATGAAGGAGAGAAAATTAATGGGTAAGTATTTTGGAACAGACGGAGTACGAGGAGTTGCCAATAGTGAATTAACTCCTGAGCTTGCTTTTAAAATTGGACGCTTAGGTGGTTACGTTCTAACAAAAGATTCAGAGCGACCAAAAGTATTAATCGGACGCGATACACGCGTTTCTGGTCATATGTTAGAAGGAGCGCTTGTTGCAGGATTGCTTTCAATTGGAGCAGAAGTTATGCGACTAGGCGTTATTTCAACTCCAGGGGTAGCGTATTTAACAAAAGCACTTGGCGCACAAGCAGGAGTCATGATCTCTGCTTCGCATAACCCAGTTCAAGATAACGGAATTAAATTCTTTGGTCCAGATGGATTTAAACTTTCAGATGCCCAAGAGAATGAAATTGAAGCGTTAATGGATAGTGACACAGATCAATTACCAAGACCTGTTGGGGGAGACTTAGGTCAGGTAAATGACTACTTCGAAGGTGGACAAAAATATCTTCAATACTTAAAACAAACGGTTGATGAAGACTTCTCAGGTATTCATGTGGCATTAGACTGTGCGCACGGGGCAACGTCATCTTTAGCAGCACATTTATTTGCAGATCTAGATGCAGATATTTCTACAATGGGGGCATCTCCAAACGGATTAAACATCAATGACGGTGTAGGATCTACACATCCGGAAGCATTAAGTGCCTTCTTAAAAGAAAAAGGAGCAGATGTTGGGTTAGCATTTGATGGAGACGGAGATCGTTTAATCGCAATCGATGAAAAAGGCGAGATTGTAGACGGTGATCAAATCATGTTCATTTGTGCAAAATACTTGTATGAACAAGGACGTTTAAAGAAAAACACGCTTGTTTCTACCGTTATGAGTAACTTAGGCTTCTATAAAGCACTAGAAGCTAGCGGGATTGAAAGTGCACAAACTGGTGTGGGCGACCGTTATGTAGTGGAAGAAATGAAAGCTAATCAATATAACCTAGGTGGAGAACAGTCAGGTCATATTATTTTCTTAGATTACAACACAACAGGTGACGGTATGCTTTCAGCTATTCAGCTTGTAAACATTATGCAAGCAACGAAAAAGCCTTTATCAGAATTAGCAGCTGAAATGAAGAAATATCCTCAGCTTCTTGTAAATGTAAAAGTAACAGATAAGCATCATGTTACAGATAACGAGAAGGTAAAAGTGGTTATTGAAGAAGTGGAAAAAGAAATGAACGGTAATGGCCGAGTACTTGTACGCCCTTCAGGAACAGAGCCGTTAGTGCGTGTGATGGTTGAAGCACAAACACAAGAAGAATGTGAAACTTATGTAACGCGTATCGTAGAAGTAGTAAAAGAAGAAATGGGCTTAGAGTAATTCATTAATTATATGCATAAGCGGTGACGTTTCAAGCCGTTTATGCATATTTTTATATTGTTGAGAAAAATTCTTGGAAATTATCTGATGCCAAAGGCTGTTTTTGCAGATAATAAAGAAGATAATTGACGTTTTCTCACTTCTTATTGTAATATTAAATCTGTTCGTCTCTTAATTTATGTAAAGGAGTGAACAATCTATTTTAAAAGTGAATACAAAGCGCCTGAACTAAGTAAAGGGACGGAAACGACTTAGTTGACGAGGAGGAGGTTTATCGAAGTATCGGCGGATGCCTCCCGGTTGTTGATTATCACGGCCGAAAACTTGATGTGAAAAACAATGAGGTGACTTATTGGACAAAAGCATTGAGATGATAATCATTGATGATGAAAAGAGACTCTCTTTTCATACATGAAGGAGGATTTTATCTATGTGCGGAATTGTAGGATATATTGGAACAGAAGATTCGAAAGAAATTTTATTACGTGGTCTTGAAAAGTTAGAATATCGTGGCTATGACTCAGCGGGTATTGCAGTTGTTAACAATGAAGGCGTACACGTATTCAAAGAAAAAGGCCGTATTGCAGAATTGCGTCAGGCAGTAGATAACAGTGTTGTAGCACCAGCAGGTATCGGTCATACGCGTTGGGCAACTCATGGTGTACCAAGCCAAGAAAATGCTCACCCGCATCAAAGTACATCTGGACGCTTCACACTTGTGCATAACGGTGTAATTGAAAACTATGCTATTTTGAAACGTGAATATTTACAAGATGTAACGTTCAAAAGCGAAACGGATACAGAAGTAATCGTTCAGTTAATTGAAAAAATCGCAGCAGAAGGCTTAGATGTAGAAGAAGCGTTCCGTAAGACAGTGAGCTTGCTTCACGGTTCTTATGCACTAGCTCTTGTTGATAACAAAGATAAAAATACAATCTACGTAGCTAAAAACAAAAGCCCGCTTCTTGTAGGTGTTGGCGAAGGATTTAACGTTGTAGCGAGCGATGCTATGGCAATGCTTCAAGTAACAGATCAATACGTAGAATTAATGGATAAAGAAACAGTAATTGTTACAAAAGAAGGCGTAACAATTAAAACGCTTGATGGTGAAGTGGTAGAAAGAGCACCTTATACAGCAGAGCTTGATGCAAGTGATATTGAAAAAGGTACGTACCCTCACTATATGTTAAAAGAAATTGATGAGCAGCCTTTAGTTGTTCGTAAAATCATTCAAGAGTATCAAAATGAGAACAATGAACTGCACATTGATGCAGACATTTTAGGAGCAATGGATGAAGCAGACCGCATCTATATCGTAGCATGTGGAACAAGCTATCATGCAGGCCTAGTAGGTAAACAATTCATTGAAACGTGGGCGAAGGTTCCAGTAGAAGTGCACGTAGCAAGTGAATTCTCTTATAACATGCCGCTTTTATCTGAAAAGCCATTGTTTATCTTTATCTCTCAAAGTGGAGAAACAGCTGACAGCCGTGCAGTATTAGTTCAAATTAAAGAACTAGGTTACAAAGCGTTAACAATCACAAACGTTCCGGGATCAACATTATCTCGTGAATCTGATTATACGTTATTACTTCATGCAGGTCCGGAAATTGCTGTAGCATCAACAAAAGCTTATACAGCTCAATTAGCAGTGCTATCAATTCTAGCGGCTGTAACAGCAAAAACACGCGGCATTGAATTAGAATTTGATTTAGTTCAAGAGTTAGCAATCGTAGCAAACACAATGGAAGTACTTTGCGACGACAAAGAAGAAATGGAAAGCATTGCTCTTCAATTCTTAGCAACAACTCGCAACGCATTCTTTATTGGACGTTCTGTCGATTATTATGTAGGTTTAGAAGGTGCGTTAAAACTAAAAGAAATCTCTTACATCCAAGCAGAAGGATTTGCTGGAGGAGAGCTTAAGCACGGAACAATCGCTTTAATTGAAAACAATACGCCAATTATTGCATTAGCAACACAAGAGCATGTAAACTTAAGCATCCGTGGTAACGTAAAAGAAGTAGTAGCACGTGGAGCTAATCCTTGTATCATTTCAATGAAAGGATTAGAAACAGAAGAAGATCGCTACGTGATTCCGAAAGTTCATGAAACACTTTCACCATTAGCAGCGGTTATTCCTTTACAATTAATCTCTTACTACGCTGCACTGCACCGCGATTGTGATGTAGATAAACCACGTAACTTAGCAAAATCAGTTACTGTAGAATAATAAGGTTCTAGACACCCTTCTACTATAGAAGGGTGTTTTTGTATATCCGAGAAAGAGAACAAACACTTGTTTTATCATAAGTCTCATTGAGCTAAAAAATATATTTGCTTGCTCCATTTATTTTATATAATGAAATAGGTAAAGGAACGAACCTCAGCTATTAAAAAGGATGTGGAAAGCATTAGTGGATTGGCTCAAAGTATAAAGTACGTGTTGAGAGGCATCTTTTTTGTCTTGTATTTTCCCTTTTATTTTGTATTTCAAGTCTTTTGTAAAATATGGATATATTTCATCGCTCAGCCCCTCATGTGGATAGGAAAAAGAATCATTCAACCTATCTTTTATTTCATTTGGATATACATCATACGTTTTCTGTTCGTCTACCCTATTTCTTGGCTATGGAATGAGATAATATATCCTTGTATTCTCTTTGTTTGGAAACGATGTTTTTTGCCTATAACTAGATTTATATGGAGGTATGCCGTATATCCTATATTGTATTTAGTTTGTTACCCTTGTTATCTTTTTTGGAAATACCTTGTGCTGCCTTTTTACAATGAAATTGTTCTTCCTGTGCTTTCATTCTGTCAGCGTATCTTTTTCTGTTTCTGGAAGGGATTTAAGTGGATCGGAATTCATATAATCTATTACCCTTTACGCTGGTTTTGGATGACATGTATATATAACCCCCTTAAAAAAGTGTATATCAAAATCATTCAGCCTGTTCTCAAATGGTTTTCTCATTTATTTAGTTAACGAAATATACCAAAAGATTGCTTTTCTTTTTTAAGTATTAAACTCGAAAGATAAGAGGGAATTGATGTATAATAAAAACGGATATATCATTGCCTATTTATTTTATTAGATTCAATTTTGAAAGAGAGTGAAACAATATGGGCCGTAAGTGGAACAATATTAAAGAAAAGAAAGCGTCAAAAGATGCTAATACAAGTCGTATATATGCCAAGTTTGGCCGTGAAATTTATGTGGCTGCGAAACAAGGCGAGCCAGATCCAGAATCAAACCAAGCGTTAAAAGTTGTATTAGAACGCGCGAAAACATACAATGTGCCAAAAGCAATTATTGATCGTGCGATTGAAAAAGCAAAAGGCGGATCAGAAGAAAATTACGATAATCTTCGTTACGAAGGTTTTGGACCAAATGGCTCAATGGTTATCGTAGATGCTCTTACGAATAACGTAAACAGAACAGCTTCAGACGTGCGTGCTGCTTTTGGTAAAAACGGCGGTAATATGGGAGTAAGCGGATCAGTAGCGTACATGTTTGATCCAACAGCTGTTATTGGTGTAGAAGGTAAGGATGAAGAAGAGACGCTAGAACTGTTAATGGAAGCAGATGTAGACGTGCGTGACATTTTAGAAGAAGAAGATTCTGTAATTGTTTATGCTGATCCGGATCAATTCCATGCGGTACAAAAAGCGTTCAACGATGCTGGTATTACGGAATTTACAGTAGCTGAGCAAACGATGCTTGCTCAAAATGATGTCACTCTTCCTGAAGATGCACAAGCTCAGTTTGAAAAAATGATTGATGCATTAGAGGACTTAGAAGACGTGCAGCAAGTATATCACAACGTTGATTTAGGATAATAGTGAAAGAGGCAGACCTATCAAAGAGGTCTGTCTTTTTTTTATAGGCCGTGTGAAAAGCATCTATTGACCCTTTCTCTTCGTTTGGAATATGGTAAGATAATGAATTAAGAATAGAAAATAGTAGAATTTTATAAGAGATAAATGGAGGGAAAGCAGTTGAAAAAATTAATGGTGGGGATGGCGTTAACGGCTACACTTGCAACGGCTGTAACGCCTGGCTTTGGCTCAATTGGGGGAAATCAAGGAAAGGCATATGCAGCGACAGTTACATATAAAGTAACGGCAAGCAAGCTAAATGTGAGAAGCGGAGCGGGAACGAATTACGGGATTATCGGCAGCGTAGTGAAAGATCAAATGCTATCTGTGGTGAGTAAAAGCGGAAGCTGGTACAAAATTAACTATAACGGTCGCACGGGCTACGTAAGCAGTGATTATGTACAAGCATCAGGAACAACAACGCCGCCAGCAGAAAGCACAACGTACACAGTAACGGCAAGCACGCTGAATGTAAGAAGCGGAGCAGGCACTAGCTATGCGTCTATAGGAAGTGTGACAAAAGGCCAGAAGCTGTCTGTGGTGAGCAAAAGCGGAAGCTGGTACAAAATTAACTATAACGGTCGCACGGGCTACGTAAGCAGCGATTATGTACAAGCATCAGGAACAACAACGCCGCCAGCAGAAAGCACAACGTACACAGTAACGGCAAGCACGCTGAACGTAAGAAGCGGAGCGGGCACTAGCTATGCGTCTATAGGAAGTGTGACAAAAGGCCAGAAGCTGTCTGTAGTGAGCAAAAGCGGAAGCTGGTACAAAATTAATTACAACGGCCGCACAGGCTATGTAAGCAGTGACTATGTACAGGCTTCAGCTACAGCGTCTCCAAAGCTCGTAGTCGATTCTTTTAAAACGTTAGGTAACGCTCAGCAAGTCATCTTGGTTACAGCAGATAACTACGATACGAAGTCTGCTAAAATTCAAACGTTTGAAAAAGTTGATGGGAAATGGAAGCAAGTTTTAACTGCGAACGGTGTACTTGGGCAAAAAGGATTCGCTTTATCGAAAAAAGAAGGAGATATGGAATCTCCGACAGGGAAATATACAATTGGCACAGCATTCGGACGCTATGAAAATCCTGGAACTAAGCTTCCATATCGAAAGATTACAGCAAATGATGTGTGGGTAGACGATTCAAAAAGTTCTCTATATAATACGTGGCAGCAAAAGCCGGCTAATGGCCGCTGGACGAGCGCTGAGAACATGGACATCCCGGCTTACGATTATGGGTTTGTCATTAATTATAATGAATCTAGAACGCCAGGAAATGGAAGTGCAATCTTCTTCCATGTAGGAACAAATTATACCGCAGGATGTACGGCTACTTCTAAAGAACAAGTTGTCTCTATTTTAAAATGGTTAAATCCAGAGAAAAATCCGGTTATTATTCAATCTCCTGTAAGTGAATTAGATAAATATTAAGTTAGAAAGCAGCTGAACTTTTACAGTTCAGCTGCTTTTTTATGTAATTAAAAGCTTTGTCTGTCTGTGGTACGACAAAGTTAGTTTTCCTATTCATTGAATGAAAGCGTTTAATCTCTTACGATTAAAGTATCATCACGTAGAGAAAGGAAGAGAGCAAATGGCTCAATCTAATATAAAAGTAGCTGTACAAAAGTTTGGGAACTTTCTAAGTTCAATGGTTATGCCAAATATCGGAGCATTTATTGCATGGGGACTTATTACTGCTTTATTTATTCCAACAGGCTTTTTTCCAAATGAAAGCCTTGCCAAACTAGTGGATCCAATGGTCAAGTATTTGCTTCCGCTGCTAATTGGCTATACAGGAGGAAAGCTTGTACACGATCAGCGCGGAGGCGTTGTAGGTGCTATCGCGACCATGGGCGTCATCGTTGGATCTGATATTCCGATGTTTCTAGGCGCTATGATTATGGGACCGCTTGGCGGTTATATCATCAAGAAGTTTGATCAGTTTATTGAAGGTAAAGTCAAAACAGGATTCGAGATGTTAATTAATAATTTCTCAGCAGGTATTCTTGGAGGAATTCTAGCAATTCTAGCCTTTTTAGGAGTTAGTCCAGCAGTGGACGGATTTACAGGTGCGCTTGTAGTGGGTGTAGATTGGATGGTTGCACATGGCCTTCTTCCACTTACAAGTATTCTAATTGAACCAGCTAAAATTTTATTCTTAAACAATGCTATTAATCACGGTATCTTATCTCCGATCGGAGCAGAACAAATTCGAACAAATGGACAGTCCATTCTATTGTTATTAGAAACAAACCCTGGTCCGGGGTTAGGAATTCTGTTAGCGTATTGCTTCTTTGGAAAAGGAACAGCAAAACAGTCAGCGCCGGGAGCGGCCATCATTCATTTTATTGGCGGAATTCACGAAATTTACTTCCCTTACGTTTTAATGCGTCCGCTTCTAATCATTGCGGCTATTTTAGGAGGAATGAGCGGCGTATTTACATTTGTTCTTTTAGGCGGAGGCTTACAAGCGGTTGCTTCACCAGGAAGTATCTTAGCTATTTTGGCTGCTACACCAGGTAATGCAGGCAGCTATGTTGCAAATATCTCAGGTGTTCTCGTTGCAGCCGTCGTATCGTTTATTGTAGGATCACTCATTTTAAAAACAGGTAAGCAGTCCGAAGATTTAGATGAAGCAGCTCGCAAAATGCAAGAGATGAAGGGCAAGAAGAGTTCTGTAGCAGGAAGCTTTACAAAACAGCAAGGCGAAGTACCAGCAAGCGTTCAGAAAATTGTTTTTGCCTGTGACGCAGGTATGGGATCGAGTGCGATGGGCGCCTCTCTTCTTCGCAAGAAAGTTAAACAAGCAGATTTAAATATTTCGGTAACGAATACAGCGATCAGTAATATTCCAAGTGATGCTCAAATCGTTATTACACAGGAAGAGCTAACGCCAAGAGCTCAAAACAAAGTTCCAGATGCGTATCATATCTCGGTTGATAATTTTCTATCTAGTCCGGAATATGACAAACTAATTGATCAACTAAAAAATGATCATACTACTTCTAAAGCGGAAGAAGAAAAGAGAGTATCTGCAGAAAATAATACAGATAGTAATGATGGTTTATTAAAAGAAGAAAACGTTTTCTTGAATCAGCACTTTTCTTCTAAGGAAGAAGCAATTCGATTTGCAGGAAGCGTGTTAGTAAAAGGCGGATATGTAGAAGAAAACTACGTTGAAGCGATGATTGATCGCGACAATATGACTTCTACTTATATGGGAAATGACGTAGCGATTCCGCACGGTACAGAAGAAGCGAAAAAGAACGTTTTAAGATCCGGTTTTACAGTGATTCAAGTGCCAGAAGGCGTTGATTTTGATGGTGAGAAAGTTCGTTTGATTTTTGGAATTGCCGGAAAAGACGGCACCCATTTAGAAATTTTATCTGGTATCGCGATTACATGTTCTGATATGGACAATATTGAAAAGATGGTTCATGCCAAATCAGCTAAAGAATTAATGGCTATTATTCAAAGTAACTAACGGGATAGAAAGGCATGGAGATGCCTTTTTATCCTTTGTTTATAAATAAGAAAAGAGTTGATGTTCTTGTTTATTACTTCAAGAGAAAAATCAATCATTGAGTTAATTATTAAAACGGCAGGAAAGCATACAGCACTTACACTTGCTACTTTTTTGAATGTAAGTGTAAGAACCGTTCACCGAGATTTGAAGGCAATTGAATCAATACTTAAAAAATTTGATTTGGAGCTGATTCGTACACAAGATGAAGGCCTAATGATTGAAGGTAAAAATGAACAAATTTTTCGTCTTATCCAAGAGCTGATGAAGATTAAAACGACGGATCAGTCTCCACAGGAAAGAAAATTAATTCTTTTAATTCTTCTTCTAGAAGAAGGAGATTCATTTAAATTACAAACGCTGGCTAAAGACTTAGAAGTAAGTATCACTACACTAACTGCTTATTTAGATGAATTAACAGAGTGGTTAACCACATTTGACGTTCTCCTTCATCGAAAAAGAGGGGTGGGAGTAGAGGTTCAAGCTACTGAAGCCAATAAACGGAAAGCATTAGCTAATTATTTTCTTGTTCACTTTAATGAAGAGTTAATTGAGTGCTTGTTTTTAGCAGAAGATCAGCAGCATACGGATGAAACAATTTTGCATTATTTTTATCCGGATTATTTGGCAGAAGTAGACCGAATTGTACATCAAGCGATTAATCAGCATCATTCTAAGCTGGCTGACAGCGATTATATAGGGCTCATTGTTCATATTTGCATTATGATACAGCGAACGAAAAAGCAAATGTATCTAGAAGACGACGGCGGCCAAACGGAAGAGCTGGTAAGTGAAATGTTCTTAATGAAGGATATTTGCCGCGAAATTGAAAGGGTATTTTCTCTTTCTTTTACAGAAAAAGATATTCATTTCTTAGCAGTGCGGCTACGTGCAGCAAAATTCCAAACTACTAGAGACGTATATTACGACAGCGTAGTGGTTGGGCAGATTATTAAGAATATGATTGCTCATGTTTCTGTTCAGCTTAACACCGACTTAACCGGTGATTTTTCCCTTTATCAAGGGTTACTTGCTCATATGGAACCGGCAATTTTTCGCCTTAAGCAAAAAATGGAGCTTTTTAATCCATTAACAGAAGAGATTAAGAAAAAGTATCCTGTTTTATTTATGGCTGTGAGAAACAGTATCGATCAAGAGCTGCCGGATTTAGTTTTTCCAGATGATGAAGTGGCATATCTTGTTTTGCATTTTGGTTCAACGCTAGTGCTAAAAGAAGAAGTCATGGAAATTCAGGCACTGATTGTATGTCCAACTGGAATTGGCACCTCGAAAATGTTAGCTAGCCGTATTCGTAAAGAGATTCCGGAGATTAATTCAGTTGTCATTAAATCGGTAAAAGAAATCAAAGAAGCCGCGCTTGAAGGGTATGACGTAGTGATTTCAACAGTAAGACTGCCTTTTTTAAATGTCGATTACATTTTAGTCAATCCACTCTTAACCGAAGAGGATATTCAATCCGTCCAGAATTTTTTACAGAAAAACATTCAAAAGTTAACCAAGGATAAGGACTATCGTTCGTTCCAATATAAAAATAAGACCGTTTCTACAGAAAAGCCGTCTTTTGAGGAAACGATGAAACAAATTAAAGATGTGCATGGAAGTATCGAATCAATTCTTCAAAACCTTAGAATGTATCGATTTTCGGATGCAGTGAGTCACGATCAAGTGATTTCGCACGTAGTACGCGCCGCTGAAAAAGAACGTTTAATAACCAATGCCAGCTGCGTTATTCATCAGCTTAAGGAACGAGAAAACAAAGGCGGTTTAGGCATTCCGCAAACGAGTATGGCACTGTTCCATTGCCGTGAACATCACGTGAAAGAGCTGATTTTTCAAGTTTCACATTTAGAACAGCCTTGCACAGTTAAAGGTATGGACGGAACAAACATGCAGGCGCGTAACCTTCTATTAATGCTCGCACCTGAAGAGTTAAGTGAAGCACAGCAAGAAATCTTAAGTTTAATTAGTACCAGTTTAATTGAAGACCATGAAGCAATGATGATTTTTTCGTCTTCGAACGAAGAGATAATTCGCAAAAAGCTAGAGGATACGTTTCATGAGTACCTTCGAAATAATTTGATAAAGGAATGATTTTTGTGAAGCAAGCAGTTCATTTTGGAGCAGGCAATATTGGTCGAGGATTCATTGGGGCATTGTTTTCTCAAAGCAACTATCACGTCACATTCGTAGATATTGCTGAAAAGGTTATTAATCAGTTAAACGCAGATAAAGGGTATAACGTAGTGACAGCTGCAGAGCACGCGGAGACATTAGCTGTTCAAAACGTATCTGGTTTAAATAATCTGACACAAGAACAAGCCGTCATTAAAGCGATTAAAGAAGCAACGTACATTACGACGGCCATCGGACCGAACGTTCTGCCGCGAATTGCTCCTTTAATTGCTAAAGGTTTGGCTGAACGTGTAAAAACAAGCGACGAAAATGTATATGTGATTGCATGTGAAAATCAAATCTCTGCGACAGATTTATTAAAAGGCTATATTTTTGACGCGCTGGATGAAGAGACAAAAGCTCATATGATAAATAAGGTCTTTTTCTTTAATTCAGCTGTAGATCGTATCGTGCCTATTCAGCATAACCAAGGTTCGCTTGATGTTTTAGTAGAATCCTATTATGAATGGGTAGTAGAGGCACCTGAAGATATTCCTTTTGTAGAAGGAATGACGATTGTGCCTGACCTTGCTCCTTTTATTGAAAGAAAGTTATTTACAGTGAATACGGGACACGCGGTAATTGCATATTTTGGTTATTTAAAAGGAAAAGAAACGATTGATCAAACGTTAAGAGATTCAGATATTTACGAACAAGTACAGCAAACGCTACAAGAAACAGGAAACTATCTAATTAAAAGATATGACTTAGATAGAGAGGAACACGAAGCCTATATTACTAAAATCATTGAACGCTTTAAAAATCCTCATTTAAATGATTCAGTTAAAAGGGTAGGAAGAGCGCCAATTCGCAAGCTTGGACCTCAGGATCGCTTGATTCGTCCAGCGCTAGAAGCAAAAAAAGCGGGCCTTTCTTACACCTACTTGGCAAAGGCTATCGCCGCTGCGCTTTTATTTGACCCGCAAGAAGATAAAGAGGCTATGAAGCTTCAAGCGAATATTCATGAGTATGGTATTGAGTACGTGTTAAAAGAGGTTAGTGGGTTAGAGGCAAGTGATGATTTAACAAAAGAAATCATTGCTCAATATAATGCTTTAAAGTCGTGAATGAATTTAGTGCGTGTAAACAGTCCATTTTAAATGGGCTGTTTTTCTTTTAGCAGAAAGGGAATGTTTGTGTATAGGAGGATGATAAAATGGTAGCTATTACACACGTTGGGTTAGCTGTGCCTGATGTAGAAGAAGCCGTGCAGTGGTATGAAAAAGTTTTAGGTTTTAAGCTGATTGCTGGTCCCTATACGTTTAATGCGGAGGAAGAACAAGCTGAAAATATGACTCAAGATTTACTGGGGTCTCATATCAAAAAAATGAAAAATGCTCACATGACAGCTGACAACCAGGTAGGCATTGAACTGTTTGAATTTAATAAGCCGCAAATGCCGCTTGTATTAAAAGACAGCGATGAGCAGTATCAAAGTTATTTTCACATGTGTTTAATAGCCGATGACGTGGAAAAATTAGCGGATAAAATTGAACAATCAGGCGGTAAAAAGCGCAGCCAAGTATGGAATACAAGACCTGAAAAACCTTATTACTTAATTTATTGCGAAGATCCGTTTGGGAATATTATTGAGCTATATTCACACAGTACGGAGCTCATGTATGGGAATAGAGAAGAATAAAAGCTTATCCAGATTTCTTGGATAAGCTTTTATTCTTTCATGGCTGCCCGTAGCCGTATACCTTTGCCAGCTCTTCGAAGGTTTTTGATGAATAGGTAATAGTTACAGATGTTCCTACTGCCACTTTATCAAATAATTCTTCGATATCCGCATTATGCATTCGTACGCAGCCGTGGCTTACATATTTGCCGATGCTATCTTCTGAGTTATTGCCGTGAATAGCGTATGTGTCGCCGGTTGTGCCGTTTGCATTAAGCCCTAGCCAGCGAGAGCCAAGAGGATTATTAGGAGCGCCTCCTGCAATATGCCCTGTATAGTAAGGGCGATTTTTAATTTTGTTAACAATCTTGAAAAAGCCTACCGGCGTATCGCTCCATGTTTTTCCCGTAGCTACTGAATACGTCTTTTCTAACTTTCCATTATGAAAATAAGCAAGCTGATTTGTTTTTTTATTAATAATAATTAAATCTCCACTTGTTGCGTTTTCACTTGCATTCGCCGCACTTGCTGTATAAGAAATGCTGATAATAGCTGCGAGGCATAAAGCAGCTGCTCGCAGTATAATTTTTCTCACGTTCTAGCCATCTCCTCTATTGTTCGTTTACATATTTGATGAATTACATGCTATTAGTGTATAAAAGGAAAATGGACTGAATATGAACCTTTCCTGAATGAAAACTGAAAGTGCATTTTATTTATAAGCGAATATAAAGTAAAAATCTGGGCAGAAATACAACTAAAGGTCTGGTATATATCTCATAAAAAAGAGAAAAGTGAAAATGCACCTTGTATGTTTAATTTAGGATGTATTATCATGAAAGTTTGAAATGAAGGGCAGGAGGTGGAAGAAACAGATGCTTAAAGAATTTAAAGAGTTTGCTTTGCGTGGAAATGTATTGGATTTAGCTGTCGGTGTTATTATTGGAGCGGCATTTGGAAAAATTGTAACGTCTCTTGTAAATGATATTATTATGCCGCTGATTGGTTTGTTGTTAGCAGGGATAGACTTTAAAGATTTATCCTTCACGGTTGGAAAAGCTACGGTATTATATGGATCTTTTATTCAAACAATTGTTGATTTCTTAATTGTCGCATTCTCGATTTTCTTATTTGTTCGTTTCTTTAATCGTTTTAAGAGAAAAGAAGAAGAGAAAGTAGAGGAGGAAGTGGCTGTTCTGTCAAAAGAAGAAGAGATTTTAACAGAAATTCGTGATCTGCTAAAAGCAGAAGCAGTGAAAGAGCGTTCATAACAACAATTTTTACATATGTATAAAACGGCTAAGAGGCCCGTCTTTTCATAAGAAAAGCGGGCTTTTTTCGTGTGAAATTTCTCGGGAAATGTTAGTGGTATAATCATGGGAAAATTAGGCGTGAAAGTGAGAGAGATAGGAATGTTAAAATCATATTAAAAGTGTTAAGATATTGTAAATAGGAGGCTTAAGGTTATGTTTAAACATTTGTATCGTTCTTTGCCAATGCTGGCAGCGTACGGCCTGCTTAGCGTTTTTTTATACAGTGTTGTTATGTTTAATGTATCAAATGACACAAAAATGTTGTTTGACTGGGCCCAAATCCATACAGCTGGGTTCGTAGTATTAATAGGGGGATGCTCACTTGTCTTATGGGCGCTCACTTTCTATTTGCTACTTCGATTTAATCAGATAGAGAGAATACAAGGTTCGCAGTGGTATGCCATTTTTACGGCAATTGTGTTTTCAATTGCGGTAGCAGCCGTTTCTGCTATGGTTTTTGTTATATATCATATTGATATACATAATCCAGGCAAAACAATAGAGTGGATGCAAGCATATCCCGAACGCTATCTTTTTACGGTATTTTTACTTTCGCTGTTAACACTAGCGATCATTATGCTAGTAGGAGAAGCTTATTTAGGGGCTGGGATTACCTTTGTTCTGTATTTTATTTTAGCTCTTGTAAACTATTATAAAAAAATCTTTCGAAATGAACCATTGTTCCCGAACGATTTTATTCAGGCGAGTCAGTTAAAAGAAGTTATTCCGATGATTAAAGATTCGATTTCAATTCCTATTGTAATAGGAGTTATTGGATCCATTGTCGTACTGATCGCTCTTTGGTTTTTCTTGCCGAAAATTAAAATTCGATGGTTTCTTCGAATTATTATGATTCTGCCGCTCATCTTTTTAATGAAATCATTTTTATTCTTTGAACACTCGTTTGCTCAAAAATATTATGATCAATATGCTGCGCTGATGCCTTGGAATCAGCAAAATAATTATTACTATAATGGACCTGTTATTGGCATGATTTCAAATGTTAAAACAGATGTGCTGCAAGAGCCGGATGACTACTCACAAGAAGTAATGGCCAAAGTGGCAAAGCGGATTCAGTCAAAGGAAGAGAAAACACAAGAAAGCAATGCTGAAGTCAAACCAAACGTCGTGTTTGTGATGAACGAAACGTTTTGGGACCCAACAAAGCTTAGCGTGACGTTCTCTGAAGATCCAATGAAAAATACAAGAGAACTTCAAAAGAAATATCCTTCTGGGTGGTCTTTAAGTCCTTCATTTGGCGGGGAGACAGCTAATGTGGAATTTGAAGCGCTGACGAGCTACTCTTTGTCTTTCTTTAACCCTGGAGGCCTTCCTTATCAGCATGTATTGAGTAAAAAAGAATATCCGTCTTTTGTTTCTTATTTAGAAAAACAAGGCTATGCTACAACAGCTATGCATCCAAACAGCGGTATGCTTTATATGAGGCAAAATGTGTATCCAAATTTGGGATTTGATCAAGTGAAGTTTATTGATCAAATGAAGCATACGCAAAAAGATAACAAAGAATTTGTTTCCGATGAAGCGGTAGTTGATGAAGTACTCGATACGCTTCGTCAGTCGAAAAAGCCTGCATTTGTGCATGCTGTAACGATTGCAAATCATCTTCCTTATTCAGCGGATAAGTATAACGGTCAGGAAACCATTAAAGTAACCGGTAAAGGGTTATCACCGGAAATGCAAAAGGAAATTGAAATTTATGCTGAAGGAATTAAACGTTCAGATGCTGCTTTAAAACGATTGAACGATGAAATTCAAAAGCTGGACGAGCCAACCATTGTAGTATTTTGGGGAGATCATTTGCCAGCACTTGGACAAAACCTTCAAGCTTACAAAGAAACGGGTTTTGGAAACGAGAAAACGCAGCAAACATCTCAAAAATTTTATGAGACGCCGCTCTTATTTTTATCTAATTACGATACGAAAATAGATAAAAATCTCGGTACGATGAGTCCTATTTATATTGCTCCGACGCTTGCTCAATCTCTTGGTTACAAAAGTAATCTGTTCTACGATCAGTTGAATCAAATGAAAACAGAAGTGCCGGCTTTTCGTTCAAATATGTATATAGATTCAAAAGGAAAGCTAGTGGATGATCCGGCAGCGCTATCTAAAAAAGCTGCAAAAGACCTTCAAGATTACCATGAAGTTGAGTTTGATACATTATCCGGGAAACAGTACGAAACGCATAAGTTGTATAAATAAAAATAAAAACTCCTTTTAAATAAAAGGAGTTTTTATTTTTTAAGTGTTTAAGGTTGTACTAAAAAATAATTCATGTATAATATTTTAAGGTTAAAAGTAAACTTTAAGTTAAGTAAAACAAAACTTGAGTTTGGAACAGCATGAACAATCATTCATGCTGTTTGCTAATTTTAAATACAGTTGAGGATCGAGAGTATGGAAATAGGAAAGAAAATTAAAAATTTACGATTAAAAAAAGGTTTAACACAAGAAGAGCTAGGAGAACGTACTGATTTAAGCAAAGGCTATATTTCGCAGCTAGAGCGCGATTTAAGTTCGCCGTCTTTAGAAACATTTTTTAGTATTTTGGAAGTGCTAGGATGCGAACCGAAAGAATTCTTCGAAATTGATACGCATGTTCAAAAGGTTGTATACAGAGAGGAAGACTACACGAGTTATTGCGAAGATGAAAAAGGTTACCATATTCAGTGGCTTGTGCATGAATCAAATGAAAAAGAAATGGAGCCAATTCGTCTTATTCTTCATGAAAAAGGTGCATTTAAGAGATTTGAGCCTTCCCTTTCAGAAACGTTTGGCTACATTTTGCGCGGGTGTGTGAAGGTGAAGCTTGGAGGCAGAATATATGAAGCCAAACAAGGAGAAACCATCTATTTTCAAGCTTCTGAAGAACATCAGATTTTAAATGCTCATGACGGAATAACAGAGTTAATTATCGTGGCGACAGAGTCTTATTTATAGAACAAAAGAGGTGAAGTGAAATGACATCTACGAATACAATTATTCAATTTGAAAATGTGACCAAGCAATATGATAATGATTCAGTTGTATTGGATCATGTAAGCTTTGAAATTGAAAAAGGGAAATTTTATACCCTCTTAGGTCCATCGGGATGTGGAAAGACAACGATTTTACGATTAATTGCAGGCTTTACGGAAGCCTCAAGCGGAACGATTTATTTTAATGGGAAAAGAATTAATGATGTTCCGGCTAACAAACGTCAGGTTAATACGGTTTTTCAAGACTACGCGCTTTTCCCCCATTTGAATGTATTTGAAAATGTAGCATTTGGTCTTCGAATCAAGAAGATGAAAAATGCTGATATTACAATAAAAGTTAAAGAAGCCCTTCGTTTTGTTAACTTAGAAGGATATGAAAACAGAGAAATAAAGGAAATGTCGGGCGGCCAAAGACAGCGCGTAGCAATTGCACGAGCAATTGTAAATCAGCCCGAAGTCATTTTGCTGGACGAGCCGCTTTCAGCTCTTGATCTAAAATTGCGTACGGAAATGCAATACGAGTTAAGAGAATTACAGCGTCGTCTAGGTATTACGTTCATTTTTGTTACGCACGATCAAGAAGAAGCGCTTGCGATGTCCGATGAAATCTTTGTTTTGAATAAAGGAAGAATTCAGCAGAGCGGGGAACCTACAGATATTTATGATGAGCCAATTAATCGTTTTGTTGCCGATTTTATTGGTGAATCAAATATTGTACCAGGTAAAATGATTGCTGACTTTTTAGTGGAGTTTGGCGGCCAGCAATTTGAATGTGTTGATCAAGGATTAAACCAAAATGAGCAGGTTGAAATTGTGATTCGTCCTGAAGATTTAGCCATTACAAGCTCCGATCAAGGAAAGCTGCAGGTTCGTGTAGATTCACAGCTGTTCAGAGGAGTCCATTATGAAATTTTAGGCTATGACCATGCAGGGAATGAGTGGCTCGTTCACTCTACGAAAAAGGCAACGGTTGGCGAAGAAATTGGTTTATATTTTGAACCTGAAGCTATTCATGTTATGCGATTTAATGAAACGGAAGAAGAATTCGATAAGCGACTCGAAGGTTATGAAGAGGATTACGATGCAAACTAAATCAAGAAATATTTACTTAGTCCCTTACGTGTTATGGATTTTGCTTTTTGTAGTTGCTCCCATTGTATTAGTTGTCTATTATTCTTTTTTCAGCATCGATAATGAGCTGACGCTTGAAAACTATAAGAAATTTTTTACCCCAGTTTATTTACAGATGACACTGAGTTCATTTTGGTATGCTTTTTTAATTACGTTATTTTCATTGGTTTTTTCTTATCCTACAGCTTATTTACTAACGAAGCTTAAGCACAAGCAGCTTTGGCTTCTACTGATTATTTTACCGACGTGGATTAACCTATTATTAAAAGCTTATGCTTTTTTAGGTATATTTGGCACGTATGGTACGGTTAATAAGTTTACTGAATTTCTGGGACTTGGTACTCATCAAATTTTATTTACTGACTTTAGTTTTGTATTTGTATCGGTGTATATTTTTATCCCCTTTATGATTTTGCCGATCTTTAACTCTTTAGAAGAACTTAATCCCTCGCTTATCTACGCTTCGCGAGACTTGGGGGCATCTTCATGGGTGACATTTAAGCGCGTGGTATTTCCGCTAACGCTAGAAGGGGTTAAATCAGGTTGTCAGGCTGTTTTTATTCCAGCACTATCACTCTTTATGATTACGCGTTTAATTGCTGGAAACCGCGTCATTACACTGGGAACAGCGATTGAACAACATTTTTTAGTGACGCAGGATTGGGGCATGGGCGCCACAATAGCCGTCTTTTTAATTATTGCGATGGCCGTTATGATGCTCATAACAGGCACTGGAAAGAGAGGTGTGTAAAATGAAGAGAAAGTGGAAGTTCAGCCACCTTTATTTATTTTTTGTGTTTTTCATTTTATACGCGCCCATTTTTTATTTAATGTATTACTCTTTTAACAGCGGAGGGAACATGCGTGAATTTGAAGGGTTTACGTTAGATTGGTACAAAGAAGTGTTTCAAGACACACGTTTGCTTATTATTGTCTTGAATACCCTTATTATTGCTCTATTGTCTTCGGTTATTTCAACTATTATTGGCGTGATAGGGGCACTTGCTATCGTATACGTGAAGCGCAGACGTGTTCAAAATACGCTGTTAACATTTAATAATGTGTTAATTGTGAGTCCAGATGTTATTATTGGAGCATCTTTTTTAATTCTATTTACCATTATCGGTGTAAAGCTCGGATTTATATCGGTATTATTAGCGCATATTGCATTCAGTGTACCGATTGTGGTCATCATGGTTCTGCCTAAGCTGCAGGAAATGAGTCCGACACTGCTCGATGCAGCCCGTGATTTGGGAGCAAGCCGCTTTGAAGTACTTTCGAAAGTGGTATTGCCATTTATTCGTCCTGGTATCTTTGCAGGCTTTTTTATGGCTTTAACTTACTCTTTGGATGACTTTGCGGTTACGTTCTTTGTGACCGGGAACGGTTTTTCCACGCTTTCAGTAGAAATTTACTCGTTAGCAAGAAGAGGGGTCTCGCTGAAAATCAATGCTCTTTCTACTCTTATTTTCATGTTTACCGTGCTGATTGTAATTGGTTATTACTTTATCAGTCAGCGATATAGCAATAAAGTGAAAGGGGTGGCGACTGGAAAATGAAGCAATTAGCAAAGCCGTTTATCTTCATCGTCATCCTTTCTTTCGTTCTTATGTATGTGGTTCATCATTTGAACAATGCCGAAGGATACTCTGGAGGAGATACGCTGACTGTCTATAATTGGGGAGATTATATTGATCCTGATTTAGTGAATCAGTTTGAAAAAGAAACCGGAATTAAAGTCATTTATCAGACTTTTGATTCGAATGAAGCAATGATGACCAAAATTGAACAAGGCGGTACGACATTTGATATTGCTGTGCCTTCTGAGTACGCGATTAGCAAGATGCGTGAAGAAAATTTACTATTGCCAATTGATCATTCGAAGCTGCCTAATCTAAAATACATTAATCCGCGTTTTTTAGACTTATCCTTTGATCCTGGCAATAAGTACTCTATTCCTTATTTTTGGGGAACTGTGGGTATTGTGTATAACTCTGATATGATTCATGGTAAGAAGATAAAAAGTTGGGATGATTTATGGGATCCTAAGCTGAAAAATCAAATTTTACTTGCAGATGGCGCTAGAGAAGTGATGGGAATGGGGCTAAACAGCTTAAATTATTCATTAAATGATACGAATAAAGCCCATCTTCAAGAAGCAAAAAGAAAGCTTGATACATTAACACCAAATGTTAAAGCCATTGTAGGAGACGAGATTAAGATGCTCCTAGCAAATGAAGAAGCGGCAATTGGCGTTGTTTGGTCAGGCGATGCTTCTGAAATTATGAGTGAAAACGATAAGCTGAATTACGTTGTTCCAGAAGAAGGTTCAAATTTATGGTTTGATAACATGGTTATTCCCAAAACGGCTAAAAACGTAGAAGGCGCACATAAATTCATGAATTTTATGTTAGATCCTAAACACGCTGCTCAAAACGCGGAATATGTAGGGTATTCTACGCCTAATAAACAAGCGTTAGATTATTTGCCGAAAGAAGTAGCGGAAGATGAACGTTTTTATCCAGAGGAAGAACTAACAAAAAAGCTTGAAGTATATAATAACTTAGGCAAACGAATGCTTGCTTATTACAATGAATTATTTTTAGAATTTAAAATGCACCGTAAATAAAAGGAACTTAATTAGGTCTTTATACTTAAGTTCTTTATTGTTTTTGTAAATTCAGTTGCGTGATAGAAAGAGGAAAGATAAAATACAAACGAGTAAAGCTAATAACATTTATTTTATGTTATTAGCTTTTTTATTTGTAAAACGGGAAAGATAAGAAAAAATTGAATGTTCTATTATTCATCTAGAATTTATATTTCACATTATATAGGAGAGAAAAAGTGAAGCAAAAACAAAAGCAGCATATTCAATCCATTTATTTTTTACGATTATTCGCTATGATGATGGTTGTGCTCGTACATGTAACAGCAGCATATGCAACGGTACTGCCATTTGCAAGCGAAGCTTATCAGAAATATCATTTTCTTAACCGAATTGTTCGAATTGAAGCAGGGATCTTTATTGTGATCACAGGTTTGGTTTTCTTTTATAGTTATATTAACAAGCCTTTAACAAAGACTTTATGGAAAACGTATTATGCTCGAAGAGTGACATATATTTTGGTTCCCTATATTATTTGGGCACTTATTTATGAATTTTATTCGTACTATGTAGGAGCAACAGAATTAAATGCAGCTGATATTGTGAAACGTATTTTACGCGGAGAGTCCTACTATCAGCTTCATTTTATCTTTTTAATTGTACAAGTTTATCTCGTGCTGCCGGTTTTTGTATGGCTAGCACAAAAAGTAACCATTTTTAAAAAATACATGTGGCTGTTTGGCATTATCATTCAGCTTGGTTATTTAATGCTTAACAATACGTATCATATCACTTCATTTAATTTATTTTTAAATACAATGGCTACGTTTTTACTCGGCGGTTGGATTGGCATTTATTATCGTGAGCAAGTGGATAAAAAGTACAGTCGTTCGAATATTGTATTATTTCTAGTGACGCTCGGATCGGGAATAGCTATTTCACTGTTAAATTATCACTTGTACACAATGAAGACAATCCAAATTTCAGGCTTTACGTATGAGGCTGTTAATACGCTTTATTTGGTCGCTGGAAGTTATTTCTTCTTCCGAATTGCAGAGATATTAGCTGAAAAGCTTTCTGTGAAGTCTGTGACGATTGTTAAAAATATTGCCATGTACTCGTTTGGATTTTACTTGATTCACCCAATGGTTTTAAACTTTGTGGCAAAAGCATTACCAATACAAGGCAACTACATGTTTCACTTTGAAACCTTGGCACGCTATATTCTAACATTAGCGGGCTGTTACCTCATCATTTGGGGATGTCATCGTCTTTTACCGTTTGCTAGCTTTTTGTTTGGTAAACTGCCAAAAGAAGCGGTGTTCATTTACCGACGTCCGGATCATAAATAGCGTTTAGTTAAAAGTTATGTCTGCTTGCAGGCATAACTTTTTTTATAAAGTATAAGAGATGATAACACGCTAGTTTTAAAATATTTTTAAAAGTGACATGCTAAGATAATGCTTACTTAGGTACTCACAAAAGGGGGAGTTTGATATGCGTGTACTTGTGGTAGAAGATGATGCTTCATTATTACACGGTATCGTAGAAGGCTTAAAAGAAGAAGGATATGAAGTTGATTGTGCGTCTGAAGGAGATGAAGGTTTGTTTTTAGCAGAGCAGAATATTTATGATGCCTTGATTTTAGATATTATGCTGCCGGGTATGACAGGGCTTGACATACTAAAAAAGCTAAGAAAACAAAAGGTGCTGACGAAAGTTATTTTTCTCACTGCAAAAGATAGTGTAGAAGATCGAGTGAAAGGGCTCGATTATGGAGCTGATGATTATTTGGTTAAGCCTTTTGCTATGGCTGAACTTTTTGCAAGGTTAAGGGTGATGCTCAGAGACTTGCAGGCAGAAGAAGGCATGATTTCATATGGTCCCATTTCTATACGAGAAGCCAATCATGAAGTTATGATAAATGGGAGTGCCCTAACGTTAACGATTAAAGAATTTCAGCTTTTGGAATACTTTATTCGAAATAAAGAACAAATCCTTATTCGAGATCAAATTTTTAATCGGGTATGGGGATTTACATCTGACGTAGGAGTGGGTGTAGTAGATGTCTATGTTCACCATTTAAGAAAGAAGCTTCAGCCTTTTAATTGTGACGGTTATGTACGTACAGTGAGAGGCGTAGGCTTTATGTTAAAAGGGGAAGAGCATGTTTAAAAAGACGAGAATCAGGCTTGTGTTATTTAACACAATCGTGCTGATGGTTATTTTGAGCATTTTTAGTTTAGTTTTATATGTTTATATGCAGCATGTTATTTTTTTAAATCCAGACAATCGGTTAAGTGAGATGAGCGAGCAAGTTAAAAAAAGAAACTTACATGAAATTCAGGAAAACAATGAGAGAGAAACAGAAAGACGCGTTGCGTTTTTACTTTGGAGCAGTGATAAAAAACTAATCAAAATCACACCTAAAAAAGGTTTATATACAAACGATATTGACGACTTTAAGCCTGCGCTCTCAGAAGGAAAAACCCAAACGTCGCAAGAGGTAAACGGTCATGCTTATCGAGTGATGAATGTGAAAAACGAAGGATATATAAAAGACCAAGACGTTTCAACGATTCAACTTGTCTTAAACGTAGATCCAGAAACTCAAACCTTAGAGCACCTTGCTTTTCTTCTTATCATTTCAGCGTTTATTGGACTGCTTCTTTCGCTTATAGCTGGCTTGTTTTTAGCTAATCGAGCGCTTGTACCTATACAAAAGTCGTGGAACAAACAGGTCGAATTTATTGCAGATGCTTCCCATGAGTTAAGAACGCCTCTTTCCGTGATGCAAACGCATCTCGAGCTATTGTTTAGACGACCAAATCATACGATCGAGCAAGAAAGCGAAAATATTTATCAAAGCTTAAACGAAGTGAAGCGGATGACGAAGCTGGTGGGTAACTTACTAACACTGGCTAGATCTGATTCAAGTGCGCAGCTGCTAAACAAAACGGTCTTTAATATGGGCGAGCTGGTTGATAAAGTAGCTAATCAATTTGAGCCCATATTTGAACTAAAGGAGCTACACTTCACAAGGGAAATTGAATCGTTAATGTGCGGAGGAGATCAAGAACGACTTCATCAGCTATGTATGATTTTATTAGATAACGCTTTTAAACACACCCCATCTGGAGAAAGCATTCACATCTGTCTAAAGAAACACCATCACTCTATGACGTTAATCGTTAGGGACACAGGCGTTGGAATTGAAGCGAAAGACCTTCCATATGTGTTTGATCGCTTTTATCGAAGTGATAAGAGCCGAGCACGTGCCGAAGGAGGGTCAGGTTTAGGTCTCGCGATTGCCAAATGGATTGTACAAGCTCATGACGGAGAAATTAAGGTTTTTAGCCAAAAAAACGTGGGTACGGAATTTCATGTGAAAATTCCGCTATGAAAAAAGCTGCCTATTATCAGGCAGCTTTTTTCATCACTTTTTTGTTGGCAGTCTTCCACGCTTTCCATGCATTAGCAAGTAACAGGCCAATTAATAAATAGGCAAGGCCGCCAAAAACTAAGTAATCTACAGCGCTAATCGCCCCCGCAAGCAGTCCAAATTTTATTTGGTCTTTATACTTGGCAGGAGAAGTTGGCGGATCAGTCACCATGAAGAAGGCTAAAAATAAAGCGGAATTGACAAAAGGAGCTCGTAAAGCATCCGCTACATCGCCTACTCCTATTAATGACATAATCGTAAAAATAGCAAAATACACGCCCAAAAAAGCAAATACTTGAGGGAATTTATTTACCTTGCTGGTCACAAGGTACCCCGTCACAAACACGAATACAATGAGCCATACGGGTAGTAAAGATAAGCTTCCCCACCAGCTTTGGCCGTTTGAAAAGACAATAAGTGAAAAGAGAAGACCAAAAGCGGCAGGGTTAAAAATAGGCTTCTTTTTTACTTTTACTAAGTGCTTCGATAAAATCGCAACAGCTACAGTGCAAAATGTGACCCAAGCAGGTGTGGAGGTGCTGAGCACTAAGGCAATAATTAATCCAGTAATAATTCCGCCGTCAGGAAGCTGAATTTTCTTTTTATAGGCAAAAGAAAATCCTAAATCTAAGGCGGCTGCCGAGCATACGGCAAGCAGTAGGTGTCCTAATCCTTGAAAGGCAGAAGAGTTGAATTCACCTAATAAGGTTAAAAGCAGCAGCATAGCCATCACGTATCTTTTTGGTGTTTTAACTAGCTGCGCCCAAGGACTTATTTCTTTTGGTTTGTTTTCATCTACAATAATATAACCTTTTGGTGTACTAATATATTTAACACCGCTTCTTCGTTCAGAACGTGTGGTCATAATTCATTAATTCCTCCATATCTGATGTAAAAAAAGGAGTGAAACTAGAATCGAAGAGTACGCCGCCTATGTCGGCATCATTCAATAAATTTATTCCTTTTTCCGCTCCTAAAATAAAAGCTGACGTAGATAATGCATCGGCCAGCATGGCAGAAGGAGAAATAGCTGTACAACTCAGTAGACTGCTTCCAGTGGATGGAGATAAGGGATTAACCAAATGATGCATGAATGGTTGCGTCTTATTTTTTCTAGCATAATTTCCTGATGTGCAGACAGCCGTATCTGTTACACGTAAAGTCAGTAATGACTGCGTTTGAATTCCAGGGTGCTGAATCCCGACTTTCCATAACTCTCCGTGTTGATTGCGTCCTTTAACTAGGATGTCTCCTCCTGCATTAATCATAAAATGCTGATAAGGAAGGGAGCGGGCAGCCAAATCAATCGCCAACCCTTTGGCGACCGCTCCAAGATCTATAATCATCGGTTTTTGTAAACAAACCGTTTTTTTATGTGTATCCAATACGATATCTTTATAACTTCCAGAATCGACTGCTTCGTCCACTTGTACGGGCTTTCCATATAAGTAGTGTTCGTTAAAACCGCGGTTTTCTAATTGTTTTCCTACCGTTGGGTCAAAGATTCCATTTGTTTCATTTGCTACTAAGACAGCGAAATGAAGGGCTTCAAATAATAGAGGACTAACAGAAACGGGTTCTTTGACATGTCTAATTAGTTTCATAACTTCGCTTTTGGCATCAAATCGACTGCACGTCGTTTCAACGGTTTTAAAAATAGTAAATGCCTTTGAGATGTGGTGAAGGACATTTGCCTCATCTGATTGCGGAGCAATTACTTGAATGGACACGGTTGTTCCCATACATAAGACAGAGCGGCTATACGTTTTTATGGACATCATTCGTTTCTCCTTTATGCATTCATTGCTTGCTGAAGTGCGTCGTCCACGGCATTTTGAAAATCTTCTGTACTAAGCGTTGCTCCGCTCACGACGTCGACATCTGAGCTTTGTCTTTGTACGACTTGAGACGGAAGGCCCTCAATGTAACTTTCCGAATAGTGAGTATCCGCTTCTGTAATTTCAACGGTATCAATTCGGTCGTTTTTAATGGTCACGGATACGTAGACAGTTCCGATACGGTTGCTTCCTTGGCCAGAATACGTTCCATCTTTGTATTTTGTTTTAGGAGCAGAACTTTCGGCACTCGCTGATGACTGTTTCTTATGAGAGGAAGCAATATCTTCTCCCCAGCTGTCATTGACAATCGTTTGATTGTCTGTCTGATCTGTCGTTTTCTTCTGATGATGAGCAGGTGTGACTTGAACAGCTTGTGCATCAGATAGAGTGTTTATATAACCAGTTGCATAAATACTTCCAATGGCTACGCTGCATGCAGCAATCATCTTCTTTCCCATTTTACTCATGTTTGTTGAACCTCCTGATTTGTACCAGAACTATAGTTTCGATTATTGATGGTTGTCTTTAGCATAAATAAACTTTACAAATAAACTTTTAAAAAAGATTTAAAATCAAGAAAGTTTTTTCAAAAATAAATGGGCCAAAGGAAAAGATGATTCTAAATAATAAAGGTAGGCGATGGAATTTCTTTCACAAGCCTAGCTATTTTGACATACGTAATAATAGTTAATATTTCTGTTTACTATCTAAACGTGCATGATAAAATAGAAAAGATGAATATGTGTTAGGAGGAACATCAGTGAAAATTAAGCTTGGCCTTTTATACGGAGGAAAATCCGCTGAACATAAAGTATCTTTACAAACAGCTCTAGCAGTTTCAAAAGCAATTAACCACGATAAATATGAAGTGCATCCAATTTACATTACAGAAACAGGAAAGTGGATTCGCGGCACACAGCTGACTGGTCCGCTTGAAACAGTTGCTCAATTAGAAATTCAAGATAACGGAACTGCTATTTCACCAGTTTCATTGAATACGGAAATGTTTGCATTAACAGATTCAAAAACAGATGATCAGCTAGATGTTATTTTCCCACTTCTTCATGGTCCAAATGGAGAAGATGGTACGGTACAAGGATTATTAGAATTATTGAATATTCCTTATGTTGGAAACGGTGTATTAGCTTCAGCAGCTGGTATGGATAAAGTTGTAATGAAGCAGCTGTTTGCACAGGCAGGTCTGCCTCAAGTAGAGTACGTATCATTTATCCGCCGCGAGTGGGAAGCAGATCGAACGGCTGCTTATGAAAAAGTAGAAACACTTGGATACCCTTGCTTTGTTAAACCAGCAAACTTAGGTTCAAGCGTTGGGATTAGCAAATGTGATAACCGCGAAGAGTTAGAAGCGGCATTTGTTGAAGCTTTCTTATTCGATCGGAAAATCATTGTAGAAGCAGCAGCAGTTGGTCGTGAAGTTGAAATTGGTGTGTTAGGGAATGATGAAGCAGCTTGTTCAGTAGTTGGAGAAATCTTACCTAAAAAAGCGTTTTACGATTACAAAGCCAAATATGAAGACGGCGATACAGGTCTTATTATTCCAGCTGAAATTACAGAAGAACAGCATCAAGAAATGTCAGCACTAGCAATCAAAGCATTTAAAGCAATTGATGGATCTGGTCTTGTACGTGCAGATTTCTTCTTAACATCAGAAGGTAAATTCATTATTAATGAAGTGAATACGATGCCTGGTTTTACACCTTTCAGTATGTTCCCGTTATTGTGGAAACACGCAGGTGTTGAATATCCAGATTTAATTGAAAAACTTGTATCACTAGCAATTGAACGTCATACCGAAAAGCAGCAAATTAAACACACAATGTAACTCACACAACACTATTCATCATGAATAGTGTTTCTGTGTTTAGTTTCAATTAATGTTATCCATAGTTTACTTTATATCGAGAGGAGCAAACCAACAATGATTAAACGTACGCTTAAACAGCTAGCTACAATGATTCCAGGAAGTGTATTTCATAGCGGGAACGAAGCAGCTGTAATTGAGGGAGTCTCAATTGATACGAGAACCATTCAGCAAGGTAATTTATATATCCCAATCAAAGGGGAACGTTTTAACGGGCATACATTTGTTCATAAAGCAATTGAAAACGGAGCGGTCGCTACACTGTGGAACAAAGATGAAGAAAATCCACCGACAGACATTAGTGTTATTTTAGTCGATGATACGCTAGTAGCTCTTCAGCAATTAGCGAAATCTTATCGTCACGAGTTAGATATTAAAGTAGTGGGCATTACAGGAAGTAACGGAAAAACAACGGCAAAAGACATGGTGAAAGCTGTGCTCGATACAACTTACCGTGTGCTGAAAACAGATGGAAACTTTAATAATCACATTGGCATGCCGCTTACTATTTTGCGTTTAGATGAAACTCATGATATTGCAGTTTTAGAAATGGGCATGAGCAGCCGAGGGGAAATTGAGTTTCTTTCTAATTTAGCGGAGCCTGATGTGGCCATTATTACAAATATCGGAGAATCGCACCTTCAAGACTTAGGAAGCCGTGATGGAATTGCGGAGGCAAAATTAGAAATTACAAGCGGCTTAGCGCCAACAGGTCAGCTTGTCTATAATGGTGATGAGCCACTTTTAACGTCGCGCGTTGTTAATCCAGTATTTGAAACGGTGACATTTGGCAGCTCAGAACAAAACGATTTGTATCCAAGTGCTATTTCAGCTGAAGAGTTAGGCACAACATTCACTGTTTCACGTGAAACAACATGTTCATTCTTTATCCCGGTATTAGGTAAACATAATGTTCACAATGCGCTTTCTGCTATTGCGGTAGGTCATTATTTTGGACTAGACAATGAAACAATCGCTAAGGGATTAAAAGAATTAAAGCTAACCAATATGCGTATGGAGCTCGTGAAAAGAACAGATGGCCTGACCTTCATTAATGACGCATATAATGCAAGCCCAACGTCCGTTAAAGCTGCTATCACGTTGATGCATGATTTAGAAGGCTATAAGCAAAAAATTCTTGTTCTCGGCGATATGCTTGAATTAGGTGATCAGGAAAAAGAGTTCCACAAAGAAGTGGGAGAGTTTATTCAAGCAGAAAAAATTGATTATGTTCTAACATACGGCCCCTTATCTGTTGAAATTGAGCAAGGAGCAAAAAATAATTTTGCAGAAGATAAGGTAATGCACTTTGAGGAGAAAGATGAGCTTGTTAAAAAATTAACAGCGATTACAACAAGAGAAGATGTGGTTTTAGTGAAAGCATCTCGAGGGATGAAGCTTGAGGAAGTTATCTCAAAAATGATGCATAAATTACCGTGATATTAAAAAGAGTATAAGTAAGCTCTATTGCAAACGGAAAGCCATAGTGTTATGATGTAGTCTGAGTGTCTTGAGGCGCTTATACTCTAAACGTTGAATTTATTGAAGTAGTCGTTTAGAGCATTTTCCGTTTCCTCGGAGAATGCTTTTTTTTGTAAAATATAGATAGTCTAAATATAAAAGGAGTTTGAAAAACTTGGCATTATTTCAAGATTTAGGATTAAGTCAACAGCTTAATAAAGCTGTGAGTAAAATGGGTTTTGAAGAAGCAACACCAATTCAATCAGAAACTATCCCATTAGCACTAGAAGGTCACGATTTGATCGGACAAGCACAAACAGGAACAGGGAAAACAGCGGCATTTGGTATTCCTCTTATTGAAAAAGTTGATGTAAACGTAGATGCAATTCAAGGGTTAATTATTGCTCCTACTCGTGAACTTGCTGTACAGGTATCTGAAGAACTTTACAAAATTGGTCAAACAAAGCGCGTACGCGTGCTATCAATTTACGGTGGTCAAGATATCAGTCGTCAAATTCGTGCATTGAAAAAGCACCCTCATATCATCGTAGGGACACCAGGGCGTATGCTAGATCATATTAATCGTCGTACACTTCGTCTACAAGATGTTCATACAGTTATTTTAGATGAAGCAGATGAAATGTTAAACATGGGATTCATCGAAGACATTGAAAAAATCTTATCAAACGTACCTGAGAACCACCAAACACTTTTATTCTCAGCAACAATGCCTACTCCAATCCGTCGCATTGCTGAAAAATTCATGAACGAACCAAAAGTGGTAAAAGTAAAAGCAAAAGAAGTAACGATGCCAAACATTACGCAGTATTATTTAGAAGTACAAGAAAAGCGTAAATTTGATATCCTTACTCGTCTTTTAGATATGCAATCACCTGAATTAGCTATCATCTTTGGTCGTACAAAGCGCCGTGTTGATGAGCTATCAGAAGCATTAAATATGCGTGGTTATTCTGCACAAGGTATCCACGGTGACTTGACGCAATCGAAACGTCTATCTGTACTACGTCAATTTAAAGAAGGTTCTATTGATGTATTAGTTGCGACGGACGTAGCTGCACGCGGACTTGATATTTCTGGTGTTACTCATGTATACAACTTTGATATCCCTCAAGATCCAGAGAGCTATGTACACCGTATCGGACGTACAGGACGTGCTGGTAAAATGGGTGCTGCTATGACATTTGTAACGCCAAGAGAAACTGGACAGTTACACAATATTGAGCGTACAACAAAACGTAAAATGGAGCGTCTTACTCCTCCAACGCTTGATGAAGCAATGGAAGGTCAACAGCGTATTGCAGCTGACAAATTAACAGAATCTGTGACACAAGGCAACTTATCTTACTACAAACAGTTGGCAGAAGAGTTACTTGAAGAGCACGATTCAGTTTCATTAGTGGCAGCAGCAATCAAATTATTTACAAAAGAACCAAACGAATCACCAATTCAATTAACTGCTGAACCACCGGTAATTGCAAAAGGTGATAAAAACAAACGTGGAAATGGCGGAGGTCGTTCACGTTCTAACTCTAAAAACTACTCACAGCAAAATCGTCGTGGAAACTCAAAGCGTTTTGGTGACAAGCGTCGCGGTGGAAGCAACGGCAGTGATAATAGAAATCGTAAAGATTCTCGCAGCAAAGCGTAAAATAAAAACGAGCCTTAACAGGCTCGTTTTTTTATGTGTTAATTGCTATTTTATTGGTGCACACTATGAGTAAAATAAAATGGGGTGTTCACTGATGTCGACCATTGTTCGGTTAGGTTATGTGGCGATGAGCGTTCATTTGGAAAATAGTTCTCCTTCTCAAACAATGACTTTTGCACAATTTCAGCGTGTGAAAGACCATGAAGCGGCCATTCGCAAGCTCGAACGTATTGCAATATCCAACTTAGAAAACTGCTTACGGTTATTAAAACATAATGCGTGGAGTGAAATTGAGTTTTTTCGATTCAGTTCTAAGTTAATTCCATTAGCTAACCATGAGGCGCTAAAAGATTGGAACTACATAGCTCCTTTAAAGGATGCTCTTCAGCGTATTTCTGTATTTTTGAAGGAACATCCAATGCGAGTAGATTTTCACCCGGATCATTTTGTTGTTTTAAACTCAACGGATAAAGAGGTTTTTAAGCATTCTATCCAAACTCTTCGCATGCATCAAAAGTTGCTAAAAGGAATGGACATTCCGCTTAAAAATCGCTGTGTTTTACATGTTGGAGGGGCTTATAATGATAAAGAAAAAGCACTGGAGCAGTTTATTCATAATTGGGGGCTTGTACCTCAATCCCTTCAGCAAATGATTATGTTAGAAAACGACGATACAACCTTTCATATAAAGGACGTCTTGTATTTATGTGAAAAACTAAATGTCCCAATCATTTTTGATCTTCATCATCATCAGGCAAACAATGATGAAACTTCATGGCAAGAGCATTGGGACCGTATCATTAGAACGTGGGAACAGGAAACGCTTCCTCTAAAAATGCATATATCTAGTCCTAAAAGTGATAAAGAATTTAGAGCCCATGCAGATTATATCGATGTCAATGGGTTTTACAGCTTTTTAAAAGAAGTAAATGGAACGATACCGCAAATTGATTGCATGATTGAAGCTAAGAAAAAAGATGAAGCGCTCTTTCAGTTAGTAAGAGACTTGAAGTCTTATGAAGATGTGGAATTTATTAACTCATCCACTTTTTATATTAAATCTTAAAGCAGGCCTCATATCTGTGGCTTGTTTTTCTGTTTGAACGCGAGAAAAGCGAGAAGAAATCCAGCAATACCTCCAACGAAATGAGCTGTGTTGTTGGTTCCTGGCGTTAGCAGACCTGAAAGTAATCCAATAATTAAAAAGACGACAATGATTTGCTGGTTACTTTGAGAAAGCATATGCTTTTGTTTTATTACAAGGTAGAGGTAAAACCCAAGCAGCCCGAAAATGGCACCGGATGCACCCACATGGCTGTAAAAAGAAGATTGGATTAAAAATGTAACGATATTTCCAAGCAATCCACACGTAAGGTAGAATAGAAGAAACTTATAAGAAGAAAGAATACGCTCAGCACCTGGCCCTAACAAGAACAATGAAAATGAGTTAAAAAGAAGGTGTGAAAAGCTTAGATGCAAAAAGATAGGTGTGAAAAGTCGCCAGTAGTCTCCTTGAGAAATTAAGCTATTCACACCAATAAGCTGATGTATAAAAGATTCTGCAAGGTGTGAGGGAAGAGCGGCAAGTAACCATAGCGCAATGTGGATGCAGATAAGCGTGAAGGTAACAGGGTAAAAACGTTTAAATTCAGCTGCATTTTCTGTGCGTACGAACATATTTGTCACTCCTTTTTATAAAGGCATTTTTATATACTATTCTGTAAGAGAGGATTAAATGAAAATGATTATAGGAACTGGAATTGATATTACAGAGTTAGAGCGGATTGAAAAAATGGTGCAGCGTCAAAGTGCTTTTGTTACTCGGATTTTAACAAAAAATGAAAGAGAACGCTATGAAAAGCTATCAAGCCGACGTAAGGTCGAATTTTTAGCAGGAAGATTTGCTGTGAAGGAAGCATATTCGAAAGCTCTTGGAACAGGAATAGGAAAAGATTTCAGCTTCCAAGATATCGAAATTATGAATGATGAAAGAGGAAAACCCCACATTGTTACAAAACAACCACTGGACGCGTCCGTACACGTATCTATTTCCCACAGTGCGCACTATGCGATTGCTCAAGTAATTATTGAACGCTTGTCAAGCTAGTCTGCATATTCACTATTTCTTGTTCATATATTCATAGTGTGGATAGGGGAGACAAGATATGTTCTTGCTTCTCCGTTTAGCTGTGAATATACGAAATAAAGGAGTTGGGGAAATGCATAAAAAATGGATTGGCTTATTTGTTTGCGCCTTTTTTCTCTTAGCCTTATCAGCATGCGGTGAAAAAAGTCAGCAGGATGTAACAGATGCATTGGATGCCAAGGTACAAGAAATGGCGGGGTATAAATCAGATGCTAAGATGACATTGAATACAGGGAAAGATGCTCAAGTATACGATGTAGAGATTTGGCATAGTAAGCCTATGTATTATCGAGTGAATTTGAAAAATACAAAGAAAGATCAAAGCCAAATGATTTTGCGTAATGATGAAGGGGTTTTTGTTTTAACGCCTGCCTTAAATAAAAGCTTTCGTTTTCAAAGTGACTGGCCGCAAAATAGCAGCCAAGCTTATTTGTATGAATCCCTTGTCCAAGATATTGTGAAGGATGAAAAGGCAAGTTTTAAATCAACGGATAAGCATTATATTTTTGAAACAAAAACCAACTATCAAAATAGCACGATGCTTCCTAAACAAGAAATTACGCTGAACAAAAGTGATTTAGCGCCTGTTTCTGTTAAAATTATGGATACGGATAATAAAGTGTTAATAAAAGTTGATTTCTCTAAGGTGAAATTCGATTCTAAGTTTGATAAAGGGGCTTTTGATACAAAAAGAAACATGACAAGTGCAAAGATTGACGTTCCGACATTAGCTCAGCAGAAATCATTTAGCGTCCTTTATCCTAAGGATGTTCCAAAAGGTACAAAGCTGTCCAAGGAAAAGAAAATTGAGACGGAAAATGGCGAGAGAGTCGTTTTAATGTACAAAGGAGAAAAGCCGTTTACGCTTGTACAAGAAAAAGCGCAAGTAGCTAAAACAGCAACATCTACAGTTACTGCCGGAGAGCCATTTGATTTAGGTTTTACTGTGGGAGCTTTAACGGATAAAAGTCTATCTTGGACATATAATGGAGTAGACTTTATGCTGGCTTCTGATCAGCTAACACCAGATGAATTGAGTACAGTTGCTAGATCTGTGCAAAGTCAGATGGGAAAATAAGAGAAGCTTACAAGCCTGCATATATGTAGGCTTGTTCTTGCTTAATTTGAATAAAGATCGAGATGAAGTTTGGCTATAGATGTATTATACTAACAGAGGAAAGTACGTTTAGAATGGTTCTGAAAAAAGGAAGTGTCGTAGTAATGGATGCATTTTATAGAGAAACATGGGCAGAAATTGATGTAGAAGCCATTTTTCAAAATGTGAATCATGTAAGAGAACTGATACCGGGGCATAAAACGTTAATGGCCGTAGTGAAGGCGAATGCGTACGGGCATGGAGATAAAGAAGTAGCAGAGATTGCGCTTCAAGCTGGTGCTGATATGCTAGCTGTAGCTTTTTTGGATGAAGCTATTGCTCTTCGGAAAAAAGGGATAAAGGAATCCATTTTAGTATTAGGCGCCGTGCCTACCCTACACATTCAAACTGCATTGGAGTGGGATGTAACGGTCACTGCTTATAGCAAAGCTTGGATTGAAGAAGCGGCGTCCATTCTAGATGAAAACAGTCAGCTGCATATGCATTTAAAAATAGATACAGGCATGGGTCGCTTGGGAGTTAGAACAAAAGAAGAATTACACGAAACGATGAAGATCATCGCTTCTCATTCGGGATTCGTGCTGGATGGAGTGTTTACACACTTTGCAACAGCAGACGAGCTAAACTCGTCTTATTTTGAAGAACAATACACATTCTTTGAAGAAATGGTTCGAATTGTGAAAGAGTATAATTTTACACCTCCGATGATTCACTGTGCAAATAGCGCAGCCTTGCTTCGTCGTCCGAAAGATATCTTTAATGGCGTACGCTTAGGTATCTCTATGTATGGCTTGAGTCCTTCTGAGGAATTAAAAGAAGTCTTGCCAATTCCGTTAAAACAAGCTTTTTCGCTGCACAGCCGTATTGTGCATGTTAAAAAAGTCAAAAAAGGGAGTCATATCAGTTACGGAGCTACTTATGAAGCTAAAGAAGATGAATGGATTGCTACTATTCCAGTAGGATACGCAGACGGCTGGATTCGTAAATTAAGCAATTTTGAAGTATTAGTAGATGGAGTTAAAGTGCCAATTGTTGGTAGAATCTGCATGGATCAATTGATGATTAAATTACCTAAAATGTATAAAATGGGTACAAAAGTAACATTTATTGGAAAACAAAAAGGTGCTGAAATTACAATTGATGAAGTAGCGAAGCATCTTGAAACAATTAATTATGAAATCCCTTGCATGGTTGCAGCAAGGGTTCCGAGGGTTTATACAAGAGATTCGCAGCATATTGATGTTAATAATTATATCTTGCGCTGAATATACATCTTCCTGAGTCAACATAAAAAGTCTGCGAACAAAAGACAATAAAATAATAACTTCCATGCATAAAAGAGGGTATCAATTGACGATAATAGTGTAGAAATTGACAGAATTAACTTTCCATTAAAGCTAATCAATGTTATGATAAGGAAAGATGAGACTATTGGTGTGTGTATTGATGTTGGAGGTGTATGTTTGTGTCTGAAGCGAGCGCAACTACAGAAATCCTAGTAAGATTACCGAAAAATTTAGTATCGGAGCTCGATCTTATGGTTAAACAAGAAAATGGCAACCGAAGTGATTTTATTCACCAAGCAACAAAATTGTACCTTCGTGAGCGAAAAAAACGCCATATTCGCGAATCAATGAGACGTGGATATATGGAGATGGCAAAGATAAACTTAAATATTGCTTCCGAGGCTTTTCTAGCAGAGTATGAAGCTGATCATACTGTGGATCGTTTAGTAAGCGGGGGGTAATGACTTGGTAGTCAAACGTGGCGACGTTTATTTTGCTGACCTATCTCCTGTTGTTGGCTCAGAACAAGGAGGCGTTCGCCCTGTACTTGTCATTCAAAATGATATAGGCAATCGTTTTAGCCCAACTGTTATTGTAGCTGCGATCACTGCTCAAATTCAAAAGGCAAAGTTACCTACGCATGTTGAAATTGATGCAAAGCGCTATGGATTTGAGCGAGATTCAGTTATTTTACTAGAACAAATTCGTACTATTGATAAACAGAGGCTAACAGACAAGATTACCCATTTAGATGATGAAATGATGGACAGAGTGGATGAAGCCTTGCAAATCAGTGTAGGACTTATCGACTTTTAGAATTATACTTCCATTTATACTAAGTTGCTCCTTTATGAGCAACTTTTTTAATTTGACTAGGAATAATCAGTAAACGTATATTGTAATAAGAAACGTTTTAAAAATGATAATATATATATAGATATAAATGAGTGTATTGACTCACAAGGAGGACCTCATGAATCAAGATTTATTCAATTATATACAAAATCATAAATCAGAAATTTTTGATCGATGGCTAGTGTTAATGAATGATGTGGAAACAGAGCGGATTAAAAATATTGTATCCGAGCAAGTGTACGTAAATGTAAGCTCTGATTTTGTAAATTTACTTTTGGCAAAAGCATTCCGTGATCAGGAAAATTTTGCAGAGGAACTAGAGGAAGTAGTAGGACGAGTCGTGAGTTTAGGATGGCCTCTTGCTTATTTGACACAGGGTGTACGTAACTTGGGTCACGTAGTGGTTGAAGGGTATGTAAACAGTGAACATGTGAAGGCTGACCAAACTCATTCTGAATTATTCTATCGGTTTGATAAGTGGTTAAGCCCTATTTATAACAAAATAGTAGAACAATACTCCAACTCGTGGGAAAATACAGTTATGTTGCAAAAAGTTGCACTTCAAGAATTGTCTGCTCCATTAATACCGGTATTTGATAAAATTACAGTAATGCCGCTTGTGGGAACAATTGACACTGATCGTGCGAAGAAAATTATGGAAAATTTATTGCAAGGTGTCGTAAAGCACCGATCAGAGGTCGTATTAATAGATATTACCGGAGTACCAGTAGTGGATACGATGGTTGCCCATCATATCATTCAAGCTGCTGAAGCCGTACGTTTGGTTGGAGCCAAGTGTTTGTTAGTAGGAATTCGTCCGGAAATTGCTCAGACTATTGTGAACTTAGGTATTAACTTAAACGAAATTATTACGAAAAACTCATTAAAAAAAGGCGTAGAGTTTGCGTTAGAAATGACTGAGCGGAAAATAGTTGATATAGAATCGGAGGAATAAACGTGAGAATACCCATTTTGAAATTGTACGACTATTTATTGGTATCCATTCAATGGGAGCTGGATGATCAAACGGCTATTCAATTCCAAGAAGATTTGCTAAGTAAAATTCATCAAACTGGAGCAAAAGGAGTGGTAATCGATTTAACTTCAATTGATATGATCGATTCATTCATCGCAAAAGTGTTAGGTGACGTGGTTAGCATGTCTAATTTGATGGGGGCTAGAGTAGTATTAACAGGTATCCAGCCTGCAGTAGCTATTACACTTGTTGAGTTAGGGATTGGCCTAAATGATGTTCTTACTGCACTCGATTTAGAAAAAGGTCTTGAGAAACTCCAATCGGAATTGGGGGATTAGTATATGGAATTCCAATCCAGCGTAAAAATCGTAACAGAATGGGACATCGTAGCGGCACGCCAATTAGGTAGAAATGTGTCGAAAGAGCTAGGGTTTGGAACAGTTGACCAAGCTCGTATTACAACCGCCATTTCTGAATTAGCTCGTAATATTTACCTATATGCGGGTAAGGGTCAAATCTATATTGAGAAATTAAATCGTGGAGGAAAAAACGGTCTTCTTGTCGTAGCAACAGATGAAGGGCCAGGTATCCCCGACGTTCGCAAAGTAATGGAAGATGGATACTCAACATCGGGTGGACTAGGAGCTGGGCTTCCTGGGGTAAAACGATTGATGGATGAGTTTGACATCGAAACAAATGTCGGAGAAGGTACTGAGATTAAAGCAGTTAAGTGGCTCCGGTAGGAGGAAATAGATAATGTCTTTTGATAAAGAGATGAGAGATTTATACAAAGATATTTTGGGGAACTATATCCAAACACAAAATGAACAAATTTTGTATCAAGGACAAAAACTAAGTAGAAAATCTTTAGAGAATGAAATATCGCCAGAAGATATTGTGAGCATTCATAAAGAAGTGATTGAAGAAATTTATTCTGATATTCCAGAAAAAGTGCTGCATTCTCTGGACTTTTTACTTGAGGTAATGATTAGCTACGGTCTTGCTCTTCGTGAGCATCAAACATTAAAAAATAAGCAGCGGGAACTTCGTTCTGAGATTGAAGTTGCTGCTAACGTCCAGCAGACGCTGTTGGGGACAAAGGTTCCGGCTAGTTCAACTTTAGAAATTGGTGCGATTAGCGTACCGGCTAAACAGATGAACGGAGATTATTTTCACTTTGTAGAAGAAGAGCACGGTGGGTTAAGTATTGCCATTGCCGATGTGATCGGAAAAGGAATTCCAGCTGCAATGTGTATGTCTATGATCAAATATGCAATGGACAGCTTACCGGACTCAAGAAAAAATCCAAGTTATGTATTAGAGAACTTGAATAATATTGTAGAGCGAAACGTAGATCCAAGTATGTTTATTACGATGTTCTACGGAAGCTATAATCCCGAGACAAACTTATTTGATTATGCTTCTGCAGGGCATGAGCCAGGTTTTTATTATGATGCAAAAGCTGATTCATTTGAAGATTTGGAGGCAAAAGGACTCGTGCTAGGAGTCGATCGCCATGTGAAATATCTTCAGTACGAGCAGCAGCTTTCAAAAGGCGATATGATTGTTCTGTTAACAGATGGCGTAACAGAATGCAGAACTGAAGAAGGATTTATTGAAAGATTGGACATCATAAAATTAATTCGAAAATACATGCATTTGTCTCCTCAAGAAATTGTAGAATCTGTATATAAAGAGCTGGAAAAATTACAGCATTTTCAATTGAGGGATGACTTTACATTGATTATTTTGAAGAGTTTAGTTTAAGTATTCTAAAAAAGGGTACAGAAAAGATAGCACAAAATTAGAGGGGGTCTACTAATACGATGAATTTAAAAATAGATATACAAAAGGACGGTCAAGCATATCGTATTAAGCTGGCTGGAGAGATTGACGCATATACAGCACCTAAGCTAAAAGAAAAGTTCATGGAAATTACTGAACATACTGAACCGGAAATTATAGTCGATTTAACCGATGTATCATACATGGATAGTACAGGACTAGGTGTATTTATTGCATTGTTAAAAGCCAATAAGAAAAATAACGGCTCTTTGAAATTTGTTGGTGTATCAGAGCGCATCAAGCGCTTATTTGATATTACGGGCCTCACAGACATTTTAAACGTGAATTCACAAGTAGAAGGTGGCGTAAAATGAAACAGCCTTATGACTTTGTTGAGATGAAGATTCCTGCTAAGCCAGACTACGTAGCGATTATTCGACTGACGCTGTCTGGTGTAGCGAACCGGATGGGTTTTTCTTATGATGAAATTGAAGATATGAAAATTGCTGTGAGTGAGGCATGTACGAATGCCGTGCAGCATGCTTACAAGAATGAAGAAAATGGTGAAGTGAGAGTAGGTTTTGGTTTATTTGATGACCGTTTAGAAATCATGGTGGTCGATAAAGGTGAAAGTTTTAATTTTGAAGAGCTTAAGGAACATATAGGACCTTATGAAACATCAAAAGAAGTTGAATTTCTTCCTGAAGGTGGACTTGGTTTATATTTAATTGAAACACTAATGGACGAAGTGAAAATGGTCAATTCAAAAGGTGTAACGCTAATGATGACTAAGTATGTGCAAAGAGAGCAGGTGGAGAGTGATGAAAACACAGTCTCAACCTATGAAATTAACTAAAGAACAGGTTCAGGAACGAATTGAGCGCTTTCAAAAAACGCAGGATGAAGAAGCACAAAGTGATCTAGTAGTACATTACAAGAACCTTGTTGAATCTATTGCACGTCGTTATTCAAAAGGCAGAAGCTTACATGAAGATATTGTGCAGGTAGGGATGCTAGGACTGTTAGGAGCTATTAGAAGGTATGATGCTTCATTTGGAAGAAGCTTTGAATCGTTTGCTGTTCCTACAATCATTGGAGAGATTAAGCGATTTTTACGCGATAAAACGTGGAGTGTTCACGTACCGCGCCGCATCAAAGAATTAGGTCCTAAAATTAAAGCAGCTGTCGAAGAGCTAACAACCCGTTTACAGCGATCTCCTCAAGTGAAAGAAATTGCTGATCATATCGGAGTGACAGAGGAAGAAATTTTAGAAACGATGGAGATGGGGCAAAGTTATCAAGCGTTGTCTGTTGATCATTCCATTGAAGCAGACTCTGATGGAAGTACTGTTACAATCCTTGATTTAGTAGGTGAACAAGAGTCGGGTTATGAGAAAACTGATCAGCGCTTAGTGTTAGAAAAGATTCTTCATGTATTAAGCGATAGAGAAAAAGAAGTGATTCGCTATACATTTATTGAAAATCTGAGTCAAAAAGATGCCGGTGAGAAGTTAGGGATTTCTCAAATGCATGTATCTCGACTGCAAAGAAGAGCTCTTGATAAGCTAAGGACTGCAGCTCGCTCAGATTCTAACGATTCGGAGTATATGTCGTGATGACAGTAGACCCTAATACAAAGTTGATTCAAACTCATATATACCAAGAGCCAAAGCAAGGGAACGTATGTTGTGGAGATAGTTACTATGTCAAAGAAACGGATGACTATTTTCTATGTGCAGTGGCAGATGGATTAGGAAGCGGTGAACAAGCTAGAGCCGCTTCTGTAGCTGTTACGGATGTAGCGAAAGCTCATCATCATCTAGATGTGGATGAAATCATTTCTAAGTGCAACAAAGCTACTCGACATACAAGAGGCGCGGCAGTAGCTATTTTGAAAATTGATAAAAAACATAACGAATTTCATTATACAAATGTAGGTAATATCCGCTTTTATCTGTATTCTCCGGAGGGGAAATTAACGTACCCTCTGCCAATTCAAGGTTTTTTATCAGGGAAAATTCAAAAGTTCCGCACACAAACCTTCCCATATGACTCCGGTTCTAAATTTTTGATTCATACAGATGGCTTAGAATTAAAAGAGATTAAATCTGTTTTTGCTAACTCGATGAATGTAGATCAATTGTCGACACGGCTACAGGCAGCAATTCGATCTCATAATGACGATATTACGTATATCGCTGGTCATCTTCCAACTGCATAGCCTTTCTTTTTAGCTCACATGTGTTATTGCATGTGAGTTTTGTTACAATAGAGACAAAGTTTCATTTAGGTAGGAGGATAAGCTGTGTCTGTTGCAACGAAATTAGATAATCAAATTGTTCAACGTGTAAGTAAAGAGGTGGAGATTTCACAAAAGCAAGTACAAAACGTAATTGCTTTAGTAGAAGACGGTAATACAGTTCCCTTTATTGCTCGATATAGAAAAGAACAAACTGGTGCTTTGGATGAAGTCCAAATCCGGAATATTTTAGATTCCTGGAACTACTTAATGAATTTAGAGGAGCGTAAAGAGGAAGTTCTTCGATTAATTGAAGAGCAAGGGAAATTAACTGAGGAACTGGCTGCTCAAATTCATCAAGCGAAGAAATTGCAGCAAGTAGAAGATTTATACCGCCCTTTTAAGCAAAAACGACGTACAAAAGCAACTGTAGCAAAAGAAAAAGGTCTTGAACCATTAGCAGAGTGGCTACTAAGTTTTCCACGTTCTGACGTGAAGAATGAAGCGCAAACATACATAAATGAAGAAGCGGGAGTTCAATCTTCTGACGAAGCTATTCAGGGAGCCCTAGACATTGTAGCGGAACAAATTTCTGACGAAGCATCTTACCGTCAATGGATTCGTACGACCACTGTAAAAGATGGCATAATTGTTACTTCAGTCAAAGATCCGGAAAAAGATGAAAAAAATATCTATGAAATGTACTACGAATATACAGAAGCGGTAAAGCGAATCGTTCCTCATCGTATCTTAGCTATGAATAGAGGAGAAAAAGACGGTATTTTAAAAGTGAGTATTGATGCGCCTACAGATCGTATTCTTTCATATTTACATAAACAAGTAATCAAAAAAAGGGATTCTTCAGCTGAAAGTTATATCATCTCAGCTATAGAAGATGCTTATAAACGCTTAATAGAACCATCTATTGAACGCGAAATCCGTAAAGAGCTATCAGAAAAAGCGGAAGAAAGAGCCATTCACATCTTTTCTGAAAACTTACGAAAACTTCTTCTCCAGCCTCCATTGAAAGGGAAAGTGGTATTAGGAGTAGATCCAGCTTTTCGAACAGGCTGCAAATTAGCTGTAGTAGATGAAACAGGCAAGGTATTAAAAATTGATGTTATTTATCCACATCCTCCTGTGAGAAAAGCAGCTGAAGCGCAAAATAAATTAAAGAAAATGTTCGCTGAATACCCTATTGAAGTAGTAGCCATTGGAAACGGAACGGCATCTCGCGAAACGGAGCAATTTGTAGCGGATGTTCTTAAAGAAATTGAAAACCCAGTTTATTATTTGATTGTGAATGAAGCGGGAGCAAGCGTATATTCGGCTTCTGATGTTGCTAGAGAGGAATTTCCTGATTTTCAAGTAGAAGAGCGAAGCGCTGTATCGATTGCCAGAAGGCTGCAAGATCCGCTGGCTGAACTTGTGAAAATCGATCCTAAGTCGGTAGGAGTAGGGCAGTATCAGCATGATGTGTCTCAAAAGCAATTAAATGATTCACTGACTTTTATTGTAGAGACAGTAGTAAATCAGGTAGGAGTAAATGCAAACACGGCTTCTGCTTCGCTTCTACAATACGTTGCTGGTCTAAATAAGACAGTTGCTCAAAACATTGTAAAATATCGGGATGAAAACGGAAAATTCTCTAACCGAAAACAGTTGAAGAAAATTCCGCGTCTAGGCGCTAAAACGTATGAGCAGTGTATTGGGTTTTTACGTATTATAGAAGGTGAAGAACCTTTAGACAGAACGGGTATCCATCCTGAAACGTATGGAGACGTTAAAAAGCTTTTAAAGAAGGCGGAAGTGAAAGAGACTGAGCTTGGAACGGAGAAAGTAAAAGAAGCATTAAAACATATTTCTTTACCTGAAATATCAGAAGAACTAAGTATAGGGGAGCTTACTTTAAAAGACATTATAGAAGCGCTCGTAAGACCGGAAAGAGATCCTCGTGATGAACTGCCAAAACCTTTGCTCCGTCAGGATATTTTGAAGTTAGAGGATCTTGCCAAAGGTATTCAGCTTGAAGGTACGGTGCGAAACGTCGTAGACTTCGGAGCGTTCATCGATATAGGAGTTAAGCAAGATGGTCTAGTCCATATTTCTAAATTAACGAATCGGTACGTTAAGCACCCCCTCGATGTCGTTTCAGTAGGAGATTTGGTGAATGTGTGGGTAGAAGACGTAGATATGAAAAAAGGAAGAGTCGCACTGACGATGATTCCGCCTCATCAATAATAAAATTGCCTTTTCAGAAAATCTGAAAAGGCAATTTTATTTGTAAAAAGAAGTGATTTAAGAAGCGGAGTTATTTTTTTGATAAAAAAACCAACATTGATTGAGCAATTTTATTTGTGCACGGTCTTTTTCAGAATAAGCGCGCCTCATTTGTTTTTGTAGCCACATTGGCATAAGGACAATCACTCCTTTTCATTTATGATAAGGTGAATAGTGAGTATGTAATGAAGTGTATGCCCAAAGAGCTAGTCAGGTGATTTCATACAGTAGAGGAGTATATAAGATGAATGATAAGGATTTACAAATACTTGTAGAAGAAATTTCATTGAAGCTGTTTCACAAACCATTTCGTCATGAAGCCACTTTTAATTCTCGTTTACGTACGACAGGTGGAAGGTATTTATTACGTACATCTAATATAGAAGTAAACTACAAATACTTTGAACAATATGGCAGACAAGAAATAGTAGAAATTATTAAACATGAGCTCTGTCACTATCATTTGCATATTGAGGGGAAAGGGTATAAGCATGGAGATCAAGACTTTAAAAGGCTAATGAAAGAAGTAGGCGCCCCCCGCTTTTGTCAGGCATTGAAAAAAGAAAGTGATGGAAAGAAAAAAGAGCACATATATGTATGTATGCAGTGTGATCAAAAATATGTTCGAAAAAGAAAAGTGAACACGGTTAAATATGTTTGTGGAAAGTGTAAAGGTAAATTAAAAAAAATGTAGAAGATGCTTGACTAAAATAGATTGATTATGATAAATTAATAAAGCCGTCTCAAATAAACGGCAAAGAAATTACAAAAACTTATTGACATTACATATAATGTCGATTACAATGTAAGAAGTCTGATGAATATTATTCCACAGTAGCTCAGTGGTAGAGCTATCGGCTGTTAACCGATCGGTCGTAGGTTCGAGTCCTACCTGTGGAGCCATATGGAGAAGTACTCAAGTGGCTGAAGAGGCGCCCCTGCTAAGGGTGTAGGTCGTGTAAGCGGCGCGAGGGTTCAAATCCCTCCTTCTCCGCCATTTTATAATGGCCCGTTGGTCAAGCGGTTAAGACACCGCCCTTTCACGGCGGTAACACGGGTTCGAATCCCGTACGGGTCACCATTGATTTTTATTTACATATTCTGTGGAGGATTAGCTCAGCTGGGAGAGCACCTGCCTTACAAGCAGGGGGTCGGCGGTTCGATCCCGTCATCCTCCACCATTTGACTGTTTTATACATAATTTTGGATGGTCCCGTGGTGTAGCGGTTAACATGCCTGCCTGTCACGCAGGAGATCGCGGGTTCGATTCCCGTCGGGACCGCCATTTAAATTATTGGGCTATCGCCAAGCGGTAAGGCAACGGATTTTGATTCCGTCATGCGTTGGTTCGAATCCAGCTAGCCCAGCCATAAAGAGCCATTAGCTCAGTTGGTAGAGCATCTGACTTTTAATCAGAGGGTCGAAGGTTCGAGTCCTTCATGGCTCATTTTCATTTCTTGCGGGTGTGGCGGAATTGGCAGACGCGCTAGACTTAGGATCTAGTGTCTTTACGACGTGGGGGTTCAAGTCCCTTCACCCGCATCTTATTCATTTTATGTATTTAGCGGTCGTGGCGGAATGGCAGACGCGCTAGGTTGAGGGCCTAGTGGGGGCGACCCCGTGGAGGTTCAAGTCCTCTCGGCCGCACCAAAAAAACTTTTTAAAAAAGTGTTGACATAAGAAAATAGAAATGATATTATAATAAAGTCGCCAAAACAACGGCGGTAAACATCATAAGAAGCGCCCGTAGCTCAATTGGATAGAGCGTTTGACTACGGATCAAAAGGTTAGGGGTTCGACTCCTCTCGGGCGCGCCATATTGCGGGTGTAGTTTAGTGGTAAAACCTCAGCCTTCCAAGCTGATGTCGTGAGTTCGATTCTCATCACCCGCTCCAAATATATTGAACTTTGAAAACTGAACAAAGCGACAAACGTCAACGTTAATTTTTATTTTTTAAATGAGCAAGTCAAACATTTCTTCGGAGAGTTTGATCCTGGCTCAGGATGAACGCTGGCG
>Ga0102593_1000647_pt1 | contig 51707 bp, 50 predicted proteins | sample AraplaCol_mMS_r2_2_FD_76862 | JGI IMG/M metagenome (GOLD analysis project Ga0102593, IMG submission 76862) | Arabidopsis root microbial communities from North Carolina, USA - plate scrape MF_Col_mMS_r2 (SPADES assembly) (version 2) | ecosystem: Host-associated > Plants > Roots > Endosphere... | reverse complement strand
TTTTTTTACCATGAGACTGCGATTGGGGTAGGTGACGTACGCATAAAGCACAAAGCAAATACACACAACCGCGGCCACCGGAATTTTGTCAGTCCAGTAGGTAAGAAGAACATTGACCGCCGTTATTTCATATGGGATGTTAAAGGCTGGTATAAGAAATTCAGTCAGTGGGGGGAGTGGGAAATATAGAGGCCCCAAGGACAGGCACTTACCCATAAGGAAGAAGTAGTTCCAGCCCATCGCAAAGCCCCAGGCATCATCCACCCAGAACCCACCCAGACGAATGAAGGGGGAAGCGATCGGGAGATATGTAACCATTTCAGCTGCACAAGACATGTCTTATCAGCATGCGCTGTGCTTAGAGAATAGAAAAGAAGAGGGCTCACCGAAGCATTGGTTGACAGACCAGACGACGGTTCCATAAACAACAAAGCCCAAGAAAAGGCCTGCCGGGCCACCCTTTGGTAGACTTGCGCCCATCTGTACGAATAGAGCTATGAAACCAAGTAAGCCAATTGTGTTATCTTTCTATGGATATAGCTCACTTACACGTTCCAATAGCGCCGCCGACCGCCAACAGTTGGATTTCCTTTCCACCTAGTTGCCGTTGGAGGTGCTCCGAGCCAGCGGAGATGAGATCAGAGGTCAACGCTTGCTCGCTGTCGTTCTTTTCATGCAGGCTGTGATCGAGGCTGTTCTTTGCTCTGGGGACATCTTTGGGCTCATCCGCCCCTGGAGGGTGTGTGGCGGCCTCCATGACAGTCGAAGTGCCTCAAGACAGAGACAAAAGAAGGTAAGAGGGTTAAGTTAGTGAAAAAGGAGTAATTTCTGTTTGGTAAAGATCTGAAATCGAGTAGAAAATGGTGGACTTATTAAAATTTTATACAAGATCGAAGCGCGAAGGAGTAAATTTCCTGATGCGCCGCTACACGCCTCAATCCTGCATCCTGCACTTCCCCGCACTCTGAACACGAACGTTGGCTCTTATCGCCCCTCCCCAAGCCCAGTTATCTTGTTTCATATGCACCTCGTTTAAGTTTCGAGTCTCTTCTTTCCCAAGTTGGGAACTGACACTCGGTGGCGCAACCCACTACACAATAAAGATAGTATCGCGTGTCAGATAATGTATTTCGTGTATTTGATTATTCATTGCTTAACCCTAAAGAGAACATGAATACCAGCGCTCTGGTTCACTATAATATTCATGTAGGGCTACCGCTGCCAAAATAATACTGTTAGTATAATATTATCTTTTTATTCTTCAAGATACCCCATTTTCTCCCATCCATCAAAATACGAGGCTTTGTCGAAATGGCTCAACTATCTCCAGCCCATTCAAGGTCGTCGCTCCCAAAACAACTGGCCAATTTCACCAATTCCACAGCCGGCCTGGACTTGACCCTCCGCCTGCTCCATAGCCTGGCTCTTATGGGAACTGAAATTGAGTTCGATAATGCCACCGTTATGAGGTGCTCAATTGCGGCGTCACAGATAGGACTAGGTGAGACTTTGTTGCGGTTTCTTCAGTGACATTCCAGTACTGATTTCTCTTCAGCGAGACGCTACCTCCGCTTCTTCTCTTTTCTCGATTGTTTCCAAAATGTCCAAGACATTCTTGCCGCAGGATATTCTGTAAGAAACAGGACAGCGATGCTGGAGCTGGTCGGATCCAGCTGTTTGGGGACGTATCTTGTTCTGGAGGGAACAACCATGGTGAGTGCCTTGGCGGGGCTTCAATTCGTCCATGATTATTAATATACACGGTGTTAATATAAAGCGCAGTTGCATGACATGAATATTTTTAGGGTTTCGTGGTACACGCCCATTCTGCTCGAAGCCTACAAGTTCTGGTTCTATGCTACCTGTATAGCAATTACTAGAACCGTCTCGGATCTCCTCTTTAGCCCGGTGGCGCCCAGCACTCTAAAGCGTTCCGTGGGTGAGAAAAAGAAAGAGAAGAAATCTAATAACTCCTCACCCTCGAAATCGGACCCATCGGCTGTATGTCTCTTGAACCGGCTTGTAATTGACAGTTTGGACTTGACTATTCCCGGGTCTTTACTAGGATGGATCCCCGTGAGCGAGCTAGGGGTTGCCATCGCCATTCTGGCAAGCACCATACTTGTCTGGCCAACTGCTTGGGCGAAAGCGCAACAGTAGGTTGTGGCTGTTGAGAGAAAGAAGAGGATAGCTGTGATGGGATACCCTAGCCCTGAATTAGATGAAATTGGAGACTGTTGAATTGGAATAATCCCTGAATGGAAGCTTTTTGACCGGCCACAGAAGAACACTAGGATAGTTTCGACCACGGTCTTTAGGGTTTAGGGTTGTGGGGCTACCCCGCATTACTAGAGTTGAGCCGACTTCTAAGGCCTACTGTAAATAGGAGCTGGACTACTTACGACGACAGAGCCCTGGGATGGAATATGATTGTTTTTAAAATAGGGTGAGAAAATAGCGAACGTTACTGACCTGAATTTTGAGGCAGCATGTTTTCGCTCCTCAGAGTGGCTGATTGGCTGGACACTTCTGTCTTGATAAGATAGCTTTAGCTTCGAGTTAGATATAACTAGATCTGCTTACTAGATAACTTAGGACAGCCAACAACCACGTGAACGAATCCATCCCGGTCGCCACGGTCGCCTCTCTTTCGCTCCTGTGCATGGTTCCATCCTCCCAAACCCCATCACCAATCGTTGCGATATGCGCGTGACCAAGGGCTGTGCTCGCTGTCGCCATCGTCACGTCAGTTGTGTAGTGCCCACCGGCGCCTCGTCATGCTTCCGCTGTACGCGCCTGAGTCGGCCATGTCATCTCGAGCCGCGCTTCAAGTTCAAGCCTGTGCGCCATATATACCAGCAGTGTGATAGTGCCCCGGCCCGCTTCGATCTCGTCTGGGATGAACAGCAGGTCTGGGTGGGGACCTCCCAGCCAGGTAAGCGGCCCCTTGTGGTGGGATGACCAAGCTATCCTAGTGACGAAAGGCCCTTCCAGTGACTTTTGTGCGCGAGACCGACGACTGCTCGCCTTCTGAGCCCGACGACAAGCACCGAGACCCTGAGCAGTCAGATCCATCGCCAGACGAAAGCCAACCGACGCCTCCAAGAGCGATTGAGTCGGCTCCGATCGATGTCTTTTCGAACGATTCTCCCAGTCACACACCAAGCGATGTCTCGGTACTGTCCCCGCGAGAGGCATACTTGATTCGTTCCTATATTCAAAAGATCGCAGCCGTGGTGAGTTTTCCACCGACAACTGACATGGAGAGTGGCCTAACGGCAACAGGCGGATATCTGTGACCCCCAGTCTCACTTCAGCACCGAAGTCCCACGCCGAGCACTAGAGGACCCAATGCTGCTGAAAGCTCTCCTGGCACTTGCTGCCAGACATGATGCCATCTTGACAAATGGTAGCGACTCTGAAGCGTCGGTCTTTCATGGGGAGTGTCTGGAACTGCTCATCGTCGCCTTGGATCAACCAGAGAATTATAACGAGAATCTCTTCATCACCGTAGTTGTACTTCGCTTTTACGAAGAGCTCGAGAGGACGACCGACGGGAAATGCCACCTCCTCGGGTCCAACCGCCTGCTCAATCTCATGTCTCGGTCTGCGTCATGCGGGGGATTGGCCGAGGCAGTGAGCTGGCAATTCCTGCGCCAAGCCATCTACTCATCCATAGCTCAGTATGAGCCAATACAACTCGATTTGCGAAATTATGAGCGTTCCTCGGTCTTCCGTCGCGATGATGATGCAGCCCGCGCCAACGCCATCATCTTTTTCTGCGCATGCATCACTCAGCTATGCTGCGCTGCGCCGGGGTACGCCATTGACCGGAAAAGCTGGCAGCGACTCTCAGACTGCGTGGAGGAGTGGCACCGCAATAAGCCGCGGTCCTGGCAACCACTCCGATATCAACCCCCGAATCTGTCCATGGATCGACCCTTTCCTGAATTATGGATCATATCGCCCCCTGCGGGTCTGTCTTGCTTGCACTTTACCTAATACAATGCAAAGCTAACGAATTGTTTTTCCAGTGGTTGGTTTGCAATATTACCACGCCGCTCGGATATTTCTCACATTGTCCGATGCGCCATCCCAGCGGATGACGGATTATGAAATGTCGCGAGCCCGACTCGTCGCAGGAGTCTGTTCTGACCCACCTCCCTGTCATGTTTCGTCACTGATATCTGAAATAGAAAACGGTTGGCAACCATCTTGGGATGGCCATTGGACTTTCCTTATCGAATGAAAGCGTTCAAAACAGCTACTTCATCGCCTCGCACTTGCTCCAACGCTGTAAGTCATTTACTCGATGGAACACCTGGAGATTTCTGACCCGTATCCAGTTGGATATTGCTTGCGGCATCCCGCCGAGCAGCAAGGATCACTACGGTTTTTGACTCGTGTAGAGAGGAACCTCGGGTGGCGCACGTCGTGGATCGGGCGAGAACTGGAGCGCCAATGGATGGAGCAGGCGACTTTGGATTTCGCGGCCGATTGAAAGTTTCTTTGGAGAAAACCGCGCTTCTACCCCAGAAAACAGTCACACACGACACATTGCCAACTAACGAGTTGCTAGTGGTAAGTTACCACTCCCATATTCTACATAACATGTACGACAATCGCGCTGCCAGGGATGGACCTTAGCAAAATTTTAAATCTTTTTGGTCGATAGTGACTGTTCTTCTCGCACCGTATCGCGCGATTTCCAAGTGGCGACTAGTAGCTTGCCTACTAGGTTAGATAGAGGGATTGGCAAACTTCGTCATTTGGTGTGTGCAGTTTGTGTGCGGTTAATAGTCAGGTGTTCTGGATGAGGATAGGGTAAGCGTCGCACAATCCAGGTGATAAAGATGAAATACAGGCGAGAATTATCCTCGGGTAATCTGTTTTCGAATTCTGGCGTATAGCCACGGGGCGTCTCTCCGAATATGGTTGACACAATGCCGGAACCTGTACTTACGGTAAATTCGGTGATCTACCAATATCATGGAGATAACAGAAAAGTGAGGCAATCTTATCATTATCAAAAACATGGCTTACCTCACACCAGTCATTCGTGAGTCACTCCCATTTATCCAAGCGTTAAGGACGATTCAAGGCAGCTACCCTGTCTGACGCTGTTAGCCCTCCAAGGAGCTTCTATTCTTGCTGGTCGGTTGCCATGCGATAATCCCCTAGATGCGTTTCGCTTCAGCCAATGGGCACAGACCGCCCTGTTCCTTGCTATAATGCAAGGAAAATTGTCAACCGCCCGAAAGCTACTTCGTCGACGAGATTTTGATGTCAATGATCGGAGTTCAAAAGTCCAACCTCCGATTCTGGCATCCCTCGAATATCAACAACACGAGATCTTGAGAATCATTCTGAAAGACCCGTGACCCAATATCAGCACTCAAGACAACCAAGGATGCACCGCACTTCACCTGGCTGCGATATACGATGACCCTGTTGCAGTACAAATACTCTTCGATAACACGCGAATTGACGTTAACCACCTTTATTTTGCGGGGAATAGCGCGCTGCTTTCAGCTGTCACGGCTTACGATGCCTAAACCCCAAGAGAAACGAGATTATAGATTTTCTACTTTCAAATTCGAAGACTCTGGTGAACAAGCGAGACCGAAGAAGCCGCTCTGTGCTGTGGCATGCAGCAAATACTGGCTACAAGAAACTGGTGTTTCAACTGTCGTAGCTGCCTGACCTGGTGCCCAGAATTCTAGACGATAATGGTGCATTTTCTCTTGACCAAGCTAACGAAAGGAAAAACGAAATAGTTGCGCTTCTGCGAATCTTTGCCGCATGTGCTGGTTTCCATGGATTGTCCGAGCACAACATAAAATAGTCTGGCAATGGCAAATGTCAAATGGCGTAATATAAATATAGGCCATTATATCCAGAATTAGCAAGCTTTCAGTGGTGTTTTGTTTGAAAAAATGTATTTTTAAAACAGTTTTGCGGAGGCCTGTCGTAGTATGAGCCGGATGCAGAAACAAAGCTGAAAATAAACGATAAATTTCAGACAGCTCAATACAAAACAGCAATTTGATAAGAAACAACCAATGGCGTCGGTGGCCATATAGCTTCGATAATCACCTACACTTTTCAAAACGATGTAATTTTCTATAAACTTAGATTCATTCGCCCCGAATGTGCAATGCCACACTCGTACCCACCTCGTAGCCATTGGGGAGATTGCCTCTTGGCAGGACATTAAGCCTTCTAGTTGGCCCTCCCAAAGAGATGTCTCACTATCTATCCAATGGCCCTGATGTAGTAAGGCTGACTACACGGCGATGAAAATCCTTAACTATGGGCAGTATTTGGGCTAATGTCACAGGATCCCTGACAAAGGATCAAAAGGATGTATATGGAGAAGTAGACTGCGGCAGCAACCGCAAAAACCGCGGTTAACCGAAAACCTAACCAAACCCGCAGCGGTTTTGGTCTTTATTTCAAGACCTCAAGATTTTGCGGTTAGGTTTTGGTTGGAATTTTTAAAACCGTATCATTTTGCAGTTAGATTTTGGTTAGCAGTTCAAAACCGCAGCGGCTTTTGCAGTTAACCACAATTTTGCAAACAGAACAAATATGCCAAAAATTGCAGATTTATAAAAATTCTATAAATATTATGAATGCCAAGCTAAAATTACGCAAAAGTTTTTCACATTTGCAGTACTACAGTTAACCGCAAATTTCCGGTTTTGGATTTGATAAACATTTCAAAAGTTCACAATTTTGCGGTTAGATTTTGGTTAAATTTCAAGACCGCAGATCAAATCGGATTGGTTTGGTTAGCATTTCAAGATTTTACAAATTTGCGGTTAGACTTTGGTTAGAATTTCAAAACCAAAACCACAACTGTACTGCAGTCTAATAAGACCACTATTACAGAATAGCTGTCTATTAGATCGATTGCGTTTCTTTATTATCTTTTTATTCGCTGCGCATAGACCTGTGCACCGGGCGGCCCATGGGCCGATTTTTTAAAGGCCTATCCATCATGGACGGCCCATCAATGGGCGGGGGTACCCGCGGGCATGCCCAGCAGACCTAGGAATGGATCCGAATTCTGCAGATGGACTATTTTGAATTCCGCATTCTGAAAAATTTTGTTTATTTTTTGGAAATATCGGTATATATACCGATTATTTTCTATCGGACCGAATACCGGAACAAAATTTTGTTTATTGTTCGGCTAGTTCCTCGAATTCCCGCCGTTATATTGTTCGAGGAAACAAGTGGAGATAATTTATATATCTTACTGATTGCCTCAGTGAGCTATCGGAATACGGAGTACAAAAGAGCCGAATAGGAGGCTGCTTGTATGTTGAATCTACGATACATAGAATGAAGAATATGTATGAAAATTTTTGCCAGTAAAATGAGCACAGATTTCTCTGCGCATAATTCATTCTAGGCTACATTACATTAATCTTGATACCGCTTGCGCCAATAAAATTGACGTAGAAGGGGCCGCACATCCACTGCCACTGATTTTTCTAACCCTGACTCTGCTATTTGCTCGGCTCACCCCAGCTTAGCCTGTAACTTTCCAAGCGGAATGCTGCGGCTTTCTAGGCTTTTGAGCATGATGCGGACTAGTTCCTTGCTGCGGGTCCTCGATGCTTGTGTCAGTGGGGTATCGCCATATTTTCCATCCTTCCGTAAAGGATCTGCTCCCCGATCTAATAGGGGAGTTTAAACAGGTCCACCCTATCATGCCTCAAATATAAATCATGAAGGGACGACTTTTCTCGCTTCCTGGTCTCCATTTCGATTCCTTGTGCCAGGAGCATGTCGAGGGTTTAGGGTTTACATGACATAAACAATAGTTCGTTCTTCAGGGCCCACCGGACTGGCCGTGGCCACCTTCCGACCCTTCGAACTCTTCCGTTCCCGCCATTTCATATCTGTAACGACGAAACTGTGAATTACCGCACCCATTTGGTTTTGTCTCTTGGGTTTAGCGTCCCAATGTAACGTTTTGTAAGCGTCCTCCTCCTGCTGCCGGGGTAAGAGACGCAACGTCGCCTCCCCACATTTTTCCTCTTCATTACTTGTCTCATCTATTGAGGACATATATGATACGCGAAAATATTGTGGCGGGAGCTGAACCTCTTGCCTGTTTGTGTCCCATCTTGTAGTTCATTAAAATTCTGGATTTTCGCGAGGCAAACTAATTCTTGTCGTACTTTTCAATTACGAGCTGGAGTTGATAATCATTTCGGAACCGTTCCAGAACTTTTGCTTTCCTGTTATCCCAATCAAAATCCTTAGTACACCCTATAGCGGCGAAAAGTCCGCCAAATAGCCCGAGAAATCCTTTCCAACCACCAAAATCGTAATTACAACAACACCCCCCATCCCCCCAGGGGTGGTGGGAAATACTAGGTTTAGGCCAACATATATGGAAATGGAAAGATGAAGAGGAAGACGCTGGAAAGACGTTGAGCGTAGTCGCTGCTTGATTTGCTAAAATTCTGGGGAATCTACTGTCGTGTCTAGCTTGCGGGGAAATCCAAAGAAAGGAGGGTCTATCAAGCTGAATGAATACCCATGATTGACAAATATCGATTGACTAACTATTTGTCTGATATCAATATCAGTCCAGGGTATCATCCAAGCAGCCATAATATCACACATTCTCAGTAGGCTCGGTTGATGGCGTGGTTTCAAACATCATTCGTCATGGGCGACTTGGATCGAACGAACGTAATTGAAAACAAGTGAAATAAGATTTAATTCTCTCATGAAAGATAAAAAAAGTTGAAATAAGGTGGTTCTAAATATATCTGGGTGTCTTGGTTCCAGAAGAGTTGGGCTTGTTGTTGTTGTCTCAGGCCTTCATACAAGCAAGGGTCTTGCATAGCTAATCCTCTGCCTCTTCTCTTATTCCTTCGTTCTTCTCTTTCTCTCTCTTCAACCACCAAGGCAAATCAACTAAAGTACTTCCCTCGTATAAGCCCTAAGGCTATCAATACTGCTCCGAATATCATTGCCGGCGCTTGAATTCAAATCGAACAGTTGGGTCGACCTTGTTCAACACACCGTCCAATCCATGCATCACCGATTCATGCTTCGGCGCCTCTTTCAGCCTGAATTCATAGTTCCTCAGAATCCGGGCAACTACAACCTTTGCCTCGTGGATGGCAAAAAACCGCCCAGGGCAGGCCTGGGTTCCGTAACCAAAGACGAGATGGTCGGATCCCGAAGTGACTGCCTGGAACTTCTGCTCGTTTCCTGGTTGAGCCCGCATGTGGTAGTACCTGTCCGATGTCAATTATTATTATACCCAGAAATATACAAAGATAAACGTACCGCAGGCCATCAAACTCGTCCGGATTGTCCAGTTGGGTGTTGTTGAAGTGGATGTGATGGGTGTCAACTCCACAGATCGTACCAGCGGGGAGGACATCTCCCGTTGCGACCTTCAACGGTTTTGCCACCTTGCGAATGACGCCCACTGCAAATGATGGTCAGCAGAGCGGGAACAGATCTGGAAATTGAGGTTCATTACCGAGCATGAACTTGTTGAAGCGCTGGGCTTCTCGGATGAAAGAATCGAGCTTGACGAGCTTGGCCACATTTGTCCGAGTCATCGAGACTTCACCTACTGCCAAAGCCTCTTCCCTCAACGGCTCTATGTACTCGGACCGGACACAGAGATCATATAGAAGGTGGAACACGGTAACAGCAGTGGTGAAGAGAGCCGCACGTCCAGTGCCAATCTGGGCATTCACTTGATACTCGAGTGTGCGCCCTCTTCCATGTGGAGTTCCGTCGATGACAAGCTGAATCAAATCAGGAGGGGCCTTGAAGTTGGGGTCTTTCATATCCTCAAGTCGTTGATCAAGAATGGGTCGAATCAGGCTAAATCAATTATATTGTAAGCTTCATCCCATGTCATTCCGGGTGGGAACAACTGACTTTGCAGCTTTGGCCCTGTGCTTTCTGATAGCACGTAGCTGAGGCATTTTCCATGCAATGAAGGGTCGAAGGATCGAAGGGTACTTCCACAATTCGGGAACGGCGCTGAAAGCCCCACCGGTGCAGTCCTGGATCACTTGAATCTTTACAAGGTTAGCATGTGCAGTCAAAAGAGGAAGAGATGACTGGACGCACCCATTCCGGATCCTGGGAGAGCTGATCTCCAACGAACACACGCTGGGATATTTTGATGATCATCTTAACGATTCTCGGAAACAGAACCATCTCGGTCCATTCTAGTTCCTGATAAGCATAGTAGTTCATGAGGTGCCACCGGCACACAAGTTGTTACATACCCTCGCATGGCCCAATTTCCTCCAAGATGGCAGTCAAGGCCCTGTCTTGGACGATTTCGTACACCTGGTCCAAAAGACGCCCGACATCACGACGGACCAGAGTTGCTGTTGCCTTCTCGTGGGCAGTGACACCGGTAAAATCACCTACAAAGAAATCATAGGAGCCCTGCTGAAAGCTGAGAGATGGTTCTGGGTTCTCCCTAATGTCTTTCAAACACTGTGGTGGCAGGATGACAATCTCATTAGGGAAATGCTTTATCTTGTATGGTCTGTCGGGATACTTTGAGAACAAACAGTCAGTCTATCGTCCCATTTCCCCTTCGCTGAATACTCACCAGACTTGACCCACGCTTCAAGACATCGCGATATGTCTCGCCAGGCCTCAGTTCGACCAATGGTGCATCGAAGTTTGTTTTCTGGAAGTGACTCAGGAAAGACTTGGGAAGAAAGTGAGATGGTCGCTTCACGTATGTTTTGAGGAAGTCGAGATAGAGAAGAAAAAGGCCGCTAAGCACAATTGACGAGAACAGCGAGATAACTGGCCTCTTACCAACCTCGTGTGCCAGCAAATTCAGGTAGTCAATTGCTATGGCAGACATCTTGGATCTGATGATACAGGGCTCTGCAGAGGTCTACCTTCTGTTGCAGAGGGAGCTTGGCGCATTTGTCCTAAGTGTGCTTCAACTTATATAGACCGGTATTGTTCCCACCGCCTGTCGGAAACTTCCCTGTCAATAGGCGAATTAGGGAAAACCTGCCCTACAAGTATGCTATTGGTAGTAATTATCGAACCTGGGTTCGGAGAATTCCCAGGATGGTGAGGCGCGACATGTTTGGGGCGAGGAGGGTTACAACTCCATGTGGCCTGGCCCATTACACCACCACTCCATAGGAGAAACCGTTGATTATGGAATGAGTACTTTATGTCATTACTAGCCCAAAGAGAGCGAAGTGGAACTTCCATGCTGTGATTGAAACAGAGTTGAGTAAGTCCCGACTTCCAAAAACGGTAATTCCCGAAGACATTAACGGCACCCCCGATACTTGCATCAAAAGTACTGGGAGTTCCAAGTCAAGTGAAATATTCAAGTACTATAGACGACTGTCATTCTTCGAGCCGGGGCAAATTCTGGTATATCGTTGTGAGATAACTCTTTCTCCCACGACTAGGGTATTTCATACCACCATCAATCTCATCGCGCGATAGCGGCCAGTTTCGTTCTCGTTTCCGTTTCCCATTAGGAGTACGTATCTTCTCGCCACCAGTTTGTTCTGCTATTGCATCATACGTGGCTCGACAGGTTCGACATACGCTGTGGCTTCCGCGGCCGCCGTCAACTGAAGAATGATGCTTCCCCCGAGCCATGCCGTTGCACTTGTTGCAGGTATCCTGTCCGATATAGCCTACTTTCGAAAGGGAGAGAACCACCTTTATGTCTTCTCCTACATGAAATCCTTCTTCGCAGCAATATGCACCATCTTCCTATTGCGAATTTTTCGTGAAGGAACAGAATTACTTCCAGCAGCTTACAGCGCCTGCGAAGTAGGAGCCTGGTTCCTGGCAGGTGTATCTTCCAGTCTACTAATTTTTCGTGTATTTTTCAATCCACTCAACCGGTTTCCTGGGTCATTCGGGGCCAGAATCTCGAGCTTTTGGCTTCCATACAAGCTCCGATATCGAGATGGTTTTCGACAAGTTCGCAAGCTGCATGACAAACACGGTTATTTCGTCCGCCTTGGTCCAAATTATGTGTCTATTGCTCACCCTAAGGGCGTCAGTCTGGTTTACGGCGGTGGGTCAAAGTGTACCAAGGCATCTTGGTATGATTTGACGAAGCCAATGATCTCATTGCAAACATTCCGGGAGAAAAGCCAGCACGACGAGAGACGTCGTGTTTGGAGCGCTGCTTTCGGTGACAAGGCACTCCGTGGCTACGAACAACGACTGCAAGTTTACCGCAATAAATTGATGGACCATATCATGTCGTCCAATGGTGAAGCCGTTAATGTCACGCAGTGGTTCAACTCCTATGGCTTCGACTTCATGGGCGATCTCGCTTTCGGAAAATCATTCCATATGTTGGAAAACCAAAAGCATTGGGCCATCGATCTGCTCAATGATGCCCTTGAGCCTCTTGCCTTTGGATTTCCTGTCTGGTTTTTCCGGCTTTTGACTTCTCTTCCTGTGGTGACTCGAGACTGGTGGAGGTTTATCCACTTTTGTGCTCAGCAAATTGAGCAGCGTCTGCAGGTAAGGCTGGACACCTTCATAGACACGCCTCCCTTCTCTAACGGAGTGATAGACCACGGTGGACACGCCAGATATCACTTCCGCCCTCTCAGCCCCTCTCAAGGGTAGGAATCCTACGCCAGCCGAGTGGGAATTACTGCGGGGAGATGCCCAGTTGATTGTCGTGGCAGGAAGGTGGGCAAGAACAGAATAAGCCCATGATAATGCTCAGTTATACTAACCACCATGACAGTGATACCACAGCGACAACCCTGTCGTCGATTATTTATGAGCTGGCCAAGAACCCGTGTCATGTTGCCCTATTGAGAGAAGAGCTGGCTCCATTCATGGGGTCATCGGGAGAGTTTCTGAATGAGAAAATCGCCAACTTGAGCCACCTGAACGCCGTAATCAATGAGACACACCGTCTGCATCCCCCAGTCCCAACGGCGCTGCAGAGGAAAACACCCCCGGAGGGACTCACTGTTGGCGAAACGTATATCCCGGGAAATACCACAGTGATATGTCCCCAGTATGTACTGGGAAGAAGTAGGTGTTTCTCCTGAAACTCGTATTCATCGATCTTTTGGTTTATTTTCTCACATGAATCACAGGCGAAGATATCTATGAAAAACCGGAGGAGTTCATCCCAGAGCGTTGGTATAGTCGACCGACAATGATTAAAGAGAAGAGTGCTTTCGCGCCCTTTTCCACAGGTATGTCGTTGATATCCGCGACACATTATTTGCAGCGGCCCCTTTTCAGAGCTAACGGGGTCGTGTCCTCTTGTTTCAGGTCCGTATGGTTGTATCGGCAAGCCCCTGGCACTGTTGAATATTCGAACCACCATTGCTAGACTAGTATCTACATTTGACATTGGATTTGCTAGTAATGAGGATGGGCGGGCATTCGAAGATAAGGCCACTGAACATTTCACAATGGGCTTCGGAGACTTGATGATTTCGTTTCAGAAGCGAGAGTCCCAATAGGAGGACTTGCTTGCTAGGGCCTAATGAAACAATTGTAAGGTGCTGTACATAAATTTTCATTCCATCTGTAAAGGTTAAGATATAGCCATCATTTGCCGATTTATATCATGAGTTCTCGAGAGAACAGGGGAACACCTGGTAGGCTTAGTTTGCATTGTCGTCGAACCAATGTGACCAGTTCGGTTAGAGGTTGTCGCGGTGCCATAGCTGGACGACATGCACTCATTGACGATGTTCTCTGTATTCTTGAAATTTTGCGAAGGGTGCCTGGACTTTAGTTTTCGGAACCATTAGCGCTGAGGGTTCTGTAACTCCGCTGGGGATTCTTTCTGTCCAAACGAGCAAAATACCGGCATCTCGCTACGTTGAAGATTATTGGAAGATCGCTTTGGCAAGCGCATTCGAAGGCACTACTCCATATTTCCCTAGTTGGAATTTGATATACGACGAAGAAGGAACACGAATGAGTCGACGGAATCCCAAAACCACATTCCGGATGCCGAAAGAAGCTCAATAAAGCTGAAAAGCAGCGCACCTTTGACGCCATAATGAAGAATCCTAAGATTACTTGTGCTTTCGCTGCTTTCAAACAAGGTATGGTAATCTCTCTTTGGGGGTATTTTTATCGCTAACACTTGTTTCGTAGGTCCAATAGCAGTCACTTAGCAGACCTTTGCATACGGGGAACATGCTGAAGTGGCATTTGAGCGTAGAAAGTGCGTGCCCGTCTGAAGAAAATTGCGTTCAAAACCCAATACACAAGAATACAATGGGTTCGAAGTATGAATTGACGTTTTCAAATTGTGTTGTAGGTTTTTCCTGCATCTAGCAAGCTCTCCATGATCTAGAATGTCCCAGGCAAATAACGTCAACAAAACTATACAGGCTGAGCTACCTCAAACTTGATACGAATTTCTGGTTTCGCCCAGGATGAAAACATCTTGTTATCCTTGATCCAATCAATGTCTTGACTGATCAAGTCCATGTTGAAATGCCAACACAGCTTAGCCAATACTAGAATATTGCGTCAGTCGAAATACCAGGGAAAACACTAAGAAAGCTAAGGACTTACTGAGTCTCATTTCAATGTACGCCAAATTAATGCCAACACACATTCTTGGGCCCAGGGAGAATGGCTTGGAAGCGTCCAAGTTATCTTGAGCGAAAGCTCCATCATAAAGGGGATGCTCTGGCCGTAGCCATCTTTCTGGGTGGAATTTTTCGGCATCATGGAAATATTTCGGAGAGTGTTGGGTTGCCCATGGAGTTGTTCCGACTACTACACCCTCTGGCACATAGTTGCCATCAACCACTGCACCGGGGGATATTCTCTGAAGGTTGAATGGAACAGGGGGGTACAGGCGGAGGGCTTCTTCAATGACAGCATTGAGATATGGGAGGGAGTTTGTCGAGTCGCTGTTGATTTCAGAATCAGCATTAAACTTTTTTCGAACCTCCGCTGTCAAATGCTTGAGTTTGGAGGGATTAGAGACAAGCAAGTAAGATGCCCCGGATAGGAATGTTGCAACAGTTTCGCTCCTGTACTATGTCAGCTTCGAATACATTCATTCCCACAGGAGAATAAATAGCGTGGCGTACCCAGCAATGATGAGAAACGTGGCATTTGCCGTGAGAAATTTGACATTCAAGTCCTTGTCCTTCCCATTTAAAAGGTGAGAGAAGAAATCATCTCGGTATGACCCCATCGCAACCCGTTCCTGGACCAGCTGTCGTGTCAATTGAATCATGCGAGCGCGGACCTGCTGGCCTTTGTTTTTCTTTCGGTACAGATGATCCAGCAGCCGGAGCGCAGGCACTCGGCGCTTGACGTCCTCGAGCGTTGCGGCATCTAAATCCCCAGTTAGCCCTTGTATACAGAGCATGACCCTGATGGAAACCTACAGGTGCCTTTCAATAGAAGCTCAACCCAAAAATGCGGTTCCGCTTATTCTCGGTTAGTTCAACTCAGCCATCCGGTTAATAACATCCAACTAACCATTGGCAACGGCATCAAACGACTTCCCAAACGCCAGATCTCCAATGATGTCGAAAGTAAGCCAGTTGAACCATTTGTCCATTGGAACTCCCCTCTTATCAGATCCCTTGTTGCGCAATTGGCAGATAAAGAGATCGACATATTTCAAAATTATGTCCTGTTGAAGCTTGAGGGCACGGGTGCTAAATGCCGGGTTCAAGGATTTTCGAATCTCTTGATGTTTTTGGGGATCTCGCTCCGAAACAATAGCTGGAACAATATCTTTGCGGAAATACCACCATGATTTGACGAAGGTCTTCCTATCTCGGGTTGGGTGGCTGTAGATGTCTCGGAGGGATTTTGCTGTGGCGAAGGACAGCTCATTCGGTGCAATTCTCACGACATCTCCTGCATTCATTTGACCGTTAGCACCAATACAAGCTATCTCGCCAGATTAGGACACCAAAAATGCTCACCATATTTGCGATGAATGTCTTGAAGATCGTATGGGTATCTCCCGCCCATCCTGTCATGAATTAGTCCGAGTGCTTCTTGCGGGTGATGTAGAATGACCTCCAACTTACCATAATCGCGCGTACCAAATATTGGATATGGCGGCACATTTTGGTCCGGGAAAATTTGCAATTGGGTGCAGAAAAACATTGTAGAATGTCCAGAAAACGGCATACAAAACACACTTTGGAGGTCAGAAAGGATATATATCCAGGCTTGACGGGGAGAACACACCAACCCACCAGATACAATCGTAGCCAGAAGGAAAGGGTGGCTTTCGAGAGATAAAATAACCATCTTATCTGAATTGCTTGAATAAGGTTGGTTAGAGAGTTGTTAGACAGAATGTTTGTCTTATACTCCCGTTGATATTAACTCGGTGCTTTCCCGTTCGGGCGATGACAGTAACTAAATACGGCAAAAACCGGCAGTTTCATAAATTGATATTTATGATATCTGTCTATCTGTGGGTATGATTTCTTCTAGCCTCCTGTTTGAGGACTTTCAATTACTTGAATTCGAAGACCATCATGGCAGAGCTTCAGGTCCACCAAGTCTCTCCGAAATGGAGACTCGAGTCTACCGAGCCAGTCCGGCTCACTACACTTGACCAGTTCATGCCTCGATATTACGTCGTGCGCTTTGTTCAGGCATTTTCACTCAGTTATGGCATTGATCGTGCAGTCATCTTTGAGCAACTGCGGGAGTCCTTGTCGATGACCCTCTCTGACATCCCCATTCTGTCCGGCAAGATTGCTGCAGACTCGCGCCTGACAACACCTCAAACTGGCCTTATCGAGATTCACCTTGACGAGGAACCATCTGTTGAGCTCGTGTACAAAGACTTCACAAAGGCCCGACAAGAAGATGCCTGGTCTGGTGGAACTTACGACCGATTGAGGATCCAGCATTTCCCCGTCAGTCAAATCGACGCTGGACAGATATCATCCGTACCATTCACCCCCAATTCAGAAACACCACCGGTCATGGGAGCTCAGGCGAACTTTTTTGATAACGGCCTGATCCTTACCTTGTGCACACATCACTCAGCAATGGATGCACGCGGTTCCTCGAATATCCTAAAGAACTGGGCATTTCGAATGAAGGGTCTTTCGGAAGGTACATTCAGTCCCCAGGCACCATTTGGGAATCAATTGGTAGATCGTAGGCGCCTTGTGCAGCTCTCAAATGATGCAGCCGCACAGGGAGACCTTGATACAGGCCTGGCACCATCTCCACCAAGCAACTCGCTACCACCGCCACGATCTGGAGTACCCGTTGCCCACGAAGTCGTCACTTTTAAATTCTCCTCCACGGCACTCACCAAGCTCAAAGAGGATATCAACACGGAAGTCTCGCGAACTACGCCGGGAAGATGGGTCTCGACCAACGATGCTCTCAACGCACTCATCTGGCACCGTCTCACCCTGGCTAGACTGCAAAACTCGAGTACTGAAGATCATCCAGACAGCGCCAAAATGTCCTTTATGCATGATGTTCGGTCGAAGCTTGCACAGGACCTGTCACCGTATTACTGCGGAAACTCCAGCTTTCTGCGTGTGCTGAGCCCGCGGATGCCGAATGTCAAACAGGAACCTTCGTCGGGAGAGGAATTGATGGGCTGTCTAGCACACATTGCAACCCAGATTCGAACACAGGTTGACAAACTGGACTTGAACTGGATACATTCTAATATTCGTTTTCTAGATGAGCAGCCTGGGTTTGCCAATATTCGTGCACTTGTTGGACTGCGGTTGGCCGGCGGCTTCGATCTGGCCATCACCAGTTGGATGAACATGGCTCTCTACGAGTCTGACTGGGGAAGGTCTCTTGGTCAACCGGTAGCAGTCCGCAACTTGCCATATCCTGCTGATGGATTTGCCATTGTTCTGCCGCGGTCATTGGATGGGGGGATAGAGGTAACTACATCCCTTGCCCCTGGATCAATGCGGCGACTGCTTGGGGACACGGAATGGACAAAATGGATTGAATTTATGTCATAATTAGATTACTGGTATATTTGATTAGCAGCTAGGGAGCAGGAATCAGAATCTACTAGTATTTCACAGTTTTTCTTTCAATTCAGCTCTGCAACCGAGATTGAGAGTTCTGCAGAATATGATCATATTGTTGCCAGCTTGATGTTCGGAAAAAGCAAGGCATCTCCAAGTCTGGCTGAAAATCTCCTCGGTCTCATTTCAGAAATGGTGATCTTCGCTTACCTCAAGGGATCTTTTTCTGACGGGAGTTAACTAATTCCGTTAGCTCCGTATCATTTTACCTATAATAAATATCCTTGAAGCGACTATTACTTGGGAAAGATACAAACCCTCATTACAATTCTCGCTTTACGACGCATCCAAAGGACGTCCTATAGAACACGACTATGTCTGCACCGCGCGTGGTAATAACCAGCCACAACTCCGAAGGCATTTCAATCTTCGAATCGGACGGCATTGCCCAGACACTACCACTGAACGGCAGCTCATTCTCGTGCTTCAACATCTCCAGCAAAGTCCCTGTCAATGCCACCGAACCCGTGCCCCCCAGCAACGAAGTGCAGATACCCCGCGCACCACCCAAGGGTGTAATGTTCGGCAGTGTGGACTTTCCACCGGGGGTATCGACCCCACAGCACCGGACCATGAGCGTGGACTATGGAACTATCGTTGAGGGGGAAATTACGCTCATCTTGGAGAATGGGGAGGAGAAAGTGCTGAAAGCAGGTGATGTGCTGGTTCAGCGAGGTACTTGCCACGCCTGGGAGAATCGAGGAGCGAGTGTGTGTCGAATGACGTTCGTTGCGGTGGCGAGGGAAGAGATTTTTACTCCTTTGGGGGAAAATATTTGAGTCGATGGAGGATAGGGGCTTTGGTTGGCATTTTCCGGTGGCATGCATGTATGTACAGTCTTTGCGATAGAGATCAATTCGGGTCGCACTGTAGAGGTCCCAGTTAGGTTAGCTCTGTATTCCTTTACCAGGCATTTGAAAAGCTTATCAATGTTGGAACTAGACCTGTCCAAACGGGAGTTTGGACAGGAATTTCGCTGTCTAAATCTGTCCTGTTGAAGTGGGGGATGCACCAGTATTGACTTTCCCATCGGCGCCGATCAGACGATCAGTCAAGTCGTATTGGCCCCCGGCTTCTTGAAGGCTAGCTGGTCATTGTCTGGGTTGCTCTCCGCGGGCCGCCTGCTTTGTTTATCATAATCCCGCCGTCCTGCCTTATCCCTCCTGTTTTCATCCTGTTGTTCTCTGCTCCCTGTCACCGTCGCATTCCCTTGTTAACGTAGTCCACAAGCTCAATGTGTTGTTGATGCTACTTCTCCAAGTCCTCATCCTTATATATCATCTGCAAATCTCGCTCCAGCTGTCGCTCGGCCTTACATGTCTGAAATATCATCATGTCAATCCTCAAGTTCAAATTGCATGATCTAATACCAAGAAAAATACATTTATTACTTTATATACCATATTGTATTACCGTTAACTCATTTGGGATCCATCAACCCAATGTTTCCCCGGAAATTTCCTCATCTTACTAGGGACTTATGAGCCCTCGGGAATTTCCTTTTTAGGAACACGGTTGTTTCAGAGTCTTCATCAATAAAATGACCCAACAAGGAGAAGATAAACAGAGGCAAGTAGAGGCCGATGCACCAGGCATACGGCACATGAATATTCTGTTAGTTTCTCACATATACATTTCCCGACGATCACTAGAATCGACATGAAGCCACAGATTGATCCAGACTCACACATTAATCCAGGTTTTTGGCGACATGCATGGTCTCTCCTGGACGGCCTACAGTCAGTTGTAAGGCCTCCGGTCCACGAAGTGAACTTTCGCATACAGCTAATGCAGAGCATGGCCGGTATCCTACCTGCACCTCCGATTGAGAAACCCTGGAAAGCCACCAAGTATGTATTCAACCACCGCCTCAGACGGGGCCTTTGTCGATCTGTATTTCTATCACGCCGAGACTGAGAGCAATGCCAGCACGCACGGCCCGGTAATACTACATCTCCACGGAGGAGAAATGATCCCCGGGCAAGTGAGCGACTTCGATAAACAACTGGGCTTTTATGTGACCAACACCTTAGTCCCATTGTTATCGGTCGAACATCGTATAGAAGCGGGTAAATCCGTGGCCCAAGATTGCTATGCAGATCTCCAATGGCTACACGAGCATGCAGAACAACTCCACATCGATCGACGGAGATTTGCGGTGATGGGAGACAGTGCAGGCGGAGGGCTCTCCGCGGGCTTGGCGTTGTCATCCCGGTACCGTCAAGTTTGTCCCCCCATTGCCAAGCAGATCTTGATTTACGAAATACACGACTAGGAGGAGATCCGCCGTACACGATTTGGACCAAGGATGGCAATATCACCGCTTGGTCGTATGTTTTGGGAGAGGATACTGGCACTGACAATTTCCCTGTTTATTGTGCCCCTGCCCGAGCATTAAACATTTTTGGGACACCAAACGCCTATGTGGAGGTCGGTGGCTTGGATCTGTTTCGCGACGAGGGCAATCGACTATGCTGGACGCCTGGCCAAAGCGGTGGTGGATGTGGAGCTACATGTGCTTTAGGGCGTCCCTCATGCGTTTGACTGGATCATAACAGGCTCTAATGTTGCGAAGAAAGCTTTCGCCTGGCGTTTGCCAGCGATGACAAGCTTTTAGAGTATATCTTCTAGGTTGAAAGCCAATTAATTCATCCCTTGGCTTTGGAGCTGTAAACCAAGCGGTCGATTGATATACATACATACTTCGAACAAAGATCCTTATTTACTTTGAGAATAGCTGATTCTGGAAAGAATAATTCTATTTGACTTCTTTCTATGGGCGATAAATTGTTTTCCACAATCGATGGAACCCTTTCGGTCGAATACGAGGCCTCGTAACATACAACTTCTCGGCGCCTTAGGTGTCTGTTCGGGAATCTCCTAATCGAGACATTCACATCGACCAGGGTGTTGCACCAACTAATTCAACCATTGCTTGTCGATGGAGTTACCAGTATCTCCTCTTTAACTCCGGCCACAGTGGCTCGTAGCCTCGAGACAAGTTTCTATGTTCAACTTGAAAAAAAACTCCCTCTTGCTTTCTTTGTCCTACCCTCTTTCAGAAGCGCACTTTCACGACCTCCATTGTCCTGAGCTAATAACTGTCACTCCCTACACGCCATGTCAGTTTCATCTATGGGAAAAAGTCCTCCTGACTTGGAAAAGGCGCTCTCAAATGACGCCGCTCTGAAAACCGATATCAACAATGTCTCAAATGGAACTAGCAGCACAGACGAGAAAGAGATTGTTGATTGGAATGGCCCCGACGACCCAGAAAACCCTCAGAACTGGTCATTGAGAAAGAAATGGTGGCTCGTCGGTCTTGTATCGGCAGTGACTTTCAACATGCACGTGGTGACCCTCCGACTTATGAAAGCGCAAACACGAGCTAACAGTTGATAGCTCAATTGCCTCGACCGTGACTGCTCCTGCAGTCCCTTTGATCATGGCACACTTTAACCAAGGTAATCCCGAGCTGGAATCATTTGTGGTGTCGATTTACATTCTCGGTTTTGTGTTTGGTCCCTTGATCGTGGCTCCATTGAGTGAATTATACGGGCGCTCTTATATCCTGCACGTTACCAATGTGGTGTTTTTCGTCTTCAATATTGCCTGCGCGCAGAGTACCAACCTGGCCATGTTCATCGTTTTCCGATTCCTTGTCGGCCTGATGGCGTGCACCCCTTTGACTTTGGGAGGGGGCTTCATTGCCGATCTTATGACTACTGAGCACCGAGCAAGAGCCTTGACGATCTGGACTATGGGTCCTCTTCTGGTATGTTCTACCTACAGCAGAAAATGGAGGAAAAGAAGCTAACTGGTTTCAGGGCCCTGTCATAGGTAATTCTGGACTCAACGAAGGTCTATGACATAGCTAACAACAACACAGGCCCAGTCGTCGGAGGGTATTTGGCTGAACGAGCCGGATGGCAATGGGTTTTTTGGCTGATCACCATCATAGTATGGTATTGCTTGTCTGAATACTGGATCAACACCCACTGACCAGATTACATAGTCCGGTCTCCTGACCATTGCATGCTTCCTCTTCATCCGCGAAACGTACGGTCCAGTGCTTTTGATCCGTAGGGCTGCGAAGCTGCGCAAAGAAACAAGCAACCCGAATCTGCATTCCAAATTCGACAGCCGAGCCGGAGCCTTCAAGATATTTATCCATGCCATTGTCCGGCCTACCAAGATGCTTTTCTGTGCGCCAATTGTTACCCTGATGGCACTCTATATCGCCATGAACTACGCCTACATGTATCTGCTCTTCACCACATTCACCTACGTTTTCATGGCCAACTATGGCTTCAACGAAGGCGAGGCCGGTCTCGCCTATCTCGGCGTTGGCGTTGGGTTTATCTTGGGCCTGCTGGTTTCCGGGTTCTATTCCGATAAGATCGTCAAAAAGGTTCGTGAGACTCGAACTCCAGCACCTGAGGACCATCTCCCTCCCATGGTCATCGGTGCCATTCTCGTGCCTGTGGGACTATTTATCTATGGCTGGACTGCACAGTATGAAGTGCACTGGATTGTTTGCATTATTGGTACTGGGATCTTCGGTCTCGGTGTTTTGCTCGGCTTTATGCCTGTGCAGCTATATCTGGTGGAGACCTACACCATCTACGCTGCTAGTGCTATTGCTAGTAACACCGTCGTTCGATCGTTGCTTGGCGCTGTTCTGCCGTTGGCGTCGCAGAAACTGTATGACAATCTGGGATATGGCTGGGGCAACAGTCTTCTTGGATTCATCGCGGTGGCTTTCATCCCGGTTTCTCTTGGCTTCCTGAAATACGGAGCAAAGATCAGATCGAGTCCGAGGTTCCAGGTAAATCTATAGGCAAGTTTGTAACTTTGCCAATCTAATTATGTCTTCGAATTTGAAGTTCTGGGAGGGTTAGACGAAATTTATTACGGCTGTCTTGTATACATGGCTTTGCTAGCGCACTTCAGTACATAATACTACCTAGTATTTAGTTACGTTAAAATATGATTGAGATTGATGTATTTATCCCATGAGCTAACTAGCCATTTAGAACTGTTAGTTTGGTATTTACTCGGATGTTACCTCATTGAAGAACAGCTTTGCGAACCCATAGAAGTGAGTCTGTTCAAGGAAATATAAGTACAAACTACCAGTCGAGTCACTGCGTACCCACTACCGACTCCTCAGGGAAATAGTAGCAGCAAGAGGTTTCTTATCCCATGTAATGTATACATTCTGGTCCATCCACTCCCTGTTTTCTTCGCAATTTCTGATGTCAAAGTGCCAGAGCAGTTTGACCACAATAATCCGCATTTGATTCCAGGCGAGGCTAGTACCAACAATCAGCATCTGTAGAGACATTGAATAATCAATTTGGGTCAATCTAACTTTGTTCCAATGCAATTCCGAGGGCCGACTGAGAACGGTTGAAAAACATCTTTCTGGTCGTGTTGGAAGCGCAGGTCAGATTTTAACCAGCGTTCCGGTAGGTATTCTTCACATCGGCTGAAGTTCGCTGGGGACCGGTAAGCGGCGTAGTTGCTGAGATATACAGTTGTCTATGAGTGAGGTTTCAGTAATGGCCAATCAGAAGGACTAGATTGTTGGGGAAATTGTACCTTGCCAGGAACTCTGCCATTACAGATGTTCGCCCCTTCAGGTGGTACAATCCTGGGCAGCCCGACTGCTGCAGATGGGTAAAGGCGCAGTGACTCTGCAATACATGCTCCTAGGTACTCCAGCTTGGCCACGTTGAGCAGGGTAATTTCTGCCTCAGTTTCGAAAGATTCCTCAATATCAGACACAAGGCGCTGTAGCACAGCGGGTTCTCGCATTAGGAAGTAGAACAAGCCGCTTAGAACAGTGGCAATAGTCTCTGCACCACCAATCATAAGGCCCGAGGCGTTTGAATGCATTTCAGGAACGGATAACCGCATATCCTCTTTTTTCTGCAAGACAAAATGCCAAATATCAGGGTTTGCGTTATCAATTCGAGCCAGTCGTCGATTCACTAAGTCTACAGAGAAGTTGAAATGGGCTTCAAATTGTTTCCGCAGAGCTTTGGAGATTAGAAGTTCACTTAATCTGCCAACTGTCGACAATTTCTTTAGAACGCCGCGGACAGTCATGAACTTGAGGCCTTGAAAGATAGCAGTAACCCACGGGAGATACTGTTTGTTCTCCAACAAGTTGAGCGACTCGCCAAAGGTCAACTCAGACATCATATCAAATGTAGTGAGATTGCAAATCTCCACAAGATTGAGTCTGGCAGAATATGCATCTTGACCGATCATGCCCTTCACCATGGAGATCATGTTGTCCATGTGGCGCTGGATGAGATGCTCCTGCTCTCGCAGAGCCCGATCGGAAAATGCATGCGAGAATGCCTTTCTCATTCTGCTATGTGTAACCCGATCGGCTGTTCCAATATGCACTACACCGTTAGGCAACTCGCCCATGAAGTCTGGGTCCTTCGCGAAGTCTTTCTTGCTGTGGTAGTATATGTCCTTCCAGGCCTTGGCGTTAATATAGGAGAGCTCATTTGGTCCCACACGAATGACCTCGCCATACTGAAGATGCAACTCATGATTGTAGTGAACGTATTTTCCCTGGAGGATCAAGAATAGGCGTGGAAGATCACTTCCAGCCCAATGCCAGGGGCCGGGGTACTTGCTGAGCGGGTGTAAGTAGATATTGTACAACATGCGGATGACCTGCGTCAGGTAGGTACATATTAGCCTTTCTTCTGGAGCTATTTATTCACCTAAAACCAGGCTTAGGTGGTGGCATACATAAGCTCCCAGGAGCACAACTGATACACCAAATCCCAGCTCACAAAGCCTAAATATCGCCATTTTGTTTCAGATTCCTTTAGGGGAAGAAAAAGAAGATCTTGTTGTCCAGTTCAGACAAGGCAAGTCATTTAGGAAGAATTCAAAAAAAAAGTCAATATATATACGACATTGAGAGTAAGCATGTACGCAAAAGATACTGGAGCCAGTATATCTCATCTCAGCAGCTTCCTTTGTTAGGGATATCCCGACTGGGCTCAAGCCCCTAGTATTTGATAAGTAGCTGCAGCTCTAGGTATTTATTAACTAGCAGCGGGGGTAATACCATCTGTCCGGGAGTCAAAGGCACCGAGCCTTTTGGTTCCAGGGAGAGGTAAATAGGCACCGAGTATGCGTGTGGTCAGCTATTATGCCTAGCTAGGCCAACATTCTATCTCTAGCACTGTTGGGATGGAGGACTTCGTCTACCCCCCAGTGTGAATGTTCCGAATGTTGTAAATTGGCCAGTTAGGCAACTAATTATGTCCCGGCATTTTGAGCCCCAAGTCTAATAAATATTGTGAGTGATAAGGTAGGTTAAAATAGAGCGTTGAACGGTGTGGTTTGACCAAGATGTTCAGAGTGTTTGATTATGGACAGCCTGAGGCCAGCAAGGGGACAAAGAAACGGTACCTTACCATGATTATGGATTTAACTATTCTGGCATGTAAATCAAACAATTTTTCCCGTCCCTTGCTTTCCCATCATGCTATACTGATTATCATCCGAGTACGGATAATTTACGGCTTTCCCAATATGGAAATCACCGACACACAGTGTTAGCGGAACAAGGTACTGTGCCTGTTACAAGCATGACATTATAATAGCAAAGGCCTGTCACAAAAAAGGTCCAACAATAGTCAAATACATCACATGGTACATATTTCTCACGACGTAGTGTGATCAAAGTTCTCTCTATTGACGGAGCTATCGGCCACACATTATCGAAGTCCATTTTTCGGCTCCAGAGACAGGATGACGGAGAAAATGCGCGCAATTGGTATTTATTCTAATTCCCTTGAAACCAGTCAATTACCTAACGAATTTATTCAATTAGATGTCAAGCCGGGTGGTGGTGTCGAGGGGCTATACATCAATCCAGACGTTGCGAAACCAATCCCAACTCCCGAGCAATGCCTTATCCGTGTCAAGGCCTTTGGCCTCAATCGCGGAGATACACTGCAACGAGAAGGAAGATACCCCCCACCCCCTGGCATCACGCAAACAATGGGCTTGGAATTCGCTGGAACAGTAGAAACCGTCGGCGGTCCAGAAAATCAGGACTCGGAATGGAAAGAGGGAGATGAGGTCTTTGGACTGCTTTACGGTGGCGGATATGCCGAGTTTGTTGTGGTGGATAAGAGGATGCTCATTCGAAAGCCAAAAGAATTGAGCTGGGAAGTGTGCGGCGGGCTTTGCGAGGTAAGAACAAATTCAGATTCCACTTCGTTATACTCTCCAGCCAGGACGTGTGTGTCTGATACCCCCAATACAGGTTTGGTTTACGGCTCTTCAGGCACTGCACCAGGTGGCTAGATTTGACAATGCCAAAACAAAGTCAGTTTTGTGGCATGCTGGAGGCTCGGCTGTATCTATTGCAGGCATCCAACTTTCCCAAGTCGCTCATGAGTTCAATGGTACCCAGCCTGGAAACACTGGTCCTCCCAAGGTTTTTGCAACAGCTCGGACGCAGGAAAAGTGCGATGTATGCGTTCAGCGGCTAGGCTGCACTGGGGCTATCAACACTGTATCGTCCCCTGCTTGGGAAACCGATATCCGGAAGCTGAACGGCGGCGATGTGGATATCATCTTCGATTTCGTCGGTGGCCCATACCTACAGTCCAACCTAAACCTCTTGGCGCGCGATGGGGTCTTGGTGAGCTTGGGTCTTATGGGTGGGTTCGTCGTGCCCGGGCCAGTTGACATGAGTCCTATCGTGCTGAAAAGAGCACGCATCGAGGGAAGTACTCTGCGGAGCAGATCCCTAGAGTATCAGATCGAACTCCGACACATCTTCGTAGAAAAGGTGTTGCCTGGGTTTATCACAGGCAAATTCCGGCATGTTGTTGACACTATCCTGCCGTGGGAGGAAGTTTGGAAGGGCCACGAGCTTCTGGAAATGAACCGGAATACGGGTAAGATTGTTTGTACCATCGACAATTAGAATAGCTATCATACTGCACCGTGGAGGTATCTGTGCCTCGTATTCGGTTTTATGGATCATTGCAATGCCCACCTATATTACCTGCCATTACTACCCCTCGAAAATTTGCTCGCTTAATTTTGTTCGGAGTTACCCGTTCTCTCACTCGTGGGGGCAGAGTCTAAGTTGATGAAGTGGAAGCTCGGAAATTTCTACTTTGGGAATAAAATCACTTCGCTTTCTAATGTGCATCCTGCCTAGCCCCGAAAAAAATAAGTAAACACATGCAGTAAGTTGAATAGCCGATGGCGGACGGGACGGTAAATCCCTCCCTACCAGGTAATTGATCAGGCACTGCCTGATCAATTACAACTATCAATTATAGTTAGTGATTCGTATCATGGGGGGGTAACCCTGGCGAGATGTAGCTTCAGGGCACCAATACTACTACCAATTAGAATTAAAACAGGTACGAAGCCCGCTGTACGCTGGGTCCCATTTTTCCAAATATATATTCTGCGCTCTATTTCTATATTTAAATCAATAGGCAGCAGACGTATCGCGGAAGCGACGCTCAATCCTAAAGAACATAGCCAGCATGACCCTTCGATCCGTCGCTGTGGCCCATTCCTTGCAGCGAGTGATCAACAACTCCAGCCTCCGAGCATAAAGGGTAATCAGCGTTTTCAAAAGAGGCGCCCATTCAGAGGAATCAAGTTCGTAATCACCCAAAAACAGCCGGCGGCCTGCGCTTTGGGGTCCATCAAAGTAGCCATGCGGCCCGGAATTCGTAACTGAAGCTGGTGGGCTGAGAGTAGTAGGGGTTGGTAGACCGTGCCTGGTGACGGGTATGTGAATCTGAGAAGTTCGTTCTTGCCGCCATTTCCTCATAACTTCATCAAATTCCGTGACGATTTTATCCAGGATTGAGGCCAAGACCATCATTCTCTCGGATGATGAGCGGCAGTAGACGCAGCAGATCATGATGGTACATTTCTCGACTGCGCTTCGCTGGAATGATAGGATGGATTCCGTGGATGTTTGCCCCATACCACCGTCTCCATTGCTTCGCAATTCAATCTTTTCAAAAACTTGGGAAACTTGGTTCCAGCACTGGCAGCATTGTATTGGAGATGAGGTGCCTTGCATGTTCGTGTCGGTGTTTGGGGCCGTTAGGTGTTGTTTCAAAGAGTTGGAAGGCTGGTCACTTCTTCCAGATCGGGCCTGGGGAGCGAGATACAAACCTGGTCCTATTAAGTCGGCCTCTGTAGGAATAGTAGTGGGGCAATGTATGTTTGTCTGGGTTGTAATGGGGGAATGGTGGTTTGAAATCGTGTCGACGAAATCCCAGTTTTTGCCGGTGTCTTCATCTATATCTCAGCGTCACACCTCCAACCCTCTAGATATACTACTTACCTATCGGTTGGTTATAGATGCTAGAATGGCCCTGATGCACACCGGGACTGTTGGGGGGTTGCATAGTGTCTATGCGAGTATCTAGGATCATAGAGTCGCTCAAGCTTCGCACGCTTTCCGCATCGACATCTTCTACCAGCCAGTCGTGCATGGCACTGAGTGGAGAATTTTGAGCCTCAACGAAGTTCCTATCGTCGATCGTGGCGATGCTTTGTGTTTCATTATTCGTCGGATTGGCCACTGCATCCGTGGTGTGCTTTACCGTGGTGAATTTAGGTGTGACTGCTCGAGTGCTGTGCTTGAATGCCCTGGCAGGCTTGCCAGATGAATCGGCCTCTTCTGGAGATGTTTCATACTGACAATTGATCGACCGCCCAGAGCAACGGCTGCAGCTTGGCTTTTTACCGTTACAACGTAACTGCCGGCACTTATTAATGAAGCTCATATGCGCGATGATAAATCAGGGGTACAACTTTCTTCACACGGCAGTTCTCACATGCTACATGGTGGGGACCACGTCCTAAGGTGAGTTCATCCGCAAACTGCTGTCGCTCAACGCGGATCGGCTTGTTTCCCTGAGAGTATCTCAGAGTAGCGAACATTCTTCGGTCGGGTCATAGGTAAGGTAAGAAGAGAAATAGTTTTCTACTGTAGGGAAACAGGTGTAAAAGGCTTGTTATCTTTGGGGTCCAATGCAGGCGCCAGTCGTTATAAGGCACAAGAAGGTTTGAGCTGTTCATGATTGGTGTATGAAAGCACATATATAACTTCGTTTATTTGGCTCAACGGCTTTTGGCCTAGCCAGTGACTGGAGAAACACATGAAACTCGTGAGGATGGACCCTGTTGTGTCTCGGCGGCCCATGATTCTTTGCTTTGAACAGTGCCCGGAGCGAGGTGCGCTCGTATTCTCCCGTTAGAATGGTGAACCGCCAGCCAGATTCACCAGTCAGTGGAGAGGTGAAACTGTTTTCCAGGGAATGCGGGTTTCCAAAATGAGATGCATTGCATGAACTAAGAATTAATCTGAAATAGGATCTCGCAATAATGTAACATCACCTAGCAGAGAATGGAAAAGTCACGGCGGTTGGTTCCGGTGGGCCCTTAAACGAGGCTCCTCATCTTTTTCAAACCTGCAACATTTGGTTAGTAGAGGTTGAACCTGTCAGTTATTGGCAGTGATTGTCGCTCTCCCGCCGGGGTCTCCACTTGCATCGTATTTCTGCAGAGCTTGGCATAGGATCCCACAATCCCGTGTCAAGAGAATCTGGTCTGAATTCATGGAATCAGAATCTACCATCTGGAGTGCCACCGGCGATAGGAGTAAATCAAGCAATGTGACAATGGGTTTCAATCTTGAATTTATGCAAAACTAAAGAGTTATCAAGGATTCAACGCCTCAGGACGATCAGGGCACCGATCAAGCACACGGTCTGATAACGAAGCGGGCTAGCCACTAGAAATTTTGAGTTTGATGTTTTGCAATTAACTCGAGCGAATCGTGGTGGCATGGTGCGCTGCACCTCTCCAGAATTCGGACCAAAGGTGGATACACTCTAGCGGGATAAGATGGAAGTACTACAACAATGAACGGACCTCCTGTCGGGAAAATCGTAAATCTAGACCCGCATACAGTATCATCAATACTCGACATCGAAATATATTTCTGTCTCAAGAAAAAGAAAATTGCACAATATCTCAGTAGTCCTGTTCAGTTTGCAGTATCAAATGCAGTACTGATTCCAAAATCGATTAAAAACGCTCGAGTCTTTGAACAAGGGAAGCATCCAGATGATAGCCGTCCACGCAGTCCAGATCCACCACGTCCTCTTGTCAGCCTTAAAACCAGACAGAAAGAGAATTCGGAAGACGATAATCATACCAACACCGACAGGTAGCAAATAGCCTAGAACGTTGAGATTCCAGAATGCTGGACATGCAATAGACCAGACTGCAGTTGGGATGGCGATAGTCCACCGAGCGATGTAGTCGCCAAGAGCGAGGGGTGCAGTGCGGCGATTCCTCGTCCGGTCTCCCTCCTGGTCTTTCATATCTTGTACTTGCATTGTCGAGCCGATTACACCGCTGGTCATGGCCAGCCAGCACCATGTTGTGGTGGACACGTCGAAGCTGGTCTGCGTCGCGACTCGGAAAGCTCCTTTGTTGTACTGGGAGAAGGCCGCTGCAATAATCAAATTGCGTAGGATGAATCCATCGTCGCCGCCTCCGAGATCGTTGTACATCCAGGTCAGACTAAAGAGAATGACGGTTTCTTCCCAGGCACCTAGAAGGTAATTGATGCCCAGCACGACGGGAAGGGCAACGAGTAGCAGGCGTCGAGTTTGGTTCAATCCAATCCTGCCTGATGGTAGTGGCCTCCACGGTTTATTGATCATATCCTCCACCATCGATTCGTGGTGTCGCTGGTTCGCAAGGTCAAAGATGAGTAGATTCGACCAGTTCCATAACACAACTAGAGGCAGCCTGCCCAACACATGTAATAAGTTAGGAGAGCCATTGTCTCCCACGAAGAGACCAGACAGGGCAGCGAAGAAGCCAAATGCCGTATCTGGAATAACGAAGGTTGCAAAGTCACTTTCGGTGAAAAGCCATAGGGTTTTAAGAAAGTTCTGTAAAGCAAACGGTCTTTGGATTTTCTATATCCAGTGTAAGATTCCTTCCTAAGCATCGACAAGAGATGACTGATATAACTTACTACAAGAGAAACCGGAGCAGATGGGACGTCCCGCCAGTTTTTGCTGTCGGACTTCTCCACTGTTGTTGCTCCCATTCTTTCTGATCAGAGCTCTCTCGTAATGAATAGTACAAGCGGGGAGACAATCAGATCATGCAAGGATATCATGGCAATATAGACTCCATCAGCCGGCGAGGAGAGGACCACTGATAAGAAGGTCATCGTTTCTGTGTCAAGTCACATCTGAAATTCTGACTGGCCACGTCGGTGAATCATGGCATAGCATTCTTCGGCGATTACCTGTTTGAAAGACACGTAATAGCCATGAGTACCCACAGTGCGTAAAGCGTAGAGCCAAGAATAGACTGCGAAGCTTGAGAATTCCTTTTATGGCAGTAAAACACCAAGGCGAAGCGGTAATGCCGTTTTGGGTCATGCTGATTACGGGCCATTTTGGGTAATACCCGTGGTGGATGAGATGTGAGATCGTATCGATTGTCCTGCAATTTCTTTGACTGGTTTGTAAATGGTCATTCCCTCCTTGGCTGGCTGCTAAGCACGGATATCTGCAATGGAAGTGATAGAAGCAGTCAATCAAGTCTAATTGTAGACCTTGAAACTCTGGTAAATTCGCTATCGAGATAGTAACAATTGAGAAGAGAGCGACTAGTTAAGGGACGGAATACTCACGTACTCTGAAGAGAACCAATCTCTGGTGGTGCATTGGCACACCGTACTCGGAACATAGGCTCTAGATTAGATTGTCGAAGCAACATGGTAAGCAGATCCGTCAGCTTGACTCACATCCTACCTGAGATAATCTCAAGTCTCTCTGGAGGACTTACAGGTGAAAATGCATTTCAAGTTACATTATTTCCAGTCGCGAGTTGTTTCAACTTATAATCTGCATTTAGATATCGGGCTCTTCCCACTAGGGATCTGCTGGGAAAGCTTGAATACGATGATTCATTTAGTGTTTTAAAATTGCAATTATATATTGACCAGAAATATGCTGAGGAGAAGGCGAGCTCTATCATGAGGAGGATGGGAGCTTATGCAAGCTTCATGCACAAGGCACAAATTTGTCGTCTTCCTGCGCTGGCGCGTTTTGGACGCCATTCCATGGTTCTCCCTCTCCCTCATGCGTCGTAAATTCACCACATCCTTCGACGGCGCTCCTCACATGCCATGCCCTAGTTTTCCCATACACATCGCAGATTTACCATCTTCCTGTGCTGCTGTTCCTCGTACTTTCTTTTCTTCGGTCATTGCTGGCCAGTTTAGTACTGATTTCATGTTGAACAAAAAACGCAGTAACCACCTAAGAACTTTACTATAAAATGAGAATCAAAAGAGCTACAATAAAGTGATGAACTGGGTATTTACTAAGGAATCAATTGAATTTCATCAGCCAAAGATGAATATAGAATTGGATGATTTACGTGGTTCTGGTTTGGGCTGTGACAGGATCATAATATCGTCAACAGCAACTCTTATTCACTGCTCACTTCCCACTATTCACTCGATTCTAGCTTCCAGGGTCATCTCATTTCGACCTTCACTGCCATCTTTTTACACCATCGCTGTTTTCAAAGAGGGCCGACGAACTTCATTTTTGAACATATTCAACAAAACAAGTCCTTAAGCGAAAATACACCACCCTTCTGAAAAAAGGACACCTGTGGCTAAAAGGTAAGTCCGATCAGAGTGAAGAGACATTCTGAAAACTGTTCCAGGGGAAGTATCCTCTGAACAAAATGGCTATACTACGCTAAGCTTGCCGCGTCACAAAGACCCCGAATAAAAAGAAAGATAGAAATTCGCCAAAGTCGAACGACGTTCGCCCAAAGCGCAGCACATTTCATTCCAGTGGCAATGGATCTAATCACCAGAACGTCAAAAAACGCTCGATAGCAAAAAAGATGGAGGAACTTCGGATTTACTGGCCCAGACATCGGAAAGAACTACATGACATTCAATTCATATGCGTTGAACACTGCACCGCCCAATCCCTACCGCATCGGATACCACTTCAAATCACAAGCTCATATTCCAGAGAAGTAATGGCCGGCGTCTTGGGAATATTGTCCTGATAGAGAGGTATTCACTTTCGGCTCACGTTGTTTTGGGTCGGGAAATGCATTTCAACGTTGTCGAAAATATTCTCCACATCCTGGTGTAATGGGAACAGATTATTTCGAACTGAAAATTCAAGGATGAGTGAGAGTTGGCCAGGACAATGGAGCCCAGCTATTCACTGTCTGCCCGAACAAAAATTCTGCCCAGCAAGATATCGCAGAATGAAAGATATGCCTCAATCCGGTCTAGTTGCTGAGGTTTGTGACCTCCTTTATACCTATTGGAGGTATTGGTGTAATAAGGGGATTTATTATCTGGACAAGCGAACACCTATCAAACTCTACTCGATCTCCAAGTTTCGGGGTTCTGAGATACGACGGATCATACTCGCTGTCCATACCACCGCCACAGCCACAATTCAATGAAGTCAACACAAGCCCAGGGGTACGAATCTCATCGAGCTGGTCAAGGATATCACGATGTCCGATTTCGACAGATCCTACCGCCTCCTAAAGCAAGTGCGAAAGAATATTCTCCTCGCTATTATTGATCTAGAGAGCAAAATCTATCATAGAGGGATCGATATCGGACCTCTGAAACCACGAAATGTGATTCTGAAAGAACCAATCGACGATTCCAAATCAGGAGTGGTAATTGTGGACTTTGAAAATGCATTCAATCGATGTGACCAAAAGTATCCACCCAATGATCCCACGCTTGAAAGCGTCACAATTCATGACCCGAAGAGCTATGCAGGGCAGTACATCTCCCCGCTTCTGCGCCGAGGAGAAATACCAAAGAGATTTATAGATTGAACCGACTAGGAATGGGTTCCGGGGCTTCACAAAGAGTTCCGTCACACTGCAGATATAATCACACGGGGAATGCGGAAGGCCTGGGGGGATCCAGTATAGCTAGAGAGCGAGAAGAGTATCCATATCAAAGTGATGCATGTTGCCGAACGGAGGGAAATGAGAAACGGAAAACGGGAAATGAGATATATAGATGAGGGTGATTACCTGTGGCTATCTAGATGTGGTGGGTACAGGAGATGGATCCTCTGTCGCGGCGTCCTCAATCTCAAGAGGAGATATGTAAACTGAATGGCTCATGGTAATAAATGGATAACTGTCTGAAATAATCCGGTCTAGCTCATGTACTAGTCAACATATTTTCAGTAGTATTATCTTCTTTTTTCTCTTTACCAGTAGTCTCGCTAGATACTTTCTACGAATAACGTTTATATCCGCCGTATACTTGTCGCCCAGTGTATAAAATCAGAATGGACAGGCCTGGAAGGGAATCTAACATCTTTTTCCAATAATTTGATTTTCCTCTTTGCCTTTGACAGCACTAGACTGCGGCACGGTTTTGGATTTGGTCTTGCAATGCTTACCAAAACCAAACGGATTTGGTTTGCGGTTTTAAAAAATGAACCAAATTAAAAACTATGAATATGCGATTTACCAAAATCGCAGCGACTTTTACGGTTAGAGTCGTAGTGAATATCAGTCTCCAGACTACTGTTCAGGGAGAGTTACTTTTGACGGGGTCTATTCTATTGGATAGGTCGCGGAAAAATCAGCACAGAACGGACTCCGATTTTTTAATATACTGTTTTGGTATTTTATCTCGAGTGGATTTTATGTTAAAGCCGCCTAACTCGAACCACCGGTCCAGTCGCCTGAATAGATAAGGGCGCCATATTCTATACATCCGTCGTCCGTACTACAAGATCCCATCATCCTCTTTCTTCAAGATAGTCCTGGTATAATCGAAGCTGTTAATGGTCAGTAATTACCACATCCGGGATTCCGACATGATTATCTTATCGGCGTGATTACACACGATATAACCCTCAATAAACTTTTCGACACCACAAACACTGGATTTTCCGCAACCTCGATACGCGCTGTCCCTCGTGGTCTATCTCTCAAGAATGCCAACCATTTGTTCAATTTCTCAGAGCAGCGCACGAATGTCTGTAAGTGGAGCAGTTGCTGGGGTATGTATTCATTGTATATAGAAATTAGCTATCTTACTGCCGCTACCCATTTTGGGTTTTGAAGTACCGCCAATTGAGACCAACGCTCACAACTCTATCAATCCAAGGAATAAAACTAACCCCATTTGACAAAGTCGATTGACAACATCCTGCCACATGTCATAAACAAAATCAGATGTCGCGGCAATCAAAATTAGGAATCGGTTGAGAATGTGCCCCGTCATTGTCATTGACGACATTATTGGTAAGAGAGAGACCGCATCCGGGTAGCAATTCAAACTATAAATATTTGGCCTAGTCCTGCTGAAATTCAATTTTCTTTTGCAACCTAACGAAGAAAGATATCATTTGTTCAAACACGCATTATGTCTGCCACCACAGATCGCACCCCCGTACGAGACCAAGCCGAAAGCGATGCTTGGTTCCCTTCCCCATATTCTCTCACCCAGTATACGTCTCCAAAGACTGATTTTGATGGAGCTGACTACCCTAATGCTTACAAAGGCGGCAAGTGGAAAGTGCTCCTTATTGGATCGCAAGAGCGTTATCTCGAGATGGCTGGTGGCGAGTTCTTCTCCACCGGTAACCACCCAGTGGAGATGCTACTGCCCATGTATCACCTCGATGCCGCAGGCTTCGACATCGATATCGCGACTCTCTCTGGTGACCCTGTAAAGTTTGAATTCTGGGCTTTCCCGCAGGAGGACAAAGCTGTCAAGGACATTTATGAGAAATACAAATCCAAGATTCGCAAGCCACTCAACCTCCATGACCTATGGGGCAATGGCTTTAATAAACAAACACCATATCTTGCAGTATTCGTCCCTGGTGGCCATGGTGCACTGAACGGCATCCCCTTCTCAGCAACCGTTGGCAAGGTTCTTCGCTGGGCTCATGATAATCAGCGTTTCCTCATTACACTGTGCCATGGCCCGGCCTGCATGCTTGCCGCCGACATCGACAAGCCTGAGGGTAGCAAGTATATCTATGATGGGTACAAAATTGATGTTTTCCCGGACTCGTTGGATCAAGGCGCCAATGTCGATATAGGTTACATACCTGGGAAGATGGTGTGGTATGTTGGCGAACGACTCCGCAAGCTCGGAGTCACACCTCTGAACGGAAGCATCAGCGGCGAAACTCATAGGGATCGGCTAGTGCTCACCGGCGATTCTCCCCTGGCGTCAAACAACCTAGGCAAGCTAGCTGCCGAGACTCTACTCAATGAGGTTTCAAACTATTAGTGAAAAGACTTCGCGCGATCATAAACGTTTCACCCGCGATCTCAATAAAAATGAAATATATATATTGATACTGTAATATGGCAATATGCAAAACCTGAACTGTTGCAACGGAACTAGACACCTATGTCCATCTCAATTTCTCTTCACTGTAGTACAGTAAATGATTTCCTTGGTATTATGGTTGTCTCAACGTCGCGTACCCTACGGCAGTCAAGGAGAGGTTTTGATCAGCTTGCCCCACGGTATTTGTTCTTAACTTAGAAAGATCATATTTGCCAGTTTAAACTGACCTTAGCTTAGCGCTAACACGGTTTTTCTGCTCACAATATTAAGGTGGCGTTGAACGCCCAAAAATTACAATTGTTGGTCCAGGCTCAACGATGTGTGGTTCAATGTATCAACCATGCATTCGACCTGGAGGCCGAGAGCTAATGTGGTAAAAGTGCTCCGCTAGTTGAAGACTATTTTAACTGGTTCAATTACCAAGTAAGCAACAAGGCTTTGGCATTAAATCCACGAACTTAAAGTCAACATTCTGCCTTTTGTCTTCCCAAGGTGTACGAAGAGGCTGAAGATGGGCAGGGTTTTTTTGTATTCTAGTCTCTATTACTTTACCTAGAAACAGCTTTTGCCCTCAGCTTTTTGAAAGCTGGGATGTGACTAGCGTGAGTTGTCATTTTATTCACGACAATTGTTGAGAGTTTTCACAAGATGGTCTCATGAGGGGCCAAGTGGGACCTTAGTTACAGAATACTACAAAATGCCAGAGCAATGCTTTTGCATGATTTTCTCGCCACTGCCCTTTCATTACATCGTCGTAGGGTCACAAGATACGCGGATCGAATCAAGTCTGTCCTGGCTCCTCGCAAATGACAGTTGGCCGCCGGGCACATAATGTATGTAGACCTGCAAGGGCGGGTGCCTTTTTAGCCTGCTGATGTACTGAGTAGTCGCATGGTAGGCCTGTGAAAGAGGAATAGCGGGCTAATTCGCCATAATCCATATATCTATATGGCTTCCACCGGCACTGTGAAAGATCCCAAGTTAAATCGTTTTACTAAACCCTTCGAGTGTAAATAAGCAGATACAAATTCTTATCAATATATCAATCCATACAAGTATGTTGTACTCCCACTAGATCTCAATTTCTTGTTCTGTTGACACGGGAGTTCAGAGCCAAATCCCGTTTATTTGCAGCCGAAATGCTTTCGAATGAATATAATCGTCAATTGAGATATATTGGAATATGATAGCAAGAAATTGGCAATTACTACATAGGGCCTAGTTTCTACCTCGCTCCGCTTTACATCAGTAACACGTCGATTCATAGCAGGTAAGGGAATCTCCTCAAAAGCGCGCACCACAAGAATATGTTATTTCAATCCGAAAATGGCTGTGTATCTGGGCTGATATACTACAGCCACAGCTGACTAGCATCGGCGAAGCTAGGATCAATAAGGTACGGATTACCTCCAGTCCATATCACTCCCGCAGCCGAATCGATTGACAATAAGTCTAGCTCGGGACCGAACGAGATATTTATTCCGAGGAATAGTAGTAGAATAGCCAGGGGGCATTTACCATAGAGAAATGATAAGCTTTCCTACAATATTCTGGAGCTTCCATAATGAGCACTATCGATTAGCTCCTCGCTCGATGGATGTGCATTGGTATTCTTGCTGAATATTCGAGCATTCTCTTGTATTATGCTTGATGCAACAGACTGAGAATTTCGTATCTTATCGCCTCGAATAAATGACTGTTTGGACTGTCACTATATCTCCAAATATTTTCATATTCTGCGCGGATAGAAGATGCTGATTCAACAAGAGATTATACTCAAAACGTAAGATTTTCATCACGCCATCCTTTGCAGCATCCACTAGTAGCCGATAAGGGCTCTGAAATCGCAAAAGAACACAAAACTACCCCGGCCGTAAAAAGCATATTCCCACATATGTGCAGCAGGTTGCTAATCATCGCGGGCTCTGTTTGCATCAGATACTAGAGCGTCTTCAATATGAAGAATTTGATGTGGAGAGGTGTTCATGATTGCAGTGATGTCGAACCGAATGACAGGCTTACCCGTACGGAGTAGAAGAATGTACAATAAGCTGGTTTTTGTTTAGGCGACAATATTAGCACTAGAGCAGCTAGAAGCAGTTTGACTGGTATTGTGATAGAATTGTGAAATGCACCAATCAAAATGGTGTGCGGTGGACCCTTGCAGTTTCAATAACTTGCTTTCAATCGGTAATTCTAAGTAAACTGCGGTTAACCGCAATTCTAACCAAAACCCTTAAAACCCATCATAGCACATAAGCTCTGCGGGGAGCACATTCATCGTTATACAACGCACAAGAAGTATTGATACCTGTTATCTAATGATGCCCAGAAATCCCTTGCTCGAGAAAATAGAGATAAGATTTCACGGCAACCTGGAATCATCTTCCCGCCATCGATCCACAATATGGCTTTCCCCAAGTGCTTGCTTCAACACCAGGACCAGCTCGTCCACGGACGAGAGGAACTTGAGATAACAGCTGACTGCAACACAATATCGACGGTAGTCCTCGCTTCGCACCAGATCGGTGCTGAGCTCTGCCGCCCGATGGTTGGCATACCACGTCTCATAGCATCGATTCAGCAACGGCGTCGGCAGCCGCTCCGGCAACGCATCCCCCGTCTTTAGCGCCTGCTCAATGACACCCAAAACGGCCATCACATTCCCGATTATATGATCATTCAAGATCCCCGTAGTGTGCACCAGGCGCGTCTGAAGGCCAATGGGCAGGGTTCCGGACAGATTCAACAGGCGACCGAGGGTCTGGTTGACGCCCTGGCAGAGTCTTTGCACCTCATATAGGGTTCCCTGGTCGAAGGGGCCCAAGCTCACCTCGAGCTTGAGAAGGCTGATCGGGCCTTGGAGAGCGAGGAGAGATTCCGCCACACTTAGTGAAATCTGAGCCGCCACGACATCGACGGGACCGCGGTCGCCGGCGCGATCCCAGTGCGACAGCAGCAAGGCATAATGGTCGGATAGCGTGCGGATGTTGTTTGCTAACGTTTTGCGGATGTGGCGACTGGCCGAGGGGGGTCTGGGGAAGATCTGCACAACAAAAGCCGCGATAAGTCCCAGCAACACGGTCACTAGTCGCTTGTAGAAAGCAGCGTACCCCCGGCCCGGAAGGCCGTAGGACTGAATGTGACCATCGTCGTAGCTGAACCCGACTACCAGGGTAAATGTGGCACCCGCCATGATGGCCCCAGGGACAAAGGGTGGTGGAAGAAACAAGCGGCACCAAATCAGAATCAGCGTCGCGATGGCAGTAATTGCTGCCATGCCATATGCGTTTCCTGGGCCGTGTCCAGACCCGATATACCACGCCACCATGCCAATGACACCGCCAATCACAGTACCGATCAATCGGCCAACAAATGAGAAGGTGAAGTCTGCCATGTACGTGACAACGCCAATTTGCGCTGTGATCACTCCCCAGATTCCTTTTTCGCGATAGAAGAAGCCCGCGGTTGACGGGAGTACTGCCGGAATGGACGTGGCGATTGTCACGATGACCATCCGCAAGGCATACATCCCTCCAGCATTGGTGAGCCAGCGCCATATTCCTCGCACGGTGCGACTAACGCGGCCTTGTCGTCGGGCAGGCCCGTATCCTCGACTGATTCGGAGCTGGCGATATGCTTCCTTTGTCTGCTTCTCGACGGCGTCGGGGTCATCTCCAGTGCCGATGGATGGATTGGCCATGGGAGCACCTTCGCGGCCGTCAGTGATCCAGGAAATAACATACCAAAATCCCGAGGGGAACCATAGACGGTGTATAGTTCTAGTTCGTGACAGGTCCATAACTTTTTCCAGTAGACTTTCCATTGCGGTTGCCGAGCTAAAAATCCGTTCCTCGATCACAATCCCGAGGACCAGACTCCGCAGCGTATGCGGACCAAGGAGCTCTGGGGACTTGAGCTGACCAGTGGCATCAAAAAGATCCTGGTGGCATTCGATTAAGCGATTGGTCGTGTCTGTGATACAGGTTTGACGTGCCCTGCGTAATCGATCAACTGTCCTCTCACAACGAGACAAGATCTCCTTGTAATGCTCCTCTGGATATAGTCGGAACCATCTTCTAGTGTTAACTATATGGATACAATCGGCCACAACTGTTACTGCTTCCGAACAGACTTGCAGTATTTCATCAGTAGTATCCCGCAGGGCCTCCAATGTCCGGGACCGAATGGCACCCAGTTCTGGCGCTTTGAGCGCATGCATCATATCGACGCTTTCGCGTAGTTGGCTGCGTGCAATTCCCTTGCGAGAAGTGTCTTGCTTCTTCTCATCCTCTGTATTCATAACATCAAGCTTTTCCTCCTCATCTTGTGACCCGTCCGATCGGGACTTGAGAGCCTCCAACTTGATCTCCGCCCGCCGTCGGGCAATGTGAAAATCTAAAAGGGCCACCTGAGCCACCATGACTTCACGAACGGGGTCCGATATGCCTTTGACATCTTCAGCGCTCCAACGTCCTCGGGAGACGTCCAGTGGCAATAATGCCATCATCGGATGCAAGGCCCTGTAGGCCCCAATAGCCTTGGCCTTAGCTGCCTCCATCCGATCGAGATTGGTTTTTTCCAACGCCAGCCTATCACGGGTACACTGGAACGCTTCTCCCCCCATACGAATCAAATTCTCCATCTGTGCCAACACGGTATAGGAGGTCGACTGAGGGAAGAATAGTAGACAGCAGATAAAGCCCAGTGCAATTCCAATGGCACCAGGTTCCACCAGCACCTTGGCCAATGTCCCCATCCACGAGGGCAGGCTTGGACCAAATAAAATAAAGAGATCAATCACGATATCACCGAAGATCTCGGCCAAGGTGAACTTGGGATTAGCGGCTCGCAGGCGCGCCATAAAGTACACGAATAGACAACCCAGGACAAAAAATATGACAGTGACCCGTGCATCGAACATAAACCCATCGTGGATAAGTTCCTGCTCTACCCAGCTGGGACTTTCGCCTGTTTGTTGTACTTGCGCTTTGGCAGCTTTCTCGAGCGCCAGCAATTTCTCCTGCGTCTGCCACCCGGGTCGAGCGGCGAGGGCCGCTTTCATCACGATAAGACCCCAGGCCCAAGCAAGACACATACCAAAGAGCAGAGATAGCGTGGCAAGGAGATAGACGAATAGGATCCCCGCTGGCGGTACGATGTACAATAGCAGAGATCCGAAGAAGGTGGCGACCCCGATGCTGTGCAGAGCCGGTCCGATGAACATCAGGATTGAAGCTACCCAGATAGCGACCCAGCATCGAAGCACGATCTTGAGATCGTGCTTGTTGAAGTGGTCGAGCCACCCAGGAAGCGTAAATCCACGTCGCCATGATGAAAGAGTGCTGGGCGAATAGGCAGTCGCCTCGGCTGAGCCGAACGATGTTTCTTCAGGCATTCTCGCGACGGTGTTGTGGCTAGTGTTTCATGGTGAGTAATTCTTGCTGAGTTGAAGCTGAGAAACCCCGATCGTGTTCTTGGTGGTTAACCATGGATCCGGGATACAGCTTCAGGGTCCATCCTCGGCCCGAGTCGATGCTGTCATCACCCTACATTCTCCCGGCTCAGTCCACCCAGGATTGGAATCGTCGTTCTACGGAACGAACAATGATTAATCAGCAGCGTTGTTTGCATAAAATCTCGACACGTGAGTATAAATCTATCAAGTCCATAACTTCAAATTGTGCTAGTATGCTGCCGGTGATTTCAGCGAGGGCAGTGGACCAACTAACATGCATAGCGAATGGGCCGAGGTTGTTGCTTTTGTGCACCAAACAGCTTTCGGAACAGAAAAGTGATCTCTCCTTGAGTTTATCGTGAGATATCCTGGTTGATACTTTTTCAAACTGGAAACGATAGTATCAGTAACTTTGTAATATCAGGGCTTGAAAATATATCAACCTGTTTTTTGGGTAGAAGAACTTTGAGACGAAAGGCAATAGTGCCCGAGTGAGGTGTATTTAGGACGAACGTGATGTATACAGCTCAGTCTTTATTCCTTTTTGAAAAATCTTAAGGCTGGATTCCAATTTTCTTTTAAAGATAAAATTATCTTTATATTCTTTTTATTGGTAGTATTGGATTCCAGTTATAGAATAGTGGTGTTAGGATACTCAGGTGAAGGACGAGGAGATTAACGGCTAAGAATATCTCAACTCGATATATTAAACAAAAACATCCACCAACACTATCATTAGACCGAGCAAGACAAGGGAATTAAGCATATAAAAAAAGGAAAAGAAAAATACAACTACTGCTGTATACATTTGTATTTGATCTTCTTTGTCGCCTCTTACTTTTGTGATAGTTGGGCAAATAAGATAAATGCCTTCCAAGTTTGACGGCTCCCCTAAATCTGCTGTACTTTTTGTCCTCATACACTCTTGCTATATTTTCAGTCAGCTGTCTACTGCTAATAGATGGTCTAAATTTTTGGATTCTGTAAAAACCCTCTAACGGCAATTCTCAATTTGCGGACGAATATAGTATCTTGATATCCTGGTCGGTATACAGATACTCTAGGGTAGCCTGTGCAGATAAAGAAAATATTCCTATATCCATTTGGCGCTACAATCAGCCAATTCTTGGCCAAAATGGATAAGAATACCAATCCCTTTAGCCAAACAGTGTAAATTTCTAGTCAAATAATACAAATATACCAGAACTTGACCAAAAGTAATTAATTTAGGGAAAAAAAATAATAAAGTATTGTTTTAATACCCGCGGATATCTAGGCGTTGAATAGAAGTCTTAAATTGAAGGACATATAGATAAACGGTTAAACAGAACCCTCTATTTGCGTTGCGGGTATACCGCAGTCCACTTCGAACAACCACTGAAATCAACACCGGATAGACCTCACGCCATACCGCTTCGACAAGGTTGCCCTTTCATTGTCAGGGATCCCGTGACAGTAAGGCACCCCCACCACAGGGCGCCGTTACACAGGTCTAGCTAGATTGTTAGCCTTAGCTTCTCATCATCGTCATCATTCTTACACTAAGAATGATGACGATGAATAGATGAAAGCACCTACAAGAGGTGCTTTCATCCACGTGTTTCACGATTTTAAAAAAGGCTACTAGTAAAAAAAATACTATGTTGATAAAATTCTATTGTGTCTGTCGTTCTTCTTTAATCAGAATTATAATCATAATTGATAAACTGCTATCGTTCTTTAACAAATATACTATTGGCAAATAGATATTTGCCAAACAACTAGTCCCCCTACAAATAGACAGGTAATTACATATTGAATATTCACTCGATCATTCTACTACTGACTATACTTTATCTGTCTCTTCAATCAATCGTCTAGTCGAGTAACTTCAACCATCAATCCTCGAGATAATCTCGGATATACCGTGCTGCATTTGAAACAGATCAAACTGTGCACAGCAGGACCATGAATATCGATACACTATTCCACATCTCTATTGACTAAAATCCCATATTCCATCCATTATTTGACATTTCCAAAGCGTAATTCATAGTAATCTGCTTCATTCACGAGTAATCTTTTCGGCTTCCCTAAACCTTGATTACTTCTCCAACAGCGCGCGCCACATATTTAACATTACCCTCATTCAATCCACATACGCTCATGCGGCCGGAGGGCAGTAAATAGATATGGAAATCTTCTCGAAGTCTTGAAACTTGCTCCTTAGTCAATCCAGTATAGCTGAACATTCCAATCTGCGTCTCAATATAAGACCAGTCTTTCTCCGTCTCCTTCTCCAGCTCCTGTCTCAAAGCGCCCCTCATTTTTTGAATTCGTGAACTCATTGTTTCCAGATCGGTTTCCCACTGAGATCTCAAAACTTTGTCGCCGAGAACAGTCTCAACTATACATGCACCAAATCTTGGAGGATTAGAATATTCTGCCCGAGCTAATGCCATCAAATGGCCACGCACACCTTGTGTCGAAAGATTCCCCGGAGCAACGACATGCAGAGCACCAACACGCTCACCATAAAGACCAAAGTTCTTTGAGAATGACTGCGCCACGCAAATCCCAGAAGCACCTTGTGTCTTGTATATACTCTCCGTGAAATATCGAACTGCCCATGCATCGTCATCAATATCGCCAGTTGCAAAACCTTGATACGCACTGTCAAAGACCGCAAATAGCTTCTTTTCCTGTACTTTCTCAGCAACCTGTATCCACTGAGATTTTGACAAGTCGACGCCTGTCGGATTGTGCGCGCAAGCCTGCAAGATAACGACATCGTTAGACCCAGCATGCTCTAGTGTATCAAGCATTCCCACAATATCCACCTGTTGAGTCATATGGCAAAAGTAGGGATATTCCGCAATTTCCACTCCGGTAAGTTCCCAAATTGACTTGTGGTTGACCCATGTCTGCTTGGGAATAAAAACTCGGGTTGGACGAAGATGACGGGCCAGGAATGTGGCAGCGAGATGGTTTGCGCCAGTTCCAGAGACTGTTTGAATCGATACTATGCTGTATTGACTGCTGTGTGCCGCATTTCCGAAGACAAGTTCTCCGGCCAGTTTGAGAAATGTTGGTGAGCCCGCTATACCCAGATATTCGTGGGTAGCTTCGCTGAGACAATCCTTTGCCTATATGTATATTTAGCAGTTGTATCTTGGATTTAAGAGCTGTTCAAAGTACCTTCTTCACACTGGGTAAGACCCAAGGTTTACCATTTTCATCGCGATATGCTCCAGCGATCAATGACACTTTGTCCGGGTGAGGGTCTGCGTCAAAGTCGGCCATTATACCGAATGCAGCATCTGCGGGAACAACAGATAGGTCAAGGTATTCTTTGCTCATTTCGAAGAATCTTTTATTGCCAATTGTTTTCGATGAAGTCGATATGGGAGTGCTGCGCAATGCACAAGCGAGGTGACGATGATTCAACGGTGCTAGGACGGGACTATTGTATCGCCCTGAGTCAACGCCATCGCCGATCTATATGGAGTTCAAAGCTGCAGGCATCGGGATCCTACCAATACGCCATCGAACTTCCAATCTGCCATTTCACTTTAAGGGGACCTGTACTATGTGTTCTATGTTCCCGAGAGAGGCATGTATAGGGATCTTGCTGGGCAATCGGCAAAGTTACATTTCACCGAGCGCACCTCTTATCATTATCCCACACACGATGCCATCATCCTCTTATTCACACCAGGAATATATAACGGTAGTAATTTAGCTTATATCCTATATTTTCAGGTCGATCATTCCACGGAGCTTATTATTTTGTATCATTTAATCAACGAAATGGCTCAAAATAGCCTTTTGGATCGACTTTCGACACTCGACACAAATACAGTGTCTGATGCCCTGGATTTCCTTCATCTAAAAGGGGCTACATATGGCATACGGCCACTTTGGGAGTGTCCTAAGATTGTTGGACGTGCCAGCACAGTGCAGGTGGGCGTCAAGAAACAGGGCGCTGCTCCCACTACCCATCTACTTACTCCGGTGATCGATGCGGTAACAACAAATGACCGAGTTCTAGTCATCTCTGGCGGTACGGAAGGGATTTCATGCTGGGGCGATATTATTGCCAATGCCTCAAAGGTCAAGGGCATCCGTGGAACCATTATCGATGGTACGAGTCGCGATATCGATGGCAGTAGCGATATCGGTTATCCTGTTTATGGCCGGGGAGTGACTATGATCAGCGCGCGTAATCGGCTGGTGCAGCTCGAGTCCGGCTCGCCTATCCAGGTGGCATCTATTACTGTAAATCAAGATGATTTCGTGATAGCAGACCGATGTGGAACAGTGTTCGTCCCAGCTGACCGCATTGAGGAGGTCCTAGAGCTGGGCGAACGAATTGATCGTCGTCAAATTCGTATGGTTCAGGATGTACGGAGTGGAAAATCTGTATCTGAGGTCATGCATGACACAAATTTCGAAGCTATTCATCAGACTCAAGCATCCCCTGAGGTCAAGGAAGCCATCAAATCGGCCAACAAGACTCTTAAGGAAGCAACTGCCGAGGATCAAGAATTATCTGCCCTTTTCGCCGACTCAGATACCCCGGGGGTATCTGATGCACTTGATAAACTTGGTATAAGTGGGCAGGCATTCAATATCATGCCTTTGTCCAATTACAGAAAGGTCACAGTTGGACCAGCCTTCACTGTGCGTTATGTGCCCGCCAGTGATCCACCAGGAAGCGTTGGAGATTTTATCGATGATGTTGCGGTAGGCGATGTTATTGTCATTGACAATAGTGGGCGTACCGATTGTACCGTTTGGGGCGATATTATGACCCAGTACGCTGGAATGCGTGGTATTGCCGGCACCGTTATCGATGGTGTATGTCGCGATGTGAATCGTGCTATCAACGATGAGTATCCGATATTCTCTGCCGGCCGTTGGATGCGAACAGGCAAGGATCGAGTTCAGGTGGGAGGTGTCAACGAATCGATTGGTATCGGTAAAGTCCGAGTTCAATCTCGCGATATCGTTGTTGCTGATGCAAATGGTGTGGTCATTGTTCCCCGACACAGAGCTCGTGAAGTAGCTGAAACTGTACGCAAAATCGAAGCAAGCGAGGGGGGGATCCGTGAATTGATTGCAAGCGGGTCGTCGATAGCTGAAGCGAGAGAAAAGCTTGGCTATCACTTGCTGCAACGGAAGGGATGAGGATGACGGAAGGAATTTCCGTGGGATTCGAATATTGAGGCTCTTCTTTAGATACGGGGTATATGTAATCATTAGTTGAAATTAGAATGGCATTCCAAGAAACAAGCAACAATTCTAACGGTCAATGAAAGGCTGGAGTTCTACATAACTCCAAGAGAATGAAAGCCTTGCTTGGACACCCCAGCCACTCCGGGGCTGAAGGATTCTATTTCAAGCTACAAAATAAGGCCTTGCTCTAGCTTTTGTGTACTGACTACGAACCCTTTGTCATCCTTGGCCCGCGCAAGGGTTCTCAATTCTCCTTTTTATAGACATATTCGTGGTGTGATATTGCCTAGTTACAGAAAATAGATCTACCAACTAAAGCAACTTGTAATCAAAAGGGGCCCACTGATTTCGCGAAGCCAGCATGGAAGGACGACACCATCAGTCAGTACACCATAGCTACATTGAATTTTTATCTCTCAGGCATCATGAGCGTGCGATTTGCAGCTCAGAGGTATACCAGTTCTGGATTGCCCGAATATCATAACTCATCGCAACAGTGTCAAAGAATTTCAAATGCTCTTTACATGAAGCTCCGTCATTTGATAATCGGCCCACCCATTTACCGTGCTTCCTGGCAGCTGCCACGATATTTTCGATGGCGCTGATCAAAGAAGGCTCATCACCCATTGCAGGAACATACCCAAGGACCGATAAAGCGAGGTCATTCGGGCCGATGAAAATCATATCTACAATGCAGTCAGTGGAAAGCTCTTGAGACGAACATTTGGAGAGCCATTGATTTGTCTGAGAGTCACGTACCGACGCCGGGTACAGCACAAATGGCATCAATATTTTCAACGCCAGCTTGTGTTTCAATTTGAAGACAAGTAATGAGTGTGTCATTCGCGGTTCTCATGTATGTTGGAATGTCAATCCCGAGAGCGATGGCTGGGAAAGCCGACCCTTGTCCGCGAAAGCCTTGGGGAGGGAATTTCGAGTAAGATACAACAGCTTTTGCTTCCTCGACAGTATTCACTTGGGGTACAACGATGCCACTTGGAACACAATTAATAGTGAATCTCTAGAACATCTAGAACATGAATACAATATAGCTCACTGTGCCCCGGCATCCAAAGCTCTTTTAATGAGATCTGAATGTGTCATTCGCAACCGGACAAGAGGCGACACCCCCAATGCGGCGATGGCTGCTGTTGCAGCGTGCATAGAGTCGTCACTAATATGCCCATGCTCGCAATCGATGATGACGCCCTTGGATAGCGTCAGTAAAGAGATCGATTTGCATGGAATTAGATATACTGACATCGACGCCAGTCTGAGCTACTATCTGGGCCGTTCGGAAGGACGGAAGACCTAAAAAGGTCATTATAGGTTTGACATTAGCTCGAAGAGCATTCCATAGGCGAAGCTGTGGATTGCGAATGAGAGTTTCACTTGGCGACGAAGTGAACATGTCGATCCGATATCTTTCTCACGTAACTCGAATGCGTTTTCACAGCTAATGTTGCTGTCTGAGAATGACGATGTCGCAAGTATTGTAAAGAAGGTGAATAAACATATATATACTGACCCAGCACACAAATAGCCGACATCTGGTGAAGAGACAGAACTTGGGAGAGAGGCACCGCTACATGGTGGCGGAAATCGGCAAGGTGAATTTACCCCGAGTACACGATGGGACATTATCTATCGGAAAACGCCATTTGGGCTGAATTTTCTAGACGGATATTTAATTTCAGAGTAATAGGATGACGTTTCTTTTCGTAAAAAATCGCTTTGATCCCTGGCAAGATGCGAATCTGCCCTGTACCGTGGTTTGTACGAATTGTGCTGAAGCCAGCCTCATCGGGTCTTCCAGGTGGAAGACCCAATGAGACGCATATCCCTCTATAGATATAAAAAATAGCAAAATATTATTGAAAAAATCATGACATCTGGAAAATGGGTTCTAGTTCGTGAGGGGGATATTCGCCGATCGAACGATAAATAAAGATGCTCGCGATGCAGCTTGCAGAATAATCGAGAACAAGATTGCTGAAATGACCAAGACCCGAGAGAAAGCACGCAAGTTTATAATGTGAACTTTGAAATTCGAAAATGAGGTTGATTCTCGGCTTCCTGTTTACAAAAAGGGTTAGTTACTATAAAGCCTCTAAAGTTAAGAATGTTGTTCATCTCGGAGATACTTGTATGAAGGCGAATATCCCCGAGGAAATAAAGACTGCTACTGATAGCAAGGCTCATCATTTATATCCATTGTATATATGTATTTGATGGCGTGGAGGACAGCTACAACAACCGCATGCCGCATGGGGCAATTCAGAATCGCAATGGTGAAGCCCGCGGGATCATTGGGGAGCAAAATGCCCAACAAAGGCTTTTTTAAATGCGTATATTTATTTATTTGCACTTTTATAACAATCTGACAAGAATGTCTTCACACAAAAAAAATCGCACCAAAAAGTTGACAAGAGTGGGATTCGAACCCACGCCCTTTCGGACCACGGAGAAAGAAAGCTTAGAAGATCCTGGGGATTTCGTTGACTCGCCTAAACGTGGCGCCTTAGACCACTCGGCCATCTTGCCTTAGTCATGAATAAATCCTTTTCTAGTGAGAATATATTCAGCTTCCAATAATGCATATTCACGAATTCACCAATGGACGCTTCTTACTTTCGCTCTTCTCTCTACCTTTTTTTATAGGATCAATCGTTGATTCTGTCCCGAGATAATTGTAACAAACTAGGCCTCCTGGTGCCAGTCCGCCGCCCGGGCGATACGCTGAGAATGAGGAGAATGCCGAGTGAGCGCAAACAGGATAGCAAACAGGCTGGCCCTATAAAGATAGATCACTGAGGTATATAGTGATCTCTCATTCTTTTCTCTCGTTGCTGTTTTTGTTTGAGCTACCAATCTAATTGAGCTCTACATGGCCCATCATTAGATTCAATATCACAATCGTCTCTTTCGTTGTTTTCTTCCTGAACTTTACCATCCTCATCGGTGGTGTCTACCGTGTCTGCCTTCTCATCACTCGAAACATTTACAACATCGAGATTTCCATGTTATCTGTGTCTTCTCTATATCTGACCTCTAAGTTGGAAATTTACGGAGCGTCCTAGGTGCTTTCAACTTTTCGAAGGTTGAATACTTGTGAATCAGAGTGTTTTATAATATCCCCAACATGTACGGCGCAATTTATAGTTGATTTTCTACATTCCCACCCGAGATAGACTCTCGGAAGCCCCTGCTTATTATTACAACAAATCGTATATTTATTTTTCATACATTCGGGGTACCTCGGCCGTGCTTATCAACTGAGAAAGTACAGCAGAAGATTATTTCGGCCGGTCGCGGCCGTTATCAAATCCGAGATTTATCTGTGCGGGGGCTGCAGATATCCAAACGGCCTTGCCATTGATAAAGAGTGAAGAACAATACTTCATTCTAACAAAGCATGTAGAATGCTGTTTATTAATATATCCCCCACGCCCTGACTTTTTCCACTCCAGACAGATAGCGCTTTCGTCAATATTTTCGGCGTGCTACAGCCTTATTAGGGAACAGTTACAATGAATGTCAAGTTACAGATTACAGCGATCTGCGTCGCTTTCCTGTCAACCGTATCAGCAGACACATTGGCTAAGTCGGAGCTAATGATCAATGGAGTTTCCTTCGAATCACGGGCACATTGGATGCGTCTGGCAAACTCAGCATTGGAAATATCCGGGTCTCCTTGTCCATTTGCGGCTTTTGGGACTGTGATAGTCAATCACACGGAGTCCGATACCGGGAAATTGATTTGTATGGGCGTCAATGAAAACTCGAAGACAGGAAATCCGTCTCTACATGGTCAGAACTCCCCTACTTCGTTTCTTTGACAGGCTAATTCGTGTCATCAAGTGAAGGCGAGATTGCTGCAATCAAAAATTGCACAGCAATCTTGACTGATCCAATGGGGGATTTTCAATTGACGCCGTCCGAAGCACAAGCCGCGTTCAACGACCTGTCGCTGTATACAAATGCAGAGAGTTGTCCAATGGTGAGTGATACAATTACAGTGCGACTAGCAGAACAATAGTATAGGGAAACTATCTAACAGAACTGAAAGTGCGCCGCGGCTATTCGATGGTCAGGCTTCCGTGAATATATCTACGGCACATCTATCGACACGCTAATTGAGGAAGGCTGGGGTCAAATCCGAGTACCATCGGTAGATATTTTTGCTGCCTCTTATGATCTTCCAACCCAGTCTCGCCTGATTGGGAATCTTCTTGCTAACGAAACGGATTCTTTTTTCTTGTGGCAATACAATCCGTCTTATCCGTGTCCTCGTGGTTGCATGCGGTCCAAGGATTTACATGCATCTCCTTCGTGCTCTTAGTTGTCCATATAGTCAACGAACGAATGAGGAATGAGTCTCGACAGTAACTGATTAATTCAGGATATAGTCATAATTCATTTTTGAGCTGATACATACGACCATAGGGTGTGGAGAACAGGGCTTCCCGTCCGCTCAGCCGTACTTAAGCCACACGCCGGCAGGTTA
>Ga0102593_1000642_pt1 | contig 52028 bp, 57 predicted proteins | sample AraplaCol_mMS_r2_2_FD_76862 | JGI IMG/M metagenome (GOLD analysis project Ga0102593, IMG submission 76862) | Arabidopsis root microbial communities from North Carolina, USA - plate scrape MF_Col_mMS_r2 (SPADES assembly) (version 2) | ecosystem: Host-associated > Plants > Roots > Endosphere... | reverse complement strand
ATTTAAAAAAAAAAAAAAAAAAGGAAAAGGGTAAAAAAAAAAAAAAAAGGCGAAAGAATGTAGTAACGAACAGGAGAAAGGAAGTAAACGTGGAGAAGAAAAAAAGAAAGGGGATTCTGAAACAAAGAGAGAAGACTTTGCAGAAAGGGTGGCGGTTTCATCGCAATCTAGACCTGACATCCTATGAAGAAGTGGAGCTGTGGAGGATACATCATCGAGCACTGCCACGTAGGGGGGAATTAATTATAGATCTTTTCTCCGATTTGCATTCTTTACATTGTTACTTACTGCTACAGAAAAATACTATGTAATCAATTGAATATGAATTAGTCAATTGTACGATGATGGTTAGTTATTGTAGAATTATACCGACTAACTATAGACTGCCGTATTACACTACGGCTCGTCCCGCACTGATCCAGCTTACGCCCCCTTTTCCTCTTTTCCTCTTGCAGATCAAATGCCAACGCATTGAATTCGAGTAACCAATCACCCCATTTCTTCATGAGCCCACAGTTTCAAACTTCCGTCGCGCCGCCAATCGGAACGATACATCCATGATACAGTAGTATACTGCAAGCGTCGGGTTTGCAGAGTGTACAGTACAGTATGATGTATCGGGATAATGACTGCATACATGGTGCATACAACGTCGGCAGCTCCTATTGGCTATTTACTAGTAGCAAGTGGTTGGTCGGTATTTTAGGATCTCGATCCACGATCAAATATTTTCAGTCCTAGGTACAGTCAACAGGAGTATTTCGCTGAATAACTTTATCATTTCTGCATTTTGATACTACTGTACAACATGAACTAGTCGAAGCGTCACAGATTCATAAAAGGATTTTTCAAAAGGAACTATAAAGGGATAAAAAGGCCAGTAACAGTAAAATAGAACTTAATGTTCAGGCAAAACAAAGACAAAGGGGGCTAGCAAATCGCAATCCCATCCTGTTCAACGAGACGGTTCAGGTTGATTTTGGGAGATGCTGTCGGGTCCCAAGTTGAAGTTGAGATCAACTCGGCGCCATCGAAAGTATAGCAGATTTCACCCGAATAACTCTTAAGATATGTAGGTGTAGCCCACAAATCGAGTAAAAGTCCTTAGTGCCAACCACTATTGGGATCGTTTGTACCGCCATAATTTATTAGCCAAAAGACTTCAATAGAATTCGAAGAAGAAATGTAACTCGCGCTAAGATCCAATAACTGGCTATTTTGTTGCGGTAAATCTCCAGGTCTGCCGCAAGTGCAAGGGCTTGCATGAGCAGAGTAGACGTATATCTGGAGGGTATCTTCGTCATAATACTTTCGTGACCAGCGGACAAGTGATAAGTCGTTCAAGCAGCTTAAATTAAGATTCAACAAGCGGCATCGTAAAGCTTTCGGGTTCAAGTCCATAGATAGATTTGAAAACATTCAGGATTCCTCTTTCGAGTGATTTGACCCCGAGGTTGTCACTTTCCCAGTGAAAAGCAATTGACGAACGGCAGGAAGTGGGTGGGCGGTTGACTACGTCACAGCTAACATAGTTATAGTATAGTGGGCATATTAGCATGAGACTTGATACTTCAAGCAATACTTAGCAATGATGTGATTAACCATGGTGTATCAAGAAAAGTTGAAGCTGAATGGCTTAGGGCAAGAGCGTATCTAGATCAGATTAAAAGCAAAGGAGTCTAGTTTCTCTACAATATTGGGCAACTTTCGGGTATGCGGGGCACTGATGACTGTACATAGCACTCGCAATCTCGTAATTATATTGTATCGAGAATTGGGTTGCAAGCTCCGGGCGTATTTTGATTAAGTTGCGAGCAAATTCTCGCCGGCTAATTTAGACGGGGTGTTTTAACGATTTGCGAGTAAAATATACGCGATCTCTCTCGTCCCAGTAGCGCATCGGGGAGATGAATGAGAATCAAGAGAGAGTATCTATTGTACTGTTCTATACACAAGGCAGAATCTCCTCGCGTGCGTTCAAAGAGAGTCTCCCATGACCTGTCTAGTTACTCTCTCAAACCGCTGTCAATTTGCAATTGAAAGCGCGCACGACGCACGCATCGGCCATGAAACGATGAAAAAGATATGGGAAGAGCTAGAGATGAAAAGGAACAGTTCTCGCCAACCACTGGACACATTTATTCGTCAGACTATCGTGCAAATTTTCTTCATTGCATCAGACTCAGGAATATGACTACTTATTTTTCAAACCAATGTCATACCTATTCTCTGGCTCTAGCCGTTCATGAGAGCGATTAAGAAGTTTAAGCTTGAAACTGCGTGAGAGAAGAAGATTCTAAAATTTTGAATCAGTTAGGTCCTTTATCATTGTGGATAGCCTCACTGACCAAAAGCCGCAAAGGCAGAAGAGATGAGAGAATCCGTAAAAACAATGCCAGATTGCCTTGCCATATCTCACAATCGACATGTCGTTGCATCAGTTTGTCGACGACGGACTCTGCATATGCATCCGCGGGCATACCATTTTTATTTCCCTGAACTTTCAGCTTCTCAATGGTGCTCTTGACCGGAAGATAGAGCGAGTTGTCAGGGGCATAGAGGCCATGGTGGAGGATATTGCTGCGGACGAACCCGGTAACTATTTCGATGACCTCTATATTGAAAGGACGGAGCTCCTACAAAGATATTAGCATAAAAACTTGCTCGCTTGGTAGTTGGACCCTCACAAGTCTTAAGGTTTTTGTGTACTGGCTTAGAGCAGCTTTTGAAGCGTTGTAGACACACTGCCACAGAACCGGTATCTGTCGGGTAACACTGCCAATCTGCACTATGCGTCCTTGTGGTGAGCGGCGAAGGAGTGGGATAAAAATCTGGCATAGGTGCATGACAGCAAACAAATTGACTTGAAAGAGCTTCACTGCTTTTTCTAGCTCCAGATCCATTGCAGTAGCCGCGTAGTGTGTTCCAGCATTATTCACCAGAAAGTCGAGCCGACCATTTGTCCGCGCAGTGACGAGCTCTTTCAACCTTTCAATGCTCTCTCGGTCATCAAGTTCGAGCGCGAAAGCCTCGATATTATTGAATTGATTTGTGAGATCCTTAAGAGATCCCACACTCCGTGCCGTGGCGAGGACAGTGACCCCCCTAGCTGCAAAGGATTTGGCGAGCTCTTTTCCTATGCCGCCGCTGCAGCCAGTGATGAGTGCGAAAGTAGTTTGTTGCGCCATACTGGCGCACAGATAGATGATCGAGGGTAAAGCAGAATACACTGAAATAAGCTATTTGAGGTGTATGATATACACTCCAGTGTATAAGGGGAACACTCGATGGGAAACAAGCACAAGTCCCTTAAATTATACATAGGAAATGGCTGATGCCTATATAGCCAAATTTATCGACATTCGAATATACAGACCGAAGTAAAATATTTAGCTTCCCGGGTCAACATGTGACTCCGCCAAATATATCTGGCAGCCAGAAGACAGTCAGATGAACGGGCCTCGGGAAGATTCGGTCACCTAACTCATAAGCAATGAAGAAGTGAAGTATCCGAGTGCCATCAAAGAGAAGACTCAAAGATAAGACATGTGGAGCCGTAGAAGCTTAGCTCCGGAGTATCTCTTGAAAATCCGGAGGAATATCAATTGCAGGGGGACCCCTTACGTCACCAAATCTTTTCAATTTTAAAGTATTTGAGCCCCACAGAGTATCGGTACGTCGACCTCCGCGGAAGAATATTCCACCAGTTGACCCGGTATTTAGTCGAGGCCGCGTTGAACGCTTATTCTATTAGGCCTCGCCTCGCCTCCAAGCGCTTCGAATTCTTCCGAAGTTCGTACTCTTCCGTGTTTGTTCTGCCTCATGGACGCTGAACGCCGAAATTCGAACATACAGTACACCCACTGTCGACAAACTCGCCAATCATGACCTCGACCCCGACACTCCCTGCAGCCTCACCATGGTCTGTGCCAGAAGTCGCGTCTCCACAACGCGACAGGGATGGCGAAAGACAGGCAAGCTCGAGAGTCTGTGATAACTGCATTCGGTAAGCAGTGTCGACTGTCAAATTGCTACCTTTGCTGACATCAACCTCAAGGAAGAAAACAAAGTGTTCGTCACCAATATTCCCTTTTCCTTGAGACGGGTATTCGTATGTCCACCAGCAGGGCTAACTGGCCACTCACCTATAGGTGATCTGAAACGACCTGCATGCTCTCGCTGTTTGGAGCGTGGACGCAGCTGCACATATTCGTCGACTCGGCGCAAACCTGGCCCAGCCCGTGGTGCCCATCAGGGCTCGCATCGTTCCCTACTGCCTACAAGGTCTCCCCGCAAATTTTCTGGTAAGAATTGTCTTTTGATATCATATGTTGGCATCATACTCTAAGTTCCTTTCTATTGCTTTCGTAAGCAAGTCCAATCTTCTGTGCTAAGCAATCATCTATTCCCCCGTGAAGGCCGCCAAGTCCGCTCTACCAGTGTAAATGACCCATCTTCGTCACCATTCGCCTCCGCATATACAGCCGTTAACTCCCCAGAGCCTTGTAGGCTAGAAGGGATTGACACGCCCCAAGATCGAGGGACAAGTACCGAACGTTTTAGTCAAACCGACTTTCAAGTCAAAGAAGAAGAAGAAGAACGACTGTACGTCCTCGCTGTCACGTGCTATATTGACATTGCGCTAAGACAGATCTTTAAGCCTGATAAAGTACCTGGATGTGATTCACGATGCTATCCCCATCTTCTCTAGGCAGCGGTTCTTGCCTAGTATTAGGGCCTCTCTGTACAGCCGCGATCTTATCTCGGCCTTGATCCTAATCACAGCGAAGCTAACAGGATTCACCTTTTCCTCTAACGACATTGATATCGACGCCTGCATTGACTTGATACTCAGTTCGGGGTCTCTGCAGGAGGACATGTTTAGTGATGTTCCATCACTTGATCAGTTTCGCAAGGCCTGCCTGTTAGCTTTTTATGAGTTTCACCAGTTCCCCGGCCGCCAGGCTTGGATGCGGATCAGTAAAATCATCCGAATGTCCTATTGGGTTGGACTGGATAATCTCGAGAACCTACGGATTTCTCTCCCCCACTGGTGTGAAATGAGCCAAGATGAACTTGAGGATTGGCGCCTGGTTTGGTGGTGCATCTACCGCCTCGATTCCTATGCCAACCTGTCGGTCGGGACACCATATCTGATTGACGAGACATTTGTGAATACCTCCCTTATACGAGATCAGCCCTTGGATAGTCTTGAAGAAAGCCAGCCAGGCCGCCAGGGACAACTATACTTACCCTCTCGGCCGGATCGCCTATGGGAATTGCTTTCGGCTGTGGCATCAGATTCACAGCAGACGTATTCATTCAATATACACATAATTACGGCGACTGTTACGCGCCAAGTAGGACGCGTGCTCCGATTAACTATGCTGGGGCAGCAAGTGTCAACTAATGCGTATATCACTGATCTCGAACGGCGCCTTTCTTCGCTCCACCTTGCTCTCCCAACAAACTATCTCAACCCTATGCGTAATGCGTTCACGCACGAAAGATCCTCCGAACACCATGCCCGGATGGTCAATATCTTCCATTTGTCCATGGCTCGACTTCTCATCTCACTTATGCGCTGCGCTAGTAGAGAAGAAGGAAATGAATGGCTATTGAGCTGGCAACAGGTCCTTGAAACGTGCCAGGACATCGCTTCTTTGTCGGAACAATGGAACAGCGCATTCTCCTTAAGCGTTGACCCAGCAATCTCCTTTATTCTTTTTACTGCACTAATATTTTTAAACCTCCACAAGAGGTTTGCGGCAGTGGCAACATTCGCCATTTGCACCCGCATCGAGCATTGCGAGAACGTCCTTCTGCTGCATCTCGAGCAGTTTGCAATCGCCTGGACACTCCCTAGACTTCTCATTCGTGAGTTAATAACGGTTTCGCTTTAACGAAGACTCAAGAAGCTAAAGCAACATTATAAGTGTCATTCAAAAGCTTTAGGGAGATGATGATTTGTCCACTCTCTTACGCTCACATCCACCTCATAATCTCCCGTTTCGAAGCTCCCTTGCACCCAAGGTGGTTGCATTTCCTCTCCTCTGCTCAAGCAGAGCTTGAGCGAATGGGATTGGCTACAGAATAATACCAGTTTCCAACGCTTGGATCACTTCTCCCAAGGGCCTAGCGCTTCAGATTGCACTTGTGCAACCATTAATGTGTCTCCTTGTAATACCACTCGGATTGTTAACAATCTCATGATTCAACTAGGCTCATCGGAAGGAAGGCTTCATCAAATACTGACAATCCCATCACTATGATATCTCTCCCGGCTATAACCTGGTTTACTACATCGAATAAAATATCCTATCACCAACTAAGTGGTCGCGAGGTCATATTCCAGAAGGCCGAGCGAAATGAGAAAAGATTCACGGGTTTCTTTTGGGATGCTTCGTCTCCCGCTATTGCTGGACAAGCGCCACCGACTCCTTTCTTGAAACTATGAATCCTATGGCATTTGTGGATTGGACTGCAGACTGACAAATGCACTCACTAGTAGGAATTATCAAGGACATAGCAGACTGGTTCTAGGGTGATATGAATGGAATGGCCGCTAAACTTGACTGGAGAGGCAATTAGACACTGCCACCGAGAGAGAGAGAGAGAGAGAGAGAGAGAGAGAGTACCGGTCCAACCAGGTGAGGTGGCTCACCGCTACTAGTTCAAGGCCAACATCTTGATCTTTACGATAATCTCCATTAGCGTAGCGGATGTTGTTCGCATGATACTTTTTGTTAGTAAGTTAGACCAGATAGGACTTGTATGACAAAGTACGAGGTCTCGTCCCTTACTAGCTCCCGTGGAAGTAGAAGACACAAAAAGGGATCGATATTACGGGACACCTATTTGTCTAGAGGTCGATCAGTGGAAACCAGTTGGAAATGCTATGGAGGCGTCTGATCGCCTTGGGGCTAACGGATTCAGTTGATAAGCCAATTGATGGGGTGGCGATAAATTGTGGTGTACATTTGGCCTTATCGTTTGGGTTAGGTCTAGCGCTGAATAGCCATAAAGCGCATTAGATGTTCCAAGGTTCTTATGTTGGTGATTAAAGGTAGGTTTGGGCTATGTGGAGATTGGCATCCTCGCGATGGTAGATCCTCCGCGGAACAACCACATGTCCTATAGTTAATAGCGTTAGATCACCTGAAACCCCGAGCGTATTCGTTGCCTTATTTCCAAGCTGTCAGCTGGTCACACTGAAGCTTGTGTTTATTATGCAAGCTGTTCCCGAGTCCTCTTTCTTGTTTGAAGAGATTGAATGTCCTCTGCGCAAATATCCATTTTATTCTACGTTTGCAATCGCCGAACGACATAACAAAACAACATGACGGCAATCAAAAACTTGATCGCTTTTGAAGATGAAAGTGGTAACAGGTTCTTTTCGAACGTGGACTCCTTGGAATCCACCCAAGGAGCTTCGATTGAATCATACACGTCATTTGACGACTTGATGAAAGGCGAGAACGCGACAGAGGCAACTATCGCAAAGGTTCGTCAATTGATTCTTCCACCAAGTGAACACTGCTGATGACTGTCTTGCAACTAGCTGTTGCCTCCTCTCCCCAATACCAAACTTCCGATTTACTGCGTGGGACTGAATTACCGAAGCCATGCAAAAGAGGCCAAAGTAAATCCTTCGTCTTCTATCTGTTCAGTAGAGTAATTGCTAATGCTAGGAAGCTCAACGTCCCTGCGAGCCCTCCTCTATGGACGAAGCCTAGTTCCGCATTGGCAAGCCCTGACTCTACCATCCCGATGAGTCGATTCTGTGCCTCGCATCTCCCTGATTGGGAGGTATGTTCTTAATTATCAACAGCCTTACTGCACGAGATAGTGTGCTGACACAGTTTAGGGGGAACTTGTCTTTGTCACTTCCTGTGAGGTCCGCGATGTTACCCCCGAAAAAGCCGCATCCTGCATCCTTGGGTACACGGTCGGAAATGATATCTCTTGTCGATTTTTTCAAATGCCCGAGCAGTCCGGAGGCCAGTTTTTCTATGCCAAGGCCTTTGATAAATTTGCCCCCATTGGACCTGTGCTTGTAAGTCCGGAAAGCTTCAACACGACGAAGAAGGGCGCTCGTTTGGTCACTCGGGTCAACGGAGAGATCAAGCAGAATACCGTCATTGGAGATGACATGATTTTCGAGCCCGCAAGAATCCTCAGCTGGATGAGTCAGAGTAAGTCGACGGCTCAATGCTTTTTTTTTTGTTTGGTATGATCTGACAAGACATTAGGCACGACAATCCCTGCATACACAGCCGTGATGACTGGAACGCCGGCTGGAGTTGGTTTATTCCATAGCCCACGACAGTTCCTGAAAGATGGAGATTTGATTGAAGTTGAGATTAGCGGGATTGGTAGACTGAAGAACAAGGTCATGTTTGAGGATGGCCAAGAGTCTATGATGTGAGAATCCCATTGCTCTCTATTAACTAGACGTATAAATTGAGATTTGCTATTCCTATTGAATGAGAATTACGTTACTGATTTTGGAAAATTTTTGTTAATTCCTACAGAAATCTTGTATGGAAACTGATCAAGGCAAAGCTCTGGTACAACTTCTCTCGTTGGCTTGTTTATGGAGGCTTAATGGGTTCCGTGGGACAAATCCAACGATCGCCTATCAATTAAGTGGAATGGGGTCTGTCAACTTTGGGAGACATAATAGGGGGAAGAAGAGACTAGTGTTTACTCGATGAGTACGGAGTAATAGTCGAGAGCGGGAGAGCATATGTATTTTACTAATGTGCAATTATGATAGAACAACCTATTTTAGTCACAAAAAAAAGCATCCGTAAGCGCGTATCCTTCCTAACAACCTTGGAAGAAAGAAGATATATGATATTTGAAATGAGAAATGGCACAATCTTTTTCAATCATCCAGAGATGGCAACCTTTCCTGAGGACGAGAAAGAAATGACCAAGTCAGCACAGTCAGTCAGCGTGGCATCGATATCTCATGAGTTGCACTAAAATTTTGTATTTATCATGATTCTTTATACACTATATCGGGGAAGCTACACTTGTGTGGAGGAAACATCTGCTTTAATACTTTGCAAACAAATTTTGCTATGGTACACAGCATTCAACTAAAGTTGATCTCGAGTGCCTTGAGACAGCCCTCCAAATCAGAAATAGATCTAGCCTTTGCATAAATAATGCCATCCGGTCGTAAAATAAAATACTTCGCCTGAGAGTCCCCCAGCCGGTGTTGGAACTGTTGAACGTCGTATCCGATGCGAACGGGGTATCCGGTCAGCATATGCAAGGGTGCAGGGAAGGACACAGCCTTTCCATCTGTGCGGCGCTGCGTCTTCAATTTGCCAAAATTAAAGTGAACGATTGACTCAACAGATAGAATATCTGAGTGGATCTTGTACCTGGCAAAGACTTTCCTCAGGTCTGCATCGTCTTGTTGGCTTGAGGTATTGATCACCAATAAACTCATGACAGTTGGAACGCGATGAAGAGCCTTATCAGAGAGCTCAATAGTGACAGGTTCATTACCGGGGAGGTAGGTCTGGACGTAAATTTGACCCAGCCTAGTCCCGCCCCCAGCAGTGGATAAAAATGCCCCTCCTTGACAGCTAGAGTAGCCGTCAGCATCTGCAGCAACATGAGGCAACTTTATCTTAAATGGCTTTGGGATTTTCAGTGCCAAGTTCAAAATTGCGATCCAGAAAGTTCCTAGCAAAGTGGCTTCTTTGTTGCACCACTCTCCATTTTGCAGTGTAAGACGGGCCGCGTTGTCGACACCAATTCGTCGCTCTAATGACCAAGACTGGAGGAGGCTGGCTCTGAAAGAGGACGAAGTCTGGCGCGATTGCTCTATTTTGGTAATCACGGCTAACCTCCAGGCCAGCGTCTCAGCGTCTCCCACTCCAGCGGCCACGCCTTGGCCTCCAAATGGTGGGAAAACATGTGCTGCATCTCCAATCAGAACGGTACGTTCGGCAAACCACCGGTTGACAACTCTATGAGAGAAGTTGAATGGGCGACAACGAAGAATCTCGATGCAATCAGTCGGGAAGGTGATTGGCGCTGTCGTCCCACCAGGCAATGTAATTGATCGAGTAATCATGGGAGTGAGCTGCTCCCAGAAGACCTTGACTGCGTCCATCGACTCTTTCCATTCCGGGACTGCAAATTCATGTCTCCAGAGATGATCAGCTTGTGGCCCGAAACGACCACAGGCGGTTGGCTTTCCAGGTGGCCGACAAAAATGCCACTCTTGAGGCCAGAACAAGTCGTATACGGCTTTAGAGTCGAAGCCAAGATCCCACAGCGGAAAACTGGGATGTGTTTTCTCTGTTGGTAGATTGATATGTAGATTGGCCGCGATCCAAGTGCTGTCGTACTCGAAGATGCCGGCCTCTTGTTTCACACCTGCAGTAGGTTCCAGGAAATGCTTGCGGACAATACCTCTCTTTCCGTCGGCGCCAACTAGCCATGATGCTCGAATTTGACATTTTTTTCCGTCGACATTCGTATAGTGTACTGTGACTCCGTCTGCATCTTCGTCCCGGTCCACAACCTCACATGAAGATTGAAGAGTGCAGTGCTTAGAAGACATCACCATCTCCCGCAATGCGTGTTCTATCATAATAATTTAGTCGATGTTCACATTCACATAGGCATGAGTCCTGAGACAACGAACCCAGTCGAGGTTGGCTCTGCAGAATGGTACTTGGGAGCGCATGCTGCATCATATCTTGGTTCAAATCGAGAGTGAGGGAGGGTCGGTTTTGGAAGGTAGTCTGATGAAAGTTGAGGCAGCCAAGTTCTGTATCCAGAGGTCTAAATTAGTCTTCCATATCGTGGAAATGACGGTGTATGTATTTACCGTGACCAATTGAGGCAAAACGCTTCCCCATGCCCAGTCTCCAGAAGCTGCGCAGTGCATCACCGGTCAAAACCACGCCTCTAGGATCCGTCTCAATATTCTGCGCCTTCTCGAGCACGACCGACTAAAGACCAACGAATTAAATTATATTTACAACGCGAACTGTCCCAAGGACCATCCTGAAGATCGAAAAAGCATACCTTAATTCCGTGGTCAGCCAGAAAAAGACCTAAGGTGAGGCCTGACGGTCCCCCGCCAACAATTAGGACTTCAGTAGTCATATTGATGCTAAATGTGAAAATGAATGGCTCCTGCAAATGAATGGCTCCTGCATCATGCCTGCATTAGAGACTATTTATGAAAGGCTTCCGACTCAGGCGGCACGCGGGGGTCACAGACAGCATGTGACACCAAAAAAAAAGAAAGAAAGAGATTGATCCATGGGGAACTCAATAGTGTCTGACCACTTGGGATATTATCCATGCCAATCGTATGCTGTGGTTGTGAGAGGGGAAGTTCTTCCGCGGAGGATCTCAGCGCGCAGACCGGCATATAGGAATTGTTCCGAGGAGGATACATACCGGTATATTCGAACAAACATAGGGTTTATGAAGCGGCGAAACAATTATCAAAGACATACTCGGGATATTTATGCTATTAACATTGCCAACTCGATTCTCACTGAGATTGAGATTGTCCTTTCTACCATCGATTTCCTTGACCAAGATTGTACTTTGAAATTCCCCAATCTATGCAATATCCCAGTCTTCTTTTCTTTTGCAAGTCCACGTGAGCAACAGCCGTTATGGCACTTTGGATGATAGACATTCTTGCCATGCTACCTCGAGCATGGCAAGACAGGATTATGCCCCCAAGCACCGTTCCGGTCGTGCAAAACCACCCCTCTAAGGTTCAATTAAGACGCATCTCCCACGTTTATTTCGAGCACGGCGATTTGGAGGCTTTTGATCGATTCGCCAAGGATTTTGGATTCGTCCAAGCAGAGTGCAAAGGAAACACTATTTATTACCATGGCTATGGCCGAGACCCGTACGTTTATGTGGCCTCCCAGAGCCCGACACGACGGTCGCGTTTCATGGGTACTGCCTTTATGGCGAAAGACCAGGAGGAATTCGACAAGGCCTTGGCACTCCCAGGCGCAGTCCTTAAAGACCTAGAAGAAGCTCCAGGATGCGGACGACTGATTACTTTCGCGAGACCCAACGACACCTTTTTCCACGTTATCTACGGTCAAACCGAGCGCGAGGTCGGTGAGATTCCAACTGCTACCCACGACTACCAAGGCCCCTTCAACATGCCATTAGAGAAGCCTCGTAAAGGCCGTTTCCAACGATACCACGACGGGCCCGCGCTGGTACACAAATTGGGCCATTTCGGATACGTGTGCAAGGAATTCGAACAGGAACTTGACTTCTACACCTCCAACTTCAACTTCGTACACTCCGACATCCTGAACCTTCCGAAACTCCCACACATTGATGTCATGACATTCATGCATTTGGATCTGGGCAAGACTTATACCGACCACCACAGCTTCTTCCTGCAGCGTGCGCCACCAGGTACCAGCAAGACATATGTCCACCATACCTCGTTTGAAGTCAGCGACTTTGATACCCAGTTGATGGGCCACAAATACCTTGCAGACAAGGGATGGAAGTCAGTATGGGGCGTGGGGCGTCATATTCTAGGAAGCCAGATTTTCGATTATTGGTATGATTCGAGCGGTTTCAAGATTGAGCACTACGCGGACGGAGATGTGGTAAATGAAGATAACCCGACGCGGAAAGAGCCAGTAGGGCCGCTATCTGTTTGGGGTCCTGAATTGCCCAAGGATTTCGGTGATAACAAGGCCCGGTGATTGGATGCTAACTTGTGGAAGCTCGGGCTCTTCGCACATCTTACCCAGTATGTATACAGTTCTAACTATATATCAGCCCACAATCGTGCATCATGCAGGCTCGCGCTTTCTTGTGTTTCTTCGTCTGTCGTAATCTCTATGATGCGGATACATGCCATTCTCGCGTTTCAATTACTTTGTCTGTCTCTTCGCTCTTCACCTTCATTTATACAAATTGGATTCGGGTCACCCATCAAATTGTCGCTACCAAAAGCTAGTCGTCTGAATTTCGTAGAAAATCACTATGCTTTCGCACTGTCAATGACCAAGAAGTTGTGAAATACGCCAATGCATCTGTTGCTGCGCGTTATGTTTTCATGTTTCTTTCCATTTGCCTACCCAGATCTATATATCCTTGGTGATAACGAAGATGGTGAAGTGATGGAGGTGAAAGCAAGATCGGCTCTACTGTGTCCTGCGCCTGTGGTTTTTGGTATTGGCATCGGGTTACTACAATACGGTATAAGAAGGTTTGGGTGGCCCACGAACCGTTCGCGAGGTCTAGGTCTAGCTAAGTGGCTCTCGGTCGAACAGGAATCCAGATATCATAGACCCACTGATTATACAAGGGGGACAAAGAAATGTACTCTAAATAACGGTGACGATACCTCTCACGTCTTGCCTATAGCCCTCGCTCTCTGGGTATTTGACCTCGTTCTGGCATAGTTCCTAGAGGTCGAAGCTTCACTATCCCAAGTACCTTATCTTGGAGCCCCCGACATCAGCTACGCTTAAAACTCTGTGTAAAGACTATTTCCTTTTTGAAGACAGTCACAGAAGTTGGATTTTTATTGATTCATTATTGGTCAAACAACGCACTCCACTTAATACCACGCGCATTTCATAATATCCAGACACCTAACCCCCAACAGCCCTACAGATTCACATTCTTGTGGATGAGAGGAGACAATGCTGAAGCAAGTTCGTGGGTCCCATTTCGGGGTGGGCACTTAGGTCATGACAATTTGTGTTAGAGGCAAGACCCCTCACCTACCTTCGCCCAGCTGAAAAGAAAACCGTCTCTGCGGGTAGGGACTGGTCAAATCTAGAATTCGAATGCCGAAAGGCATCAATTTGGATATTAGCTTAGTCTCTAACTAGTGGTGAAGCCACGTGGGAATTAACAAGAGACCTTTTATCCAGAAATGACATAAAACGACAGTCCGTATTCACATCGTTTTACTTCGTATCAAATATAGAATATTTGGCCTAGATTGATTTCATTAAGTACGATTTCAAGATTTTAAGGCTAATTTCAAACTTTATCTCACGACCAGATTTCAGGAATTTCGAAATTTTGAAATATCATTTTGCCATCTCTAACCTTCCAGGGCAATACAAACAGTTCAAACAACTCCAGCGACGCTGAATCTTGCGGACCTGATAACCTGCCATCTTTTCCGTTCTCGCAGCATAAGTGGCAATCCTACTATACTTTCTAACTGCAATCTTAGAACCTTAGCAACCCCAAGACCGTACTGCACAGGCCGCTCTACCAAACTCGAACTGGCAAACGGCTAATGGCCCCGCTAAATTACCATACTTAGCTTGTCAGACGACATACTTCCCTTACCCTACACGTCGTAGTAGCTTCTTCTTTCTAGTTAACGTACGATTACCCCATAAAGAGACTCCTCAATAGTACCTACTGTCTGAAAAAGATAGCCAACATTGCTCTTGTAGGCATAGTTCTAGATGGGACCTAGTAGTGAACCTTGGTGGGAGAAATCAAGATGAAGATATAGAGGGAGATACAGATGCACATCCAGACTATTCCTGAAGAGAAGGAACATGATTTCGATTTCGATATCCTTGATGCAACCAAGGTTTGGCCCGAAGAGCTTGTGCCTCTTCGTCGCATTGGAAAGCACTCAGATCAGGCTCACTAAGCACTGAAACGGAAAGAGAAAGCCAAGACTTCGCATAGAAAATCCCCTACCTAGGGTTCACTTGCCTAGGCTAAGAGATCCCCTCAGCCACAGAGGGAATAAAGAGAATATGATGAATGAGAAGGAAGTACACATGACAGGATTCGCTGAACTTCTTTGTTGTACGGCGAAGACCGAACTTGAAGCCGAGGGCCATGACGGTCTAAAATCATTCTTTGATAGTCTTTCAATGAATGACGGGATAGGCACTTGCTCGGAATTCTCCGCAAGGTTCTATCTATAGCTTTCACTGTAAGATGTGGTGTACGGTAGTTCCTGGGGGTATCCACAATTGCATTCTCTTGACGGTTCCTGTGGACCATGCGGAGACTACCGGGAATTAGTGCAGTGGGCCTGACTCCATTTTGATATCTCATTGAGATGCCAAGTCCTACTCCAATTTGGTTAAATACAACTTACAAACTGTTGCAATTAAATCATTCGCAGATGCAAAATACTATAGAACTTGAAATCCATACCAACTCCAGGTCTCCTGACTACCAATATGCAGCCGACTATTTCATAAAGTCCAAAATGCAGAAACCAAATCTGACACTCGAACTGCGGCCTTGAATTTACAGAACGTGGACAAGGAAAATCAGCCGACACAATGACAAAAAGCAGGAAGAGATCACACATTGCAAAAGAAATAATAGTAGAAATGAGGCTCTGGGCATGAGATTCTTCTCTTCGTAAATACATTCAAATGATTCTAGCTCTTTTGAAACACAACGCCCGCGCTTGCAAAAAATTGATTTCATCACATTTGAGACAGAATCGAGTTCTGCGCATAAGCCTATTGAATTTTTGATTTTAGTCTGGGCTTTGTGTAGTTCGGAGTGGTGGAGGAGACTTACCATCGGCTTAATGTCTGGGTGTGGAACTGCCTCGAATACCTCGTACTGAAGCTTGAGATCAGGTCCGAGGTTAATGTAAGCACCCTTGTTCTCGGTGGAATCGCAGTACTTGGGCGCGGAGAAAACGGTAATACAGCGACCATCGTGCTCGACTTCGTAGCCCTCCATGCGCACCTCGTGCGAACGAATGATAGCCTCCAAACCATTGTTCTCACAGAAGCGCTTGGTGATATCGGGACCGAATTGAAGTCCAACACCGCGCTTACTGGGTCCACGACCAGGCATGGTTTGAGGGTCAGTCCAGAGCATCTCCATCATCAGACCCTGTTGACCAGGTTGTCGTTGGTTGTGGCGGTTGAGTTTGCGGATATCGTTGAGAGTGATCTTGTCATCGGAGAACAGACCACCGTGAAGAACCAAGTACTTATCACCAATAAGAGTGGCCAGAGGCAGAGCGGAGAATGACTCGGAGAAGACCTTGAAGACTCGCTCGGTATACTTGGCCTTGCACTCGCCCTCGAATCCGTAGACCTTGTTCATATCGTCGGTCTCGTGGTTTCCGCGGTTCAGGAACAGGCCGTTGGGACGCAGCCACTTGTATGCGTAGAGGAGAAGGGCGATCTCAGTGGACCATGATCCACGATCAACAAAGTCACCGTTAAAGAGGTAGGCGTGGGTATCTGAGGGGGCGCCGTTACGGCGGAAAATCTCAAGCAGATCAAAGTATTGACCATGAGTATCACCACAGACAGTCAACTTTTTGCCAGCATCAACACCGATCTCAACCATGGTTGGCTCATTATAGACGATCTCCTTGACAGCCTTGATAATCTGGAAGACATATTTGCGGTGGATCTTCTTGCCGTTCTTGAAACGCTCAATCATATCATCAATAAACTCTTGCGTCATCTCCTCGCCCAGTCGCACACCATCATAATCATCATCAACCTTAATAGCATCGATATCCAAGCCCTCGAATGCGGATGGCGGGTCGGCGACCTCGATGGCCTTTTCGAATTCCAGACGACGGACGAGCTTCTCGCAATCGGCAAGCTTAAGCTTGGCATTTTGGTTGTTAGGTTCACGCTTCACGACAGCCTTGAAATCCTTCAAGGCGGCTTTGTAGTTCAAGATGGCAGTGTTGGCCAGGGCACGTCTCCAATAGGCCTAGGACAGATCGGGAGTTTTAGCATATCTGAGCAGATTTCCCAACCGCATAATCCAGCCAGTCACCCGTTGTCTTGCGCTAGGCTTCTGCCTCGATAAAAGAGGATCATCAGTGTGTAAAAGTGACTCACCTTGACATAGTTCGGGTCCAATTCCAAAGCGCTAGTAGCATCGGCGACGGCAAATCCAAAAGCTTCGAGTTTAATTTGAGCCTGCCAAGTAAGAAAGTACAAGCAGTACTATTAGCAACAGTGCTCCGGATTTGCAAAGGTGATTCGCTATGAGTGGGAACGGATGGGCTCGTCCGGACCTACCTGGGCACGGTTGGAGAAGATGGCCGGCTCCTTGTCGTACTTCTCAATGGCTTGATTGTAAAATTCCAAGGCAGCAGGCCAATCGTGAGCTGCAACGGCCTTATTACCTTGCAGCTTGAGCGCGTTGGCTGCGTCTTTATCGGAAGCCATTGCGGAGGGAAGGAGGGGCACGAGAAAAGTGATTCGGAGAGATTTGCCCGCAAAAAGGGAGTTCTCGAAGGAAATAGAATTTAATATATGATGTCTCTCTTTTTTGTCCCCGTATGTAAATCTGAGGGAATGTAAAAGGACCAAGAGTCCAACTTGCGAGGAGAGTGTTGGTTTCTTTTTCGAGAAAAAAAAAAAAAATAGAAAGGCGGGTTGAACTTTTGGTTTCTTCTCTTTTTTTCCCCGATGGCAACGGGGCTTGGCATGAACGTAGAACCCGTCAGAACCATCCCGTTTCAACCTCTCTTCCTCCTCACTTTCCATTTCCCCCCCCCCAAACCCTCAAAACCCTCTCACAATGTCTTTCTTCGCCCCGCCAAATCAGCAGCGCTCATTGCGCGCTTGTATGGTCTGCTCTGTCGTTCAATCACACACCGTGAGTGCTCTCTTCAGCTTCCTTGCCTCCGTCATTGTCAACTCCGAGCTTGTTCCATCGCTGACAGGATTATTGCTATTACTAGAAATTCATGCGTGACGGCTGCCCTAATTGCGAGAATACTCTTCAACTTCGTGGAAACACCGACGCTATTCAAGAATGCACATCACAGGTCTTTGAGGGACTGATCGCTGTGCGCGACCCGAATACCAGCTGGGTTGCGCGCTGGCAACGTTTGGATAACTATGTTCCGGGGACATATGCTACGAAAGTGACTGGATCGGTAGGAATATTTTACTGTGGGGTTTCGGGGTTGGTGACTCGCTTGCTAATGGTCTTGTTCTTTTCATAGCTCCCCGACTATATTATCACGAGCTTGGAAGATTCCGGCGTTAAATACGTTCCGTACGTTGCCCTTTGCTTTCCGTGGTGCAAGCCTGCTCTGCTCCAAACTGGCTTGGTGAATTTTATGCTGATATTATCTTATTGAATAGGCGGGATGGAAGTACCGGCGAGGAAGAATCATGATCTCGACATTCATTAATCTACCACCTAACCTCACCACGCGATTACGTCTGTCAATAGCCAACGCCGGCCACCCATACATACCCACTCCATATATCAAAAGGTCGAATGGAATCACCGGTGGCCAGAGGGAATCTTTACTACTATGGTTTCGGGAGTTTTCCGGTTGGAAGCATTGCGCTTGTTATTTGCTTTAGCATTCGGTATTCAGGATAAATCAAGGAGTTTTTCGTTTGATTGTTACGCCGGAGTTACGAGATGAAAAAAGAATATTGGGGATGGAGATATTGATGGAATTACCACAGTTCATTGAACTCTGGGTTTCAATTCAATGGAATCAATCGACAGTGTCGCTTGAACTATCTATGAATATATTGCGCCGATTCTGGTTGGCATCACTCGTAGCAAAAGATGGAGGAAATCCAATAAACAAGAAAATATCACATCGCTCATTAAATCAATTTTAGAAAGGAAATAGAAGTCACGGGGCTGTTTGGTGGTATCATGGTAGTGCCCGGACTTACAAGAGCTTGATGATCTTCTCAATGCTCTCCAAAAGGATATCGGCGTGGTGCTTCTGGAAGACCAGCATGGGACGCAGACGAATAGCCTGGGCACCACTGCCACCAATGTTGACACCAACAGTCTTGGCCTTGGCGAGGAACTCGTCACGCTTGGGAGTGTCCCAGGCAATGAAGGTACCCTGGCCCTTACCACGCAGGTTCTGGAAGTGGGCGGGGTACTTCTGAGCGAGACGCTCAAGACCACCGTACAGATAGTCACCGGTGCTGGCGGTGTTCTCGACCAGGCCGAGACGCTCAATCTCCTCGATGATACCACGGAAGATCAGGGCACGGGAAGGGTCGCCCATCCAGGTGTTGAACTGACGGTAAGGCTTGTTGGGGCGCAGGGCAGGGTTGCCGAAGTAGTAACCGGCAGTCTGGGCCTTCTTGGAGAAGGTGACCATGTCGGGAGGAGAGGAAAGGTTCCAGTGGTCGTGAGCCCAGAACTTACCGGTGGCACCAACACCGGTCTGAACCTCATCAACGATGAAGAGGACGTTGGTGCGCTTAGTGATGTCACGCAGGCCCTGGAAGAAGGCGGGAGAGGCGTGGTTGTCGCCACCCTCGGACTGGATGGGCTCAACCATGACGGCAGCAACGGGGTTGTGGTACTCCTTGATCAGACGCTCAACCTCCTCGAGGCAGCGCTTCTCCTCAGCGGCGTTCTCCTGGACGTGCTCCTCAAGAGGATACTTCAGCTGGGGGAAAGTAGCCTGGGGCCAGTCGAAGGCGGGGATATCGAGCTTGTGGATGGCCTTGGAGCGGGTGGTGGAGAGAGATCCGAAGAGACGGCCATGGAAGGCGGACTTGAAGGACAGGATGGAAAGCTGGGGAGAGCCAGGACCCTGGTTGTTCATGGTAGATTGCATCTCCTCCTCGGTGAACTCAACGTTGGGGCCACCACGCTGGAGCTGACGGTAGTACATGAAAGCAGCCTTGTAGGCAGTCTCGTTGGCATCGGAACCAGCCATAGCGGTGAACACCTGGTTCAGGCCCTTGGGAGCGGCCTTGAGGATACCGGTGCGCAGGATGTTGGACCAGTCGGCAGAGGGGAAGTTACCCAGCGCAGGACGGTTGATCAGCGAAGTGATCATCTCGTCGGACTGGGCCACCTGCTTGAGGTGGGGGTTGTTGTAACCCACGGGGATGGAGGCGATCTGGGCATAGACATCGAGCAGCTTGTTGCCATCGAGGTCGGCAATGCTATAGGATGGCATTAGCTCAATTCTTTGCGACGCAATTCCCCATTCTCGTCAAATGGGGGGATGGTGCGGGGAAGGTATAACATACTAGTTACCAATGGACTGCTGGTAGTCGGTGAGCATGTTCAAGCTGCGAACATCGAAGACCTCGTCCAGCTCAGCCGCAGCGGCCTTGTTCTTAGGACCGGGAATAGCAGTTGAGAGGGAGGGAGCAGAGGGCTCATTGGGGAAGTAGGGCTTCTCGGCCGCGCGAAGGCGAGCAGTAGTGGAGAGAGCGCGAGCAGCAGGCACGCGGGCCGCGGTGCGCAGCTTGGGGCTGCAGCGAAGGATGGAGGCCATTCTGTAGGGATTATCCAAGTATATAGGGAGAATGATGAAGGAGAAAATGGAATTTATCGCGGGGCAGGACAGATTTATATTTCAAAAGACACTCTCGGAGAGTCTGGGAGCTTTCCAAGCTTCGATTCCCCGCGTTGATATGCAATGCGCGGGTTGATTGGAGCTCGGCGGCGTCAACCAATCAAATCAATGAAGATGGCGGCGAAACGCCGAAGCCAGACCGATTTTGTTGAAGTATACCCACCTACCTACCAATTGGAGTAGGTCTACGCTTTTTGCAGTTGTTAAGGTAGTTCATGTTAGTAACAGCTTTAGCAAAGGTCTAGGGAAACTGCCGGTGATGCCCCATTTTCTCCCATTGACTGCCCGAAATGGTGGCATTGGCTCCGAGTTCTGACGCCGAATGACTCCTCACGTGGCCACTTCCCCCCCGTCATCACTGATTGTCATTACAGATAAGCTCGGTCTTGGCAGAGCGATCATCATCGTTGTGCAACTTTCAGGTTGTCGGGGTACCCCAGGTCGTACATGGTACTTTTACTGTCTTGCTAATTGAGTCGACTGTTTAATGCACTGGCGTTACCTTTATAATGCCTACGCTGCTAGAAGTACTGGATATATTAATTCGGTGTCGGGTTGAGCACACCAGTTGTCAGTTTTATGTGGTGTTCCAAGTAATGCCAAAATATATACTTCGACACAGTTGTCACATATTAACGACTGGCCTGTCTGGGTCAAACACCCAATTGGGAGCCAACCAGATAACTAATACTTCTAGTAGTAGTAGCATATACAATCATAGCTTTAGTTCCAGTTGGTTCATCTTGATAATGCAATCTTCCGCTTGAACCCATACTCATGGTAGTACCATGGCAATTGCATCCGTCGGAGTCGCATTCCTCAAAAACTCCAGTCTCGCGAGGAGATGGAAAGTGGATCCGCATACGAAAAGTGGATCAGAGGTCATATAGCCAAAAGTAGAGCCATCTTTCAACAAATGGGCTTGTGGTTTAGTGGTATAATACTCCCTTAGCATGGGAGTGGTCCGGGGTTCGATTCCCCGCGAGTCCATCTTTTTTTTGTCTTTTTGCTCTCCAATGTCTATCACAGGTGCCTCTAGCATGGCTTAATACTGTTCCAAAGCTACATGTGAAGTTGTGGGAATATGTGTTGCTTCAATTGTACCGAGTGAGATGGAGTTGCGTTCTGTCATTTTTTATAACCAAATCTGGTCGCTACTTTGACATTGTTCCTCTTTTGGCAATTCTGAATTTGGAATATCAATTCACCCTCATTCTCAATTCTGAAGTATTATCTTATGTTACCATTATTCTGAACCTGGCTGTGCTCTACCGGGAGAATGGACCGTGGCCTTGCAAGGCCCCCGGAAGGTGGCCACCGAGTGATGACTCGGCAATCATGAGTGCAACTAGATCAGTGCATTCAAGTTTGTGATATATCGAGATATAGTATATCTCGACTCAAAATTGGTAACTAATTCTCCAAGACGCGAAAGTTACCTCGATTGAAGTCTAGATTTTTGAATAAGGTATGTTCCAGTTGTCACTTCCAAATGCAGCACGCTGCATGATCGAAATGATGCATCAAATTAGGTGGAGAAATAAGCGTCATAATGCAAAGCATAGAGTAGATATCCGAGAATCTGCCGCATCCAGACCATCATGAATCTAGAGTGGTCCTCATTCATAAAAGTTTAATCAACGTGAAATCATATTCTATTTCTGTAGATAAATTATATTGGAATATCAAATAAAAGGTATCATACTCATCAAAGCCCAATTAAACTCTTCTAAAATGTACAAGTGGCTTTTTGATATCGAATTATTGACCCACCAAGATCCGAATCACTGCAGTAAAACAAATAAAGAAATAGTGTGTGTGTGTTCTATACAAAGATGATAGCAATAATTGATAACGACGTCTACCGTCTGTCCTCGAATGGCGAGACCGCTGACCGCGGTAATGAGTCCAAGGACTTATCGCTAGCAGCAGACGAATAGACTGTACTTGTTTGCTTCAGCTCAATATCATGATCGGGCGACATGGTGCGCGTATTGTCAGTAGAAATATTATATGCGTGACCCATAGTATTGTTATGAGTAACTCTGGACTCGGTCCAGCTTTCCATCTCCACAGTACGCATGATTTCGAATCGGTCGCTTTCGTAACCGACTTGACGGGCATCGTTGGTACCGACTACCATATGGGAGTTGCGAGAGCGACCTGTTGAGGAGAATAGTTTTTGGGAGCGACTGGGTTGGTTGGAAGAGTATCCAAGATTGCGGGTGGATTGTAAGAGGCGAGGTAACCAAGATGCAATAAGCGGGCGTAGAGCGGGAGCAGAGGAGCAAATCTATTCCATGTTAGCGTTGCTTGATCCTAGACTGAAGGGTAAGATATCGAATGTCTCATACCAAACCAAGATTGATCTCCACTGCAGCGGCAATGAGTACCGGCCATCCCATCCAGGTCGTATCGTAGCCAACGACGAAACTATACATCTATTAATAACTCACTCATCACAAACCTCATTCTCAGGAAATAGAAATACCTCTTCCAAACAAAATATGTTCGAATAGACCCAGCCACATTAACCACCACGCCAACCCCGAAGATGGAAATGACAGCAAGACGTTGACGGGCAGGAAGCTTCAGACTCCAGATAAGTGGCATTGGTAGAGCAGTCACCAAGAAGTCTGTGAAGATATTGATCACACTGGCGGCGAAGAGCATATAGCCGGTGTTGATACACTTGTGAGGATATTGAGGCTCAACATCCCAATAAGCCTTGACCGGTCTAAATATGATAAGTTAGCACACAATATCACATTCATGATACCATGGAGAGTACTCACGTGCACTGGAAGATACTCATAAACGTAAAGAGAGTGCATGTCAATCCAACAAAGACCATCGAGCCAATGAAAGCCCAATTGAATATCTTATTGCTTCCTTTTCCTGCGCCCAGAAGTCGTCGACAGAACCACAGCAGTGAGATCTTGGTAAAAGACGAGGACAGAGAGAACATTATTTGAAACACCATGTTCATCTTTTGTACGGTGGGAAGCCATTCTATAGGAACATCCCAAACGTGTCGATTCCAACCCCATACTTCTGTAGCATACGAAGTGACCACGACCATGGCGATTGCGAAAAGAAGACCGATCACAATGAGGATATCGTCCACGCCGGCACTGCATGTGATGCGAAGTCGAGTGTAAAGGCGAAGTGCAACCACCAGGATTGCAAGTGAAATGAAAACAACATTAATTATCAGAGCCCCGTGGCCGCGCGTAGTCGGGTTAACATAGTTAGGTGTCCATGTCGCCAGGACGGCAGCAGGAGGAAGCTGCATTGTAGAAGAATGTCCAGGTGATATTTATGCGGACAAGCTGAGGAATCAAGGGTGGACAAACGGGATAAAGTGTTCAGGATCGTGTACGAATTGAGGGAATGAATGATTACTGGTATGTAGCGATTGAGGGCATGATGATGATGATGATGATGCCTCGAAAAGTATCGTCTAATGCCCGAGAGATAAGAGAAGAAGAAAGAAAAAAGCCGGCCAGCGTCGTACGAGCCCAAATCCCCCCCCCGCGAGGATTGTGGGAGCACATATACTCAAGTACTCCGTACCTCCGTATTCCAAGAGGGGCACACATGCCACCCTTGGGACCCATGAGAAATAAATTAAACTCTGGAGCAGACAGACATACAATACGGCTGTTCCACAATATTCCGCCGGCGATGAGCCATGGGTATCTAAGCTGCACGATTTCAAATGAAGCAAAACGACCGAGGCCAGCGGAGGAGACCGGCCAGTCAGACAATGCCATAGGTCGATCCAGAGCCCCAGAGTTCATACATTGATCCACTTCAGGCGAGACCGATCTGATTCACAGATTGTGAGAGGCTACGCTTGTGAAAGACGACGCTTGAACCCCTGGGCTGATGCCAGGCACAGATTATTCTACGGACATTAATCTCGTCCGAAGGGTACTTAGATCTCCGGAGAGGCGTGCATTGTACATTGCCGAGCCCTAATTGTGGGCGGAGAATTGTATCCCGTAGTACTCACCATCAGTAAATACCACCAATACAGTATTCACCATCCTCCAATCCCTGGCTGTACTGATGGTCGCCACTTCGTCGATGCTCAAATTCAAGAATTGACCCATTTATTGCTCGCTTGAATGCCATTCGAATTGTTGGTGTGTGCGGGGTTGGAAGACCCGACGGGTCACCGTTCTCCACCGGAGGCACTTTGTCTGTACATATGTAGTACAGTACATAAGGTACTCTACCGAATCATCTGTGGACGGTTGCCCCTCTTGATTGGATCTTGACAAGGCTGAGGGGAGTTACCATTTGCACATGCCATCTACTATAGGCTGTTTCTTGTACCGACCAGTACTGATATTCACAGAGAATCGATGCCGAGCCCAAAATGATGGGATGTTAAATGGATGAATCCAATATCTCAACTGCCGACCTTAGTTTCGAGATAGATCGGCGAGACCAAGACAAGAAGAGCCAAGTCGAATCTTGACCATTGTGGCCCACTTGGAATTCCCACATTTACAGTATGCAGGAGATGGATTCTACATGCTAAGCCCTACCCTCCATATCCTTGATGAGATATCGGCAAGAATCCGATCTTTGAGTCGCATAATTGTGACTCCTGACAAGGATACTTTCATCTTTTCACTTGCTGAAACTACCCTGAAGAAACTAGTGTAGCCAGTATGATCCACTACTGGCACTGCTTCACCTGATTACTTGAACAAGGTGCGATTTTCATGGTGGGTTGAACAGCTGAAAGTCAGGGCCAAACAGTCCTCGACTGATCTTGGTGGAGTTAAGTCTTGAGCCTAGCCAACTCATGATCGACATTTCCGGTCATCAACTGAGTCGATCAGACTTCGGCCGAGTCTAGAAAATACCAGACCATGAATCACTCCAGTTGATAGATGGCATAGCTAACTACAGCACAGAACATACTGTAGTTGTGATCGGTGATGATCGATCATTTTCACGAAGATCTTCTATAACTTTAAAAACCATGGCTGCCCAACTTGCATTTTGAGGTAACTGATATCCTCAAATTTGATTTGAAATAGGTATGCAAAGTATGTACAGTGTCTACCGTGTTCTTACACTCCGCTCGATGAACTTGACTAGTTAGCTCAACTTGAAGGTATACACAACAACTCACTAAGTCCCATCTTACGAGTCATTGATCTTCGTCTGGCGTGGAGCCCTAAAGACTCAAAATTGCGACCGGTAGATAATTTTGACTCAACCTCACCCATGGTTGGACCTGAGAGCTTCGCCAACGATGCGGGGAGAGTGAAAAAGATTATATTTTATTTTGAGTCTGTTTTTTGATTTGATTGAGTTTATTTAATTCCCTCGACAGCCGTCAATTTTGACTCGAATTTGCAATTGTGACTTACACCGCTGTCACTGCCAGTGCCAGAGCCGAATCTCTCAACATTCAGTGATGCCGGACATGAAACTTAGCATATTTTGGACTCAATCTTACTTTTCTAAAAACTCAGTGGCGGCAGTCTTAACGGAAAAGGCCTCGGTAAATCAGTCATCACTCATCGCCTCCGAGTCATAGGTACTTTGACACGAGGTAGTATCTCGTCTAGCCGAGTTGCTTTCGTAGCGAGAAGGCTTGTGCGGATGGATGGAGGCAAAATGCAACGAATTTTTCCGGGGCTTGCTGGGATGTCTAGCCAAGTGCAGAAAATTTAGTTTAACTAAACCCACGCGAAAAGATCCTCAGCCTCGTTCTTGTCTCCAACATTGCAGCACGATTAAGGGGTGACCATTATACGGCCACATGTTTCAACCCGTGTCGCCGCCTGCAGAGGCGTATACTAGTGCTGCTTACTGTGGACTAACAGTGGTATGGAAATAGTGTCAACTAATTAATTAATCAAGTACTCACAGCGCTCGAAACAGTCCTTGTGTGCTCCACATTAGACATTGCCGTTACAAAGTACTTTCTGGAAGTGAACGCTTACGCGACAATTAAGTTCGACCAGGGCTTCATGTAGAAATAAAAAGAGGAACCTTTCGCATGGCTTGACTTTGAAGCCAACATAAAATCCCAAGGACGATTTTATGTCCATAACCCCGGAGGACGTTTCAACAAGAGTTTGAAACAAAACAATCCACCAGATTGCTGATACAAATCGGTAGGACCCATCAATGTTAAACAAGAACCCCTGGAGTCAAACTTAGATGCGAGACCCAGCTTCTTTGCAAGTATCAGTCAGTATAGGACAATGCTGGAGCTCTTGAATCATAAGGCGTGCTTACTAGTAGCTGAGTAGGGGCTCCACTAGTCATGTTCATGGGTCAATTTTTTAGCAGTGACTCTCAATAATTAGCATTATTGTCCCATTTACCTCTGTGGTGCCCGAGGCATTCCTATGTTCTACTGGGGTGGCTCGTCCCAGAAGCTTTCTGGAAGGCCGATCCGGCATGCTTTTCTGCTCTTCCGGTCACAAGGCATTGTTCGAGTGGGAATAGTAATCCTTGAAGATAACATTATGAAAGGGGATTCAGGTAAGATGATTCTTCTATCTTCCCATCTTACGAATAATTATCCAATGATATCGTTGTTCATACATGTCTGATGTATGTAAATCGATTGTGTTTCTATACATGAACTCTCCCAGACTGAAAATCTATAGAAAACACCCATCATGACAACATAAGAGAACGACCCACTCAGTATGTTATAAGCACTGTAGTGTTATTATTCAATGGATAATCGAAGTCTATAATTCTCGTGTGATCTACTACTTGACTAACTGCTGGCTATTCGAACCTAAAGTATCAAACCACTGCCCGAGTTTCAGCCTTGGAGTGAGTGCCTCATGCCAATATGCCCACTGTGCAATTACTATTAGTATTAGTAGTACTGATACTCATTTTGCTCTAGTTTAGGCTAGACAATGACCATTAGAAGGTCATGGGACTCCAAGCCAACGAATTGAAATGGTTCTATTGGGAATTATTTAAAAATACTCCATGCACCAAAGGCTCACACCAAATAAATCGCTATTACGCACCAATCTAAGAAGACTAACAAGATTATATGACTTAGCTCTCGTCAACTCCCGATGTTACCATCGGTCGGATATTCCCTTCTCCCATAGCCCTGAGTTTCCGAATATCCTTCTTCTGCTGAAGTCGAGATCGCGCGGCGGCAACTCGCTCCGGCGAGATGAGATCTCCGCTAATACCAGACAGACCGGTCCGCCTCGTTGTGCGCTCACCCCCGGAGATTGTGTTTCCAGAATAAGTACCGGTGCGTGAGCTCGGAAGACCCGAGATATTATCGAGTGTGGATCGAATATGAGGACGGGATCGTTGAGGTTGTCCCAGCCGTGTATTGGTGTTTTCAGGATCATTCAGATATAGCGAACGATATGATTTCTGTTTATCGCTGGGCGGTTGATGAGAGCGTGTTTTGAGGTTACGATCAAGAGACTTGAGCGGGGCGGTATCGGGAGGGGAGGACGGAGGGTTGAGACCTGTATCGAATTGATAGGATTTTGGGCGTGGCCTGTCCAGAATTTCGTGCAGGTAATGTGTGACTTCTTCATCGTCCGTCGTGATTCTCTGGGATGGGCGCTTCAGATCGAATGCACCAGTAGTTGCATTTCGCGTATGCCGCGTCTTGGTCCGGGGACTCGGACTGGGCGGTTCTTCCAGTTCCACAGTAAACTCCTCGATTTCCGGATGATCAGACTCTGCGAAATCATATACTTGTATACCCGCATGTTCCTTGCGCGGGCTCAGTGTATGATGTTGGGATCGCAGGGCTGGAATACGTTCCGCGTTGGAGGCTCGCAACTTCAACATATCAATCTGGCTCTGCATGCGACGTCGTTCCTCTTCGAAGTTCGCCCTCAGCGCATCCTCTGATTCACGGCGCTCTTGAGTAACCTTCTTCAGTCGTTCACGATATTCTTGGATCCGAGCCTCCAACTTGATCTCTCTCTGACGGAACTTGGTTTCTTTTTCTTTACGCCGGCCTTCATACCGCGACATCTCCTGCTTGACACGTGCCATAGTTTGCTTGAGAGAATGATTCTCTTTCTCGAGCTCCTGTGCCTTCTTCTCTGAGCTCTGGGCAAGACTTCGGAGTTCCTTTAGATCGGAATTTTCAGGTTGACTATGCTGGCGTTTCAACTCCTCGATCTCGGAATGGGCCTGCTTCAGCTCCTGCTGTGCCTTGCGAAGTTCTTCTGACTGGTCCGTAGAGGGAGTCTCTTCTGACGGCTCATTGACTTTCGCGTTCTTGCTCTCGACGACACCCTGTTGTTCGAGACTCTTGCGTAATGAAGATACCTGCTGCTTGTACTGCAGGGCTAGGGTTGTTTGTTTGGTGAGGTCTTGTATCAAATCCTCCTTGTTTGCCTTTGGATTACCACCCGCAATCGTGGAAGCAAGGCGAGTCACTTGGCGTTCCATATCAACTACTTTCTCCTCTTCTTCTTTGAGCTTATCTGCCAATCGCAACGCCTCCGAGTCTTTCTTCCGCGCATAAGATTTGGCGATGGACCGATAATGAATCAATTTCTTGATTTCGCGATTGGTCCGAATTCGGTAGCTGTCAAACTCGTTCTTCCAATACTTCCCCGACTCCGACCGTGGATCTTCAAGATTGGTAGTAATGTCTTCGGCGCTCGAGTCTTCCTTCGGCTGTGCGCGTGCGACAGACTGAGGGCCGGAAGATTCTGTCGAGCCAGCATTTTTTGACGCGTTATCGCGGGCGTCCATGAGCGTCTGTGTAAGTTGACTACGCGGCCTTCCCTCTGCAGAGCCTGACATCCACTGGGCCGTGAGATTTCCGGCAGGGTTTGGGGGTGTTTTGACGGCTTTGCTCGACCGGCTATCGTTTTTTCCTTCGTTATCCACTACTCCTTCTCCAAAAGAGACCGTTTTCCGTCGATTTGAAATCGTCCCCGGCGTGACGAGGATACTTTTGGTCGGGGAACCGGAGGGGTTGAAAAGGGAGTCGTCGGGTTTCGCGTCTTCCTTTTCGGCCGCGACGGGGATAGGGATGGAATTGGTAGTTTCACCTTTGCTGGGTTGCTGAGCAGGTTTATCTGTATCAGAAACTTGCTGCTCTTGCTCTTCTTCAGCACCAGGTGTTCCAAATAAGGCGCTCTTGAATGCGCGAATCGCAAATACGGGAGCTGGGGTTTCCGGTGGCTCCAAGAGTTTTGAGGTATCTGTGATGAGAAAGGGGTCAATTTTGCCTTGAACACAATATTACATCGTCAACCTTGACATATCACTCACCTGCAGCCTCAGGACCCTCGTTTCCCTTCATCCAGTCTAGCATGGTTGAGAGGATGAAGAAGGGGGGATTGTTTACAACGCGTGGAGGGAACTTCGCACGTTTCCCACCGAGCTTATCGATAAACGCGCTCAGCTGGAATTTCCAGTCAGCAACACGCCAAATACGAGAAAAGGATGAGGCGAGCCTTGTCTTTCAATATCTAACTCTTGGCAAATAGAGATATCTTTCAAGCCTTTGAATCTCAAAATATAAAAAAGCTGGTTTGTGTGAGCTCCGACTCTGGTCACCCCCTTACTCGCTGCTACAGTACGTACTTTTTTCTGTCAACTCCACTCTTATACTTCACCCTCCCGTGTACGACTACAGACTACTCTGGGGCATTTATATCAACCCTTAAAAGCACCATAACCAACAAAAATGGTACTTTCGAACTCATCTTCCCTTCGAATGGCCGCCAGTGCCTTCGGTACCATCTTTATTGGCTTTGGTATCAATGCAATCGTACGCCCTGACCATGCTCTGACATTCTTCGAGTTTGCGCCACCAGCTGGCGCTGCAGACCATCAATTGGTCAATAGCCTAATGGCAGTCTATGGAATCCGTGATATTTTCATGGGACTGGCTATATATATTGCCACATTCTGCGGTACCTCTAAATCCCTGGGATGGACATTGATCTCGGCCAGTGCGGTTGCAATGGGGGATGGCGTGTTGTGCTGGACTCATGGTCAAGGCGAGTGGAACCATTGGGGGTATGCGCCGATGATCACGGTGGTTGGCAGTTTGCTCCTGGGTATTTTTGACCGTGCATGAGCGTCTTCTTCGTGGCAGCGACTAATAAGCCTGCCAATTGTACACCACTCCACATTGGGCAGAGTATGGCTGGGAGTTGATCAGACCGCTTGTCTTTGAGATGTTTGGTACCTGGCGTGATGCAGATGTAACTGAAGAGAAAACAGAAAAGAACATGTAAAGCAAGTGCAATTCCATCATTTACTTAGATAGTTGACCCCTTTTTATGAATCATTTACCGGTAGACCTCGAAATATCAAAGTATGCGTTGATGTGACGGTGGATCTCGATGGCAAAAGGACGTACCTGACCGCCTGTTCTTGCTTGACACACTTTGATCTCCGCGATGGAACCCAACCACTTCACCTTTTTCTCTCTCTTTAACCCAATACAATTATTCCGTTTGTCTCAAAATGTCCCTGAATCCCCGGATGTAGGGCGACTTCGCGCCACGCCCCCGTGATGCCTCCCAAGCAGAAGAAAGCATCCCGCGAGAAAAAGCAAAAGGATCAGCAAAAGCAAGCCTCCTCCGACTCTTCTTTAACATCCCCCATTGCAGCCACCACCAATTACCGTGAAATCCACCAACTCGAGGTTGAAGCCTTACGCTCGATCTACGGCGATGATTTTGAAGATGTTGAGACTCGACGGTCAGCATGGCATGTGAGTGAAGTTCTATATCATCTCTAATCTAGGCCTTCCCCCACCAAGTCCACACTAACAACTGATCGCCAGCAATCTTCCGACGTGACATTTAAACTCCACCTACGAGCCTCCGCAAATCCGGATGTTCGCCTCGTGCTCCTTGTCGAATTGCCCGCCACATATCCTAAGACCGTACCAAACCTGTTCTTAGAGAACCTTGCCGACTTTCGTGATGGGGCTCAATCGCGGATCCAGGAAATTATTCGCAATAAAACAAAGTCCCTACTTGGGAGTGAGATGATTTACGAACTGGCGGTCTCTATTCAGGACGTTCTGGAAGATGTCGCCCAAGCACGCGAGCAAGATAAAGATCTCCCCAGTCTGGAAGAAGAGCGGATGGAGCAGAAAGCAGCCGCTTTCCAACGAGCTGAATTAGAGAAGCAAGAAGAAATGCGCAAACAGGAAGCTGCGACAGCTGAAGAAGAACGCGCCTTACAAGAATTACTTCAAGATAAGATGCGACAGCGGACTAAGGCTCGCATAATGCGACGCAAGAGCCGAACTAGCGGCATTGATCAAGGTGATGCCGGCGATCTGGTAGAAAGTACCCCCGGCGCAATCACCTTTGATCCGCCATTAGTAGTGAATGACACCGAAGAACAGCCTTTATTGTTCCGCGCCGTGCATGGAAAGACTTTGGTGCAAGAAGACCAAGCAAAGAAAACGTTCACAGTGCGACCCCTCGTTTCGGAGGGTCGATGCCATGTTCCACTGCTTGTGTTAAAGGAGATTTTCCTAGAAGAGAAGGCTTCTGATGCCCTCGCTTTTCGCGAGCAGATGCGGACTAGCGAAGATAAATTAGATGCCTTGAAACGACTTCGCCATCCAAATTTGATCGAGTTCATTGGTTTCAAGATCACTCGTCCAATCACCCAGTTCAACTCGACCGATAATTCCTGGACGGTCTTTGCTTTATTGGAGTTTGCAAACAAAGGTTCGCTCTCTGAATTGCTTGATATCGTAGGGACCGTCGCTGTTGAAACGCTTCGAGGTTGGATGATTCAACTTCTGGAGGCCCTAGAATTCTATCATCGAAGTGGCTTCGTTCACGGAAATATTCACTGTGGCCGCGTCATGCTCTGCAGAACAGCCTCTGGAGGAACTATTGTGAAACTACAGTCTGGCGTGGAAGAGGCTCTATCAGACGCCCCGGGTGGACGACGCTCATTGACTACATCCAAGTCGCCGCTCTGGCTTCCACCAGAATTGACCGAAGACTCGAGTCCACCGACCATGAAAACTGATGTTTGGGATCTTGGCATTGTTCTGCTACAGATGGCCTTTGGCAAAGATGCACTTCTAAGATATACATCTGCCAACCAGCTGATGGTTTCTTTGGGATTGTCTCCACCGCTACAAGACCTTCTGCGAGAGTTTTTCCGCCCAGACCCCAGAAAACGGCCGACGGCATTCCAGCTTCAGCCATCGGAGTTTTTCCGAGTCGATGTACCCTTGACTATGCGGGATCGGTCTTCAAATTCAGTTTCCTTGCAGAGACGACCACGATTGGACTCCTTTGGGGCCATGCCCATCTTCTCGCGCTACCATCAGGATTTTGATGATGCTGGTCATCTGGGTCGTGGTGGATTTGGTCAAGTTGTGAAAGCCCGAAATAAGCTTGATGGTCGTTTCTATGCCGTGAAGAAGATTTCGCAAACATCGGCAGCGTCGCTGAAAGATACGCTTTCCGAAATCATGCTGCTCTCACGGTTGAATCATCCCTATGTTGTCCGATACTACACCGCTTGGCTTGAGGAAGACTTCAATCATATCGACGAGGAGGCTCTTTCCTCCACTGAAGGGGATCCTTACGCTAGTCAGGATCATGGCGGATTTAGTACGGGTGGTCTGGATTTCATTAGCTCCAGTGGATATCCGAAAATCGAATTCGCGGCATCCGAAAGTGACGACGACAACGAGGGAACGGTTTCAGATCGTGGTACGGGAGAGTCTCCTGGTACATTTGGTGAATCAGGCAGTGCGGAGGCTGCTGAGCTCAGTCAGTCACGATCTGGATCTTATGGAAGACCCACGGTCACTACCCTTTATATTCAGATGGAGTACTGCGAGAAGCACGTGAGTTCGAGACCGCTTCGATCTTATAACTTTGTTGTACTAACTCTGATATTCTACCAGACACTACGTGATTTGATCAAAAATGGCTTGTATGACGATGTTGATCGCTCTTGGCGCCTTTTTCGGCAAATTTTGGATGGTCTTAGTCACATCCACAGCCATGGTATCATCCATCGAGATCTCAAACCTGACAATATATTCATTGACGTTGCCAACAACCCCCGAATTGGTGATTTTGGACTTGCTACTAGTGGCCAATTCATGACAGCTGTACGCTCATCCGCAGGAGCAGATTTCGAAGGAAATTTTACTCGCAGTCTAGGCACAACCTACTATGTTGCTCCAGAGATGAAGTCTGGCTTCTCGGGACATTATAATGAGAAGGTTGATATGTTTTCATTGGGTGTGATTTTCTTCGAAATGTGCCATCCATTACCGACAGGCATGGAGCGTGATCAAACGCTTCGGCAAATACGAGAAAGGCATCATACGCTCCCCACCACTTTCCAACAATCAGAAAAGGCTGTTCAGGGTCAGATCATCGAATCCCTTCTAAGCCATACCCCAAGTGAACGACCTACCGCGTCGGAGCTTCTTTCTAGTGGTCGGATCCCTCTCCAGGTTGAAGAAGAGACATTTAGAAGGGCTATTGTTCACTTGTTGTCTGATCCAAATTCTCCAGACTACAAGAAGATTCTTTCCGCCATATTCTCACAATCTCCAAAGAAATTCGAGGATATTGCTTGGGATATGGACTCTCATGGGGCACCAGCTGCAAATGAGCTGCTTGTGCAAGGACTTGTAAAGAAAAAGCTCACATCCATTTTCCGACGACATGGCGCAGTGGAATCTACGCGACAAATGCTGTTCCCGCGTTCTCAGCATTACTCTGCTGGCGCAGTGCGTCTTTTAGACTCATCAGGAAATCTCCTTCAGTTGCCCTTCGATCTGACTGTACCAAATGCACGAGCTATTCCTAGACAAGATCCATCGTTGGAGAAGACGTTTGCTTTTGGTACAGTTTACAGAGAATCAACGCATGGTAGTGAGCCTCGCACTCACCGAGAGGTTGATTTCGATATTGTGTCATACAACACCCTGGATCTGGCATTGAAAGAGGCTGAAGTCATCAAGGTCTTGGACGAGATTATCGAGGAATTCCCACCACTGCGATCAGCGAATATGTGCTTCCTCGTTAATCATTCTGATTTGCTTCAGATTGTCATGGAATTCTGTCGCATTACGCCATCCCAAATTCCTCACGCGAAGGAAGTAATCAGCAAACTAAATGTGGGAAAATGGACCATGCAAAAGATCCGAAGTGAACTTCGCTCCCCGGCTATTGGCGTCGCTTCCACATCACTGGATGATCTTGCTCGATTTGACTTTAAAGGTACGATGCACAACCAATTTATGGGACTAATATCCGCTGACATCTTTTAGGCACCCCGAAAGAAGTAATGCGTAAGATGCAAGCTATCATGGAAGGGACTGAATTTGCTGAGCGCATTCCCGCCATATTTGCTCGATTGAACGTACTCATGACATATCTGCAATGCTTTGGTGTGAAACGCAAGATTTACGTGAATCCACTGAGTAGTCTACATGACAAGTTCTACCGTGGCAGTGTTCTTTTCCAGTGTATCTTTGATGGTAAACGTCGTGATGTCTTCGCTGCAGGCGGCCGATATGATGGATTGATTCAGGAATTTGCCCCCAAGTCCTTGTCCAGTCGGCCTCAATCGCACGCCGTTGGCTTTAATCTCAGTTCGGACAAGCTGGGATCGTCAATGTGGGAATACCTCAAGTCAAAGACTCCTTCTAAGGACGCCGAATCGGGCTCTGAAGTATACTGGGCGACTCGAAGGGTAAGCAAGCTCTAACCCGAGACAAAATGAGTTTATATACTGACCCAATACCAGTGTGATGTTCTTGTCGCAAGCTTTGACCCAACAGTTCTTCGGACAACAGCTGTGAAGCTTATCGAAGATCTTTGGGCAAATGGTATTAGTGCAGAACTTGCAGTGGATGCCTCTTCCCTAGAGGAGCTGATTGCCAAGTATAAAGATAATAACCACCGCTGGATTGTGATCGCCAAACAGGACAGCAAGGAGCGTGGATTCAAAGTGCGAAACCTCGTTCGCAAGGAGGAGTTCGATATTCGTAACACCGAGCTCGTGCCTTGGCTCCGATCTGAAGTTCAAGCACGACATCAACGCGAAGGCAATACTGATACCCGTCAAGCTCGCCTACCAGGACAGCAAGATCCCTTCTTGATGAACGAGCGAGAAAAGGCGAATGACGTGCGCATCCTCGTCCCGCAACACCGCAGCAAAAAGAATAATCGGCGAAATATTGTTGAGTCGGGTAAGTACCTGAGCATTAAGAAACACTATGTAAATATGTTCCCTACTAACCCCAGCAAACAGCTCTCTTCAGCGCACGCGAGATCGCTGAAAATGCAGCCAACGCCCCAATTGCTGCCATTGACACACGCGACGATGTACTTGATTCTATTCGAGACACCAGGCTATCTGATCCAGATAGCTGGCGTACTGTGATTCAAAATGCTCCTCTGACGGAACGCAAATATCTGGGTCAGGTGTATGAGTTACTCGCCGATCTAGCCTCTGAGGTCCATGCTAGTGATGGAGCAGAAGGCTTTACGAACGCGTTTATTTACAATTATCGAACTGGCTCATGCGTGTACTATGACCTCGGACCTAGCGACAGGTGAATTCATCGGAAGGAGTTTGTTTGATTTGGATGCATGTCTGGACTTTCTTATTGCATAAAACCTTACATATGGGCGGGCTGATTTGTTTGAATTTCGCATTATTCTTGTTACATTTTTCTACTCTCCCTTCTCTTCTCTTCTACCCCTTCAACACCCCTCATTGTCATGATTTAGCGAGTTCGGGACGATATAACCCGTTATGAATAATGCCAATATTAACGAAGATTGCATGGGAGGGTCAGAGTTTCATACTTTTTAGAGGTATCGCTAGTATTATACATGAAATGTTGGTTATTTTAGCCTTGGCATCATATCAAAATGCGCAGTCTTGACGCACGCACACAATCTAGTCACTCTCGTCATCAGACCCATATCCAACCAGAGGGCCAGAGCTCTTCGGTGCAGCCTGAGTTGTCACATTGCTACCTGCCAATCCTCGTAAAGCCGCCACAGTTGAGCTCGAGAAGATTCCATTTTCCGGCTCTGGCTGTGCTTGCGCGGGCTCGGGTTGAGGCTGAGCGGCCTCGATCATCTGCTGTTGCTCGGGAGCTTCAAGCTGCTGGGTAGATGCAGATGCTTCTAATTGCCGAGTCCGCGCGTGCCAGACATCATCGGGAACGTCGTAGCCATTTAAACCAAAGCTTCCCTCGATCTTCTTTCTTTTCCGGGCCTCGGGGTCCCGGCCTTCAATCTCCGCAACGAAGGCCTCTGGAAGTGCGCGCCGAATAGCCTCGGCGGCTTGCTCTTCTAACCGGCGGGCCTCCCGCTTCTGTGCCATGGGATTAGGGTCAACGGTTGCCCAGCGGACGTTCAAAATTTCCTCTGGGTGTTGTCAGCAGAGGTTATGGATACTATATGCTTATTTCGAAGTTCTTCCTTACCGTGATCCAGAGCCTGCTGATGCATGGCTTCCTGTTGGTCTAGGTTAGAAATCTGTATATATAAATATAGGAACCAAGTCCACCGCACCTTTGCGAACTGAGCATTTGCCTCTGTGGGATATGATTAGTATTTTTGACAAAGTGAGTGATGTGGATGATTCTTACCGTTTGTATATGTGACGAATCCAATTCCTCTACCCGTCAAAACACGGGCTCGTTCCTTTAGAGAGTTAGAAAACATCTAGCTTATAATCGGGGGGGTTGTGGAAACGAACGATTTGGCCCCATTCACTGAAGTGCCTTGATACCACCTCCTCTGAGAAATGTTAGTGAAAGGTACCATGAATGTGTCTGAAAGGATCGTACCTATATCATCTGTAACATGTATTCTTCCAACGTAAAGAACGCGGTTTTGACCTAGCAATTGTCAGCGACCTGATTAAAGTTATCAAGGCCACGGATGTACTCACGTTGGAAACTACCAACACCGCCCATATCATCGCGATAATCCGAGTGCTTTTCTCTGTTGAAATTATTAGAGCCAGTCCAGTAGCCTGCACCAATCTTATTTGGGATAAATCGACTAACCTTCCAAAACAGTCGACATTCGGCTGGAACAAATCATGGATTCCGGGAAGACGATGTAAGTACTCGCACTCAGGTCCCTTGTGACAAACGCCGCGAGCGAAATGAACTAAGGAATATATCAGCATCGATTGAAAATATAATGAGGAATCTTCCAAACGAACCGCAGAAAAATGCGCCTGGCGTTCGATCGGCACGGGTGTATCCTGAATCTCTGGCAATTGAGCATCGGCCAGGAGCCGGCTTGTTCAAGCTGTGCTGCTCATCTCCTCTCTGACCACCCTCATGTTTCGAATACCAGATATTCCATGTCAATCCAGACTGAGTCGATGGATCCGCCTTTGCAACGGAGGGATCTGCTTGAACGCGCGCAGGACGCTTCTTCCTCCTAATGATCTTTTTGACTTTCTTCGCTGACTCGAGCTGTTGGTCTTCGGCGGGCGCGTTTTGAGGGTCAGACTCTGTCACGACCAGCGCATCGGGCGCGGGTTCTGCAGTATCGGCCATGGTTTTTAGTGCTGGGAAGAATTGCGGCGTTGAAGCTGAAGCAATCCGTCGAGAGTCGCGCGGCAAAAAGGCCTGGACAAGCTGAATTTGGAAGGCGGTGTATACTGTTAGATAAGCTGTCTTGGCGTCGGCGAGCAACTTCCGCCGCGGATTTTTTGATATTCGAGCGATTGGAGGCCTGCAATTGATTTGGTTAGGTTGAAAGGGAGAAACAATTATTTGGAACTTCAACTACGGCAGTGCGAGTCCCGAGATTCGATTTTTCACGCAAAAAGCGGCTACAATACATCCGTGTGGGAGAATCGGCGAAAAGCCTCAACAACCGGCACAATGGTGAACATCACGGAAAAGATCAAGGAGTATGCCAACAGTCTTCCTGTGGATTGACTACATGCTAATCAGGATACCTTTTAGGATCGAAGATGAGATGCGTCGGACGCAGAGTGAGTCCATACTGACCAAAACTTCAAAATGAATGCCCCGCTAACAATGCCCCGCAGAGAACAAGGCGACAGGTACGAGGTCGAATACAGCAAGCGAGCTTCTTTAGCACTTGAATACTAATATGGTGAATTGCAGAGTACCATTTGGGACTATTGAAAGGGTGAGTATGCATGCATTTCCAGTCCAAGTACATCTAGCTAATAGATATCAGAAAACTCGCTCGTCTTCGAGCCCAGTTGCTTGAACCAGCTGCTGGTGCAGGCTCTGGTGGTGGAGTTGGCTTCGATGTCAGTAAAAGTGGTGATGCGCGTGTAGCGCTGGTTGGTTTCCCCTCTGTCGGAAAGTCTACTTTCCTATCGAAGATCACCAAGACCAAGTCCGAAGCGGCTGCCTACTCTTTCACTACGTTGACGGCGATTCCCGGTGTACTCGAGTACGGTGGTGCCGAGATCCAGATTTTGGATTTGCCCGGTATTATCGAAGGTGCCTCTGAGGGGAAGGGTCGTGGTCGTCAAGTTATTTCTGCCGCCAAGGTATGTGATGAAGTGCTGATATTGAGGGAACGCAAGTGCTGTGCTAATCTGGCCTACTGGCTAGACCAGTGATTTGGTTCTCATGGTTCTAGATGCCACAAAACGTGCTGAGCAGCGGGCTCTTCTTGAGGCTGAATTGGATGCAGTGGGTATCCGACTGAACAAGGAGCCCCCAAACATCTACCTCAAGATTAAGAATGCCGGTGGTATGAAGATTACCTTCCAAACACCTCCTAAATATCTGGATGAGAAGATGATCTACAATGTCATGCGTGACTACAAGATTTTGAACTGCGAGATTCTGGTGCGAGATGAGAATGGTACGTTTGAAACGTAAAATCCCCCGTGCTGGGGTCACACTAACAGTTCCAGCTACAATTGACGACTTCATTGATGTTGTTATGAAGGATCACCGCAAGTACATCCGCTGGTAATTCCATCCTGATAGAGTTCCCTCACATGTGCCATACTAACTACACTAGCCTATACGTTTACAACAAGATCGACGGTATCAGCCTGGAGTTCTTGGATCAACTAGCCCGCGAGCCATACACCGCTGTCATGAGTTGTGAGCTCGATCTCGGTGTGCAGGAAGTTGTCGACCGCATCTGGAAAGAACTGAGATTGATGCGGTTATATACCAAGCGGTAAGTTATCGATTATATCCTTGTAGACCGCGAGGATTGTTCTAACTCGTTCATAGGAAGGGGGAGGATCCCGATTTCAGTGAGGCTATGATCGTGCGCCGAGACTCGACCATCGAGGACGTGTGCGACTCAATTCACCGCACATTGAAAGACACATTCAAATATGCCTTGGTATGGGGTGCCAGCGCACGTCATGTCCCGCAGCGCGTGGGACTGGGACATATGGTGGCCGATGAGGATGTAGTGTCGATTGTAGCGAAATAGATCACAGCTACAGATAAAATGTTAATCTTACGAATTGGAAACATGGAGTCAAGTCTAAGAGCGTGAAATTGCATGTACGATCAACTATGAACATATGAACAAGACTAAGAAGCATTTGCCTATCCCGAGATAAAAACCAAACCAAACTCCCCAATTCCGTTTCCCTAAGACATTTACGCGGCAGCGGCAGCGGCAGCGGCAGCAGCCACGTTTTGCATGCCAATAGTGGGCTGGACACCAACACGCTCCTTGGCGAGAAGGTCAACCAGCATGGGGCTGGGGCGGCTCTCACGCTGGGGGAAGAGACCAGCCTGGCTGTTCTTGTACTTGAGCACGCTGTCAAGGTAGATGTCGAAAAGGTAAGAGGAGTCCAGGGGACCGCCCTTAGCCTCAGGGTGGAACTGGGTGCTGAAGATGGGACGAGACTTGTGAATCATGCCTAAAAGAAGTCAGTAAAAGCACACTAGATCATTGCACGATGAAATCGGATGAACGAACCTTCGTTGCTTGAGTCGTTCAAGTTGGTGAAGTAAGGCTTCCAGTCAGAAGGCAGAGTTGAAGCGTCGACGGCATAACCGTGGTTCTGACTGGTGATGTGGCAGCGACCAGTGCTCAGGTCCAGAGCCGGGATGTTGTGAGCCCGGTTACCGTACTTGAGCTTGATGGTGCTAGCACCAGCAGCCAGGGCCAGCAGCTGGTGACCCAGGCAGATACCGAAGATGGGGACCTGGGAGGACTCCATCAGGCGCTGCAGGTGGAAAACGGTGTCCTGGCAGTGGGTGGGGTCACCAGGGCCGTTGGAGATGAAGACACCATCGAAGTGGTGGGCCACCTTGTGGATGGGGTAGTCGAAGGGGAAGACGGTGACACTAGAGCCACGGCCAACCAGGCTCCGCAGGATATTCTCTTTCACACCGCAGTCGATGACAGCGACGTGCGAGGTGGGATCAGCAGCACTGATGTGGAAAGGCTGCTTGGTGCTGACTTGACGCACCAAGTGGATCTGTTCGGGATCGGTGAAGGCCTCGTCCTCGTTGGCATCATATTCCTCGCCAACGGTGATCTTGGCCAGGGACGAACCCTGCTCACGCAGGTAGGTGACGATGGCACGGGTGTCGACACCAGAAATGGCGGGGACACCTTCACGGGCACACCACTCACCCAGACTCTCAACGGCGGTCCAGTGGCTGTACTGCTCGGCAACATCGGCAACAACAACACCGGCCGCCTGCAAGTTGGGGGACTCGAAGTACTTCAACAGACCATTCTTGTCCTTCTCAGCCGACGGCACACCGTAGTTGCCGATGAGAGGCTGGGTGAAGACCAGAATCTGGCCACGGTAGGAGGGATCGGTCAAAGACTCGGGGTATCCGACCAGAGAAGTGGTGAAGACGGCCTCGCCGGAGATGTTGGAGCGAGCACCGAAAGACTTGCCGGTGAACATGGGACCATCACGAATAGTGAAGGTAGCAGGTTCCATAGCAGCCCGCTGACGAACAGTTGCCATAAAGCGAGCCTGGACGGGCGTCTTCATGGAGGCGAAGGCGCCGGCCCGGGCAGGCATGGCCTTGAACAGGTTGGTGAACATTTTTTTATGATTGTATTGAAATAAATTGAACGTTATATGTCAAAGTCAATTCAGTTCTTGGAAGCTTTCCAAAGGTGATCCGAGATATAGTCCTATAGGGAACGGATGTGATGTTAGTCGGATGGTTTCTTTGAGCAGACGCCGTGAACAGCGGATAGAGTTGACAAACAGAACATACCTGGGAGGTGAAGATTGAGGGTGCCAAACACATAAGCGCGACTGAAGATTTACCAGTCAAAGAAGAAGGGGGTTGGGAAAAAGAATTTAGGTCGACATAGGTGGAGATAGAATTCAGTTGGGCTTGGGGAAGGAGAAATTGGAGGAAGAAGAACGGAGAAAAGAACTGGGGGAGAAAGAAAATTGAGTTGACTCAGTGCGGGCACGTGCCTCACCGACTCCGGCGTGGCCAATCAGAATGGCGGGCCGATATCGGTTGGAGATGCTGAGTCATGCGGCCTCTTCTGGCCAATCAGAGACGAGATATTGAAGTGTATAAAGTCCATTTGGACGGAGAATCCCGAGTTGACTAGCTGAATTGAGTTATTTGAGAGCATCAAATGGGTCTATTCGTGCAGATATAGCCCCGGTGGTTGCAGGTACTGCTACTACACAGCTGTAGTGCGATGCAGGTTATGGAGTACACACCGCCAGTACCCAAAAAGTGGCTGGAATCGGTGTATTTCGTGTCTACGGAGTACAACGGTGAATTTTTTTTTTTTTTTTTGCGATTTAAGAATATGACCCCTACTAACATAATGAGTCTGACAGTCATTTCTCGGTCGTCACAAATAGATAAAATGGCAGGTTAGGGCATTGGAGAGAAGTCTTTTTTTACCAAAATCATTGATAAAGGAGTTCCCACGAGATCTCACTAGTGGAAAGCCCGAAAGATAGCCAAACAGAAAACATCCACTTTATACCCACTTTTCTCTCACCGCGAGATAGCTGAAAGCCACTGAAGACCCTACGAAACAATTTAGGTGAGGTAATGTGACGCTATGATCGTCCACCACTATCTCATCGCGGGTCTGGCGATTCTCGCTCCTGCGTTCAGTCGCGCCACGCAGAAGATCGTCACCGGTCCCGAATGTGATGCGTCAGGCTTGATCGATCCGGATAGTCATAATTCCTGCAGCGGGAATGGACTCGTTATTGATCCCATTTCAGGCCATTCGAGGCCCCGTGAGGGCTTCCAGTTCGAAAATCCCTCCACCGACTGTCGCTTTGTATCGCAGATGCACATTTGGGATTCCTTCAAGAATCTGGAGAAAGATATGGATAAACTTTTCACACTAATCAACAAGGATGTCAAATTTACAGTAGTTGGGCATCATGCTATCGCTGGGCAATATCATGATTTACTGCATTTTTACGTGAATGCTTTACGTCGGGTGAGTATGCTCTTCATGGACCACGCCGACAAGTTCGAGATTCATCCTATGGCGATCCATGGTGGCTGCAATAGCGAATGGTCGGTCGGGGAGATTAACTTCAAGGGAGTCATGAATTCAGGTAGATTCCATGATGCTGTACGGTAAGACTCTGTCTTCCAGGCTAATAGTGTACGATAGGTGAAGCATTCGACATTGTTAATGTGTGGGTGACTCGATGGGATCACAATCAACAGATGGTCGAAATCCGCACTTACATTGACTCAACACGTATCTCCGAGGCCTTACAAAAGAACGAAATATGGTGGAATGGAACAACTGATCGAGATAATCTACAGTACATGCCTGGTCCAGCGGGGATGCCGAATCTTAAAGAGTTGGAGGATCGCATGGGCTATCCCGATGGACGTAAGTATGATTAACATGGGCGAATTGAGCTGAGACAAGATGAGGAATGTCAAGTATACTATCTATGTATTGAGATTGGATTTCGCATTCAACTTTTTATGTAAAAACGCGGGTGTTCTACTTTTTCAAGTACAATATGCATTATATAGACTGCTGTGATATTCGCTCGTGTCGCACCAAGCCCTCCACTCCGCTTCTCCCCGCGATTCTTGGCGATCCTTTCTCTCTACTCTCTCTCCATCAAATGCAATGGCCGACGCAAACCCTCGCAAGCGCTCTCGGGCGGCCTGTGTCTCGTGCCAATCACGAAAGAGAAAATGTTCGGGCGATCAGCCATGTACTTCTTGTGCTCGGTCCGGTATAAGTTGCCAGTTCAATCCCACGCCCCGCAAGAAACCAAATCGCGTGTCTCGGGGTAATCTATCCGCGCCAGAGGAACATCAACTCCCGGAGAACTGGCAAAAGGCGCAATCGAACCCTACCAGTAGTATAGGTGATGCTGCAGCTAGTGTTGCGTCGCCGATTTCTTATACGCGGTCGAATGATGTCCGACCCGCGGAGTCACGGCCAAATGACCTATCGAATAGCCTTCGACTTGGACGGTCTCTAGAGGCCAACTCCGGAGCCTCATTTGTTCGCAAACTTGGGCTACGCATTGATCCTGCCCGGGCTCCCCGACTGCATTTATTCGCATGGAATGTTGGTGAAAGAAAACAGTCGCCAGATCGCGCCTTATCTGGAACAGCAGCGCCCATCACCAACATCCTCTCTCAAGCTCAGATGCTAGGCTTGGCAGCTATATATTTCGAGAAAGTCCACCCATGCTATGCGTTTCTCGATAGAGAGACACTCTTATCTCGTATAGTACAAACCTGGTCAAACAAAGGGTCCGCGGAATCGGATGAATCCTTTGAGGCTGTACTCTGCGGTATCGCAGCTCTAGCCTATCTTTTCTCGCAGCGCGAGATCATGGACATTGAGACAAAACTTGCGGAAGATGCACGAGTGATCCTTGAAAAGTCCGTTCTCTGCGGGAAAACACCTTCAATTGATACGATCACAGGCTGGGTCTTACGCACAGCCTATCTACGAATGACCGCTTCCCCCCATGCCGCATGGATGGCTAGCTGCACATTGATGCATCTCATAGAAGCAGCAGGCTTACACTTAGAAGCTTCAGACGCAGCGCCGACTGGACTTGTATCTGCACCTGCTAGAAACAGTGCTGGCCAAAGCAAGATCAACCAAAATGGCTACTTACCATCCCAATCCGATCTCGATACTCGTCGACGCCTTTTCGGCATGGCGCGTCACTTGAATACTTGGATCTCATTCGATCTAGGCAGATCACGAGTAGTACTTCACGGAGCAACATCGGAACCTCCAACAGAAGCACGCGCCTCCACGGGGGAAGAAAAAGATCTCTTCCATTTACTCCCACTCTCCGAATCTCTAGATCCAACCGGTCCTTCACCGCAGGATCTTCCAGATCTCGAAACAGCCCTGACTTCCGTTCTCAATCCAATTAACCCTGGACCCTCCTTAATCCTCGTTCAGTGCAATTTAATGCTATGTATCTACCGGCGCGCCAGAGCCTTGAACCCCAACGCCCCGCTACGCGCAGATCTTCAAGACAAGATCCTCGCACTAGCCAGTCGTGCCCTCGTCGCCGCACGCAAAATGGTCGCATCTCTATGTCCCTGGCATCAGGTCGCGAATGTTCCTTTTCAAGTAGTCTGTACACTTTTGGCTATTGATAGTCGGGCTGCGCTGGGATTACTTCCAGACGCGATGCAAACACTAAGAGAGGTACAGGCTGCGTATGATACGAGTGTTATGCGTGAGGCGTATTCGACGGCTTATCTACTTGTTGCATTGCATCAGCGAAGAAAAGAGGATGATACACGGGCCCTGGCAGAGGTGTTGCGGGCTAATGCTTCTGCGGCCGGGGATGTGAATTATGATGTGAATGGCCCTGAACGCGAAGATATGAATAAAAGTCTTCCATCCGGGGTTCCTGCACAGCAGAGGGTATCTCCAGCATCACAGATCACATCAAATTTGCAATTACAGCAGGACTCAGCGGATGCGGATTTTGCCTGGTTGGGCGATTTGATGATTGATATGCCTTCTTTGCAGAACTTCGATTTGGAACAGTTCCTTGGGACTACAGTGCCATGGCCACTTCCTGAGATGGGGATCTGAGGATTTCACGAACTATAGTATATTTCCTACAAGTATCTTTTAACAAGTATGTACGATATGGGGATGGTTTGAATGATTGCTCTGTTTGTAATTATTTCCATGTCTGATGATATCAATCCGAACGCCGCGTCGTCACTATGCTATGATGGAATAAACAATACCTGACGCTCAAAAGGAAGAATGATGGAAATAGCGAGGGGTAATTTACTCCTTCTTCTCATGAACCTCAGGCCGTCTCACCTCGTTGGCGCCAAGACCAGTCGCCCACACTACACGGGCCAGTCGCGAAAGCACCCAGAGGAAGCCCAGTACAATGACAACACTTGTTCCCAACTCGATATATCGAGCCTGGAAGAGTCCCTCGCCTTCTTTTAGCTTGAGGACGGGTACATCCAATTCCTCGACAAGTTTGTTTGATGCTGGATGCAGTTGATAGAACAGTGTACGCGGCCCAAACAGGGTATCATAACCTAAATTCGTTCGGTCAAATGGATTGACGCCCATCTCGGTGTCCTCTTCACTGGTACACGCCCAAAATACGACGGGCCAAGGCACTATTGCAGATCGATATCCTGACTCGGAGGGATTGAGGTACCGAAGATGCAGAGGAATTGTAGAGGTCCAGTTTGACGTAGAATCGACACTCTCAGAAGAGGGCGTTGCTAGTTCAAAGAGCCAGGTCGAGCCCCAGCGTTCTACGGCCCAATCTGGTGCCTCCAAATCTGTTTCACCAGAGAATGCACGCAGGCCAGCGAGATTGTGTTCCTCTAGGAAGAGAGGATCCGTCGTACCAACTTGATACTGATCAATAAATACCGAGGACGGTAAAGTGAGGTATGTGTGCAGCGCACATGTTGAGTCTTTAGGTGCGGGGGGCCGTTGCAGGGCGGAATGAGGTATTGAGATTGACAGGTCTGGATGAAGTCCGGTTGGCTGGGAGAATGAGATGCTATACTTGGAGTATCCGGGAAGTGGATGATGTCGCGAAGGAAAAGAGAACATTGTCGGTTCTGTATCAATTAGTATCATTAGATCGCGTCCATAGAAAGTCAGCACGCACTAAGTTTCTTGTCTTCTCCGACAACTCCTAACAGCCCACCCATTTTGAGTTCATCGGGGATAATCCCCGGCTCAGCCCCAAGAAGACCAAACTCGACTTTGTCACCTTTGGCAGGTGCTGGAATATCTTCTGTCCAGCCTTCTGCGGGGGAGGAGCCCCAGAACCCCGAAATAACCAAGGCATGCGAAATGTTGTCATACTCGATGTCGACGGAATCAGCCGTGAGGAGCAAGTCGGCATTCTGATGGCACGTTGTACTACCTTGGCGCTGGTGGCAGATGCTGCGTCGAATAAACCCGACAAGATGCTGTAAATAGGGTAGGCGTGTGTAGTATTGGAGGGAAGTCGAGGCCTTGAATTTTGTCGACCGGAGCGGGGGTGTAATGAAAGCCTCCTGCTCTTAATTAGATTCAATCCAGAAAATCACAGCCTCGTAATAGCAGAGAGTCGAGGAAGTGTAAAGGGCCATTTACTTCAGGCTTCGTGCAGTCCACACCAATTTGACCTTCCTCTTCGTATCCAAATACTTCACGAAGTAACGTGCAAAGTGCATCGCTATTCGCATCTGCGTTAGCTCGCCACCAGGCCTGAAATTGAGAATAAGACCCACGAGGACTGTTCAGATTTCAGAGGAGTATAGTGCACATGAAGGCCTGGTGACACCCGGCTAGCGAAGGGGGCGACGGCGTCGAAGGGCTGCTCCGTAGCCCATCGGAGATGAAGCTCCTGAGATTTGTTTAAAACATCGCGAAGCTGTATATATCACAATAAGATAAAAGAGTTAGCCATTTGCATCGCACTGAAGCTTGCTGAAGGTTATAAGTCCTGCCTCACCTCCTCGGGAAGCTCGTCGAGACTAAGCGTGATGCGCTCCTGGCGCGCGGAGTCCAAATCGCGGATCTTAAGACTGCTGGAAGACAAGACAGCTTGCTTTGGATCGAAAGCACCACTGGGACCTTGTACAAGTGTAACTCTTCGTTTCATCGTGACTGTTTCTTAAAGCAAGGAAGTGGAGTGGAGGTTGACAGTTGAGCAAAGCTACCCCGACTCGGAGATAAGCCCGCAGACAATCAACAAATCACCACGTGATCTCGATGGGGTAAAAGGTCTACTATGTACTTTTGTATACTACACTACGCATTAATGGACTCTGATTGGATCTGCAGAGGATATAGTACGATTGCATTAGAAGAATTATGTACAAATGTGAACTACTCGCACCGGTTGACTCCTTGATAATTTGAGATCGTTGCTGTCATTACCTAACCCCAGGTGTATATGAAATCCGCTAAAAACGCCAGAACAATAATGCAAAATAATGAAACAGCCGGCTTTTAGGGCAGGACGTCCTTCAGGATATCCTTAGTCGCGGAAGGGAGGGATGTAGGGAACTTGACATTGACGCGGACGACGAGATCGCCGCGCTCGCTGGGCTTCGAAGAGATAACCATACCCAGACCAGGGTAGTGTTCTTCGTGGCCAGGCTGGGTCGGACCGGGCTTGGACACACGGATAGATTTTCCATCGATAGTCTGAACGATTCGTTCCCATCCAGTCAGGGCTTCTTTCAAGGTAAGCTCGACATTGACAATGAGGTTGTCACCGGATCGTGTAAAGACATCATGTTTTTGCTATATAATTCGTTAGCATCAACGCTTCTTTAAATTCGTTTAGGAAATTGGAATAAAGTTGTCACATACCTCTTTGACAATTAGGTGCATATCCTGGCGACCACCCTCCTCTGAGTCGCCAAAGTTCTTGTACTTGATCTTCGATCCAGCACGCAGACCCGGCTTGATCTTGGCTTCCAAGATAACCTCGCGGGAAGTAAGCTTGCCACTAGAATCGAAGCTCTTGCTCTTTGTCTTCACCTTCTTAGTGGCGCCAGTGAAGATCTCTTCTAGACTAACAGGCAAATCTTTTTCGATGACGGTTGGTTCGGGCGTGGGAGCACGCTTCTTTTGCTGGAAGCCACTTGCCCTAGGGCGACGTCCAAATCCACCACCGCCCATGCCACCATTCAACATCGAGAAGAGATCATCATCATCGCCGAACCCACCCATACCACCACCGGTACCACCTTTAGCAAATTCGCGGAAAATGTCGTCGGCATTGCTGAAGCTGAATCCACCAGGGCCACCACCCGGGCCAGTTGAGAAGTGGAAGGTTCGGGTACCACCGCCAGGCATACCACCACCAAAGTTGAATCCTCCAGGCATGCCACCAGCGCCAGCTCCGCCGCCGCCGCCTCCGCCACCCGGTGAGGGTGGAGGACCACCGCGCATGAGGTAATCGAGGCCGTATTGGTTGTAAACTTGACGCTTCTCGGGGTCGGATAGAACTTCATATGCTTGTGATACCTCTGTAGTCATTGATTAGTTCGTGTTTCGTGCATAAGTACTAGTGCGGGGTATCGGCTGATGCGTTCAACCGGATCAAAAACAATGCATACCTTTGAATTTTTCAGCTGCTTTGGCATCATCTTTATTCTTATCGGGATGATATTTCAAGGCCGCCTTACGGTAGGCCTTCTTGATTTCGTCTTGTGTAGCATCGGGCTTGATGCTCAAAGCATCGTATAACTTGGTTTCGGCCACCATAGCTATGTATAATTGAGTTTAGGCAAAAGAGGCGAGATCAAGGGAACGCGGGCGACTGGGACCTCCCAAGCTTAAAAAGCAGGATACTCGTAGGCAATAGTGAAGGACAAAGGGTGTGTTATGTCGCTCGTAACTTCTCGAATATTGTGGAACTTTCGAGAGGAAGGGGTCTGAGAGCTGGGTGAGGAGGAGGAGGAGGAGGAGGAGGAGGAGGAGGAGGGGAAATAGTGAGTATTACTGGAACAAAGAGTGATATGTATATGTGTATGTATCACCTGTAGGAGTTGAAAGGAGAAGAAAAAAGAAAGAGAAAATATGAACCTGCTGACTTTGCGGGGGAGCTCAACTTGGAATTGGCAGCCCTTCGGTGATGACGTAGGAGTTAATTCACCGCCTCAGTGGAAGCTTCCAGAAGGATCGAAGCACTTTAACAGAGTCGATATTCAATGATCATGATATTGACTATTGGAGATGCTTTGGATAGGTTGATCATTAAGTGAGTAGCAGCAGATCTGACATTTTATAGGTCGGGAGTGATCCTCGTGGACGTCGGTCTTGTTCATTGTTGGTCTTGAGAAGACATCATCCGCGGCCCCACTTGTTTTGGCAGCCCGAAGTATACCCTAATTCCAAGTTATAAAGTAGATCAATTGGGTTGGTACTGGTATGATAATATATTTAGTACCATGGAAAGATAATTCAATTGATAAATCTGTTCATGGAGAGATGTCATGCTTGAGAAACACTTCTAGGTAATACTCGTTACCTATAGCAAACGTGCATTGGCCATACTAATGATGTGGTCACACTAGTAATGTTTCAGTTCTGGGCCCTTTGCAACATTGCAATCATTTAGTGCAAGCTGAGCGATACCGGTGCTCTGAGATATCTCATACTATGTTGCATTTATGACCGAAAAGGCCCATCTTAAAAGCCCCGAATGACTTTGGATTTTTTGTATTACCAATCTCGTTCATGACCACCTAATAGTAAAGCTATACGATATTCCGAAATCTGGTGCGTTAGCTATAGTCTAGGTGAACTTCAGAATGAGTAAATAAAGTGTCATTCCAAGAATATGATTAATCACGTATCAGCCAGGGTTCATGGGTCTTGAACTATACGGTTGACAAAACGGGCAAAGTGTTCGGATAGAGAGAGTAGAGAAATGCCAGCTCCATGTTATAAGTAGCCTCCAGTGGAGATCTTGGATATTCTCGGAATAAAATCGAGCTGATAATGCATTTACTAGTCTGATCAGGTGTTCATCAGAAGTGGCACACATGCAGCTGAGTCCAGCCAGCCGCACCCACACCGCTACGTATAGGAAACACCAAGGAATCTGTTATTTGACCGGGTTTAAATGACGTGTCGGTGCAGCTTCGTTACACAACCTGTCCCTCAATTCTTTTAATATTTAGTGTCTCCTGCTTTTTCTGACGTCCAGGCATTCTCATATTTTACTATAAATACTGCACGAGGTTGATCTGTCGTACAGAATGGACCCCTGTGAAGTCCCGTCAGTTAGCTATGCTGATCTCCTCCAGCCTGATACAGATACCGGAGATCTGGCTAAGGAGACACTGGTCAAATCTTTGAACGATTATGGAGCTTGTCGGATCCACGATCATGGTATTCCACAGGACCTTATAGATAATTGCTTTGACAAGGTTAGTCGCTGGTCACCACCCTTTTTCTTTCGATACCAAGTTCTAATTATTTAATATCTATAGAGCTGGGACTTCTTCGACAGAGACCTCGACGAGAAGATTGCTGAAACCGAGCGCTCAGGGACGTCTTCAGCATCCAGATTTGTTCCATTCGGCAGCGAGAAGATCCGCGGCGAGGCTCATCTAGATGAGACTTTGGAATTTCAATATGGTGCCTATGAGATGGAAGGAAATTGGTCTGAGCCATCACAAAAGCTAGTAGAAGCTTCGAAAGTTTTGCATGATGTATGTGATTCCAATTATCCAGTTTCGATCTATATTCCAACCTTCTTATGGCAGTGGGAAAACACTAGGAATGTAACAGGGTCAGAGTCAACTTGCTCGAAAGTCTTTCGTCAGCCATTAACCTTCCGAATTCCTTGAACTCCATTCATAGCACGCGCAATTCTTACTTTGCGCCATACTACTACTCCTTCCAAGATGACAACGATACTAATCCCCTCCGCGTACCTCCTCATATCGACCCTACAACTATACTCATGAATTTCCAAGACGAGCATGCAGGGCTTGAAGTCGCCGATTTAAGCAATAGACGAGGCAGTCTGTCTGCCACGACAGTCGAAAAGTCTGCCACATTTGTCCCGGTGCATTATCAGCGAGGGGAATTTCTTCTTCTTATCGGCCACGTCATGAGAAGGCTTGTTCCGGACGTCAAACATTCTGTTCATCGCGTGAAGCGACCAGTCGGGATAAAGGGGTTTCATTTGAACTATTGGATTGTCCCTGATCTTGATACTAGCTGCGATTTTGGAGATAAAAAAGAGGATGTTGCCGGATACTTGGCCAGGGTGTTTCCAGCTGCATTGAGAAATAGTAGTGTGCAAGCATAGAGCTGGGTTAGGGTTTGTTCTCGACTGTAGTGGAGATTGCGGCATTAAGTTGGTTTCTACCCTTTTCCATATCTTCTGTTTCGTGATGCTGGAGCTGTAAGGTTATATTACGGCATGATCCTCTCGATTCGAAGCTCATGTATGGAAGTGGACTGGCCGAACTGATGCCAGTGGTTGTGGCTCTCATGTGACAGCCCCGGTGATGCATCGGAATCTTCTATTGTTCTGCAACGACCACTAGACTAGTAAATTAATGAACGTCGATCTAATTTCGAATAGCTTCCATGTATAAAAGAAACACATTAAATAATCCCTACTAGTTTGAGTAGAAAAAGAATGGCGAATCATACAAAAAAAAAAAAAAAAAAAAAAAAAAAAAAAAACAAAAAAAAAAAAAAAAAACCACAAAAACACAAAAAACAAAAAGAAAAAA
>Ga0102593_1000640_pt1 | contig 52171 bp, 50 predicted proteins | sample AraplaCol_mMS_r2_2_FD_76862 | JGI IMG/M metagenome (GOLD analysis project Ga0102593, IMG submission 76862) | Arabidopsis root microbial communities from North Carolina, USA - plate scrape MF_Col_mMS_r2 (SPADES assembly) (version 2) | ecosystem: Host-associated > Plants > Roots > Endosphere... | reverse complement strand
TTTTTTTTTTTTTTTTTTTTCTTTTTTCTTTTTTTTTTTTGCTCCAAGTTCCTGGACCAGGACCAGAACTAACCGAGCCACTCTTGATTTCCCAAATACAGACATATGCATAGTACATACTTGTCCAATTCTACGGATGCGACGGAAGACGCGGTCGCGCACGGAGTCTCACCTGTGACGTGCACTGCAGCAAGTCCCTCACGCTGACCGTCTCGGTACAATTGCACCAATAGCGCCCATCAAGATAGCGCACGGAACTTGAACGAAAGGCCCATCGTGCCCATAGTCTGAGGGGGGAAGAGTATGAAGGAAACCCCTGGTGAAAGTAGCAATCGCCCTGCAGACCGGGACAGACCTTGTCCAACCCTTCTCCCCCCTCAAAAAGTCTGGAATGACCTGTCATGGGCAGACTAAACCAATCACAATCAAGTATGAAGGCGGGTACCTGAATTGTCGTCCACAAATGCTGAGGGACTCAACGGTGGATCAGAGGGAGAAACTCTTATATGATTGGCTTCAACTCCCCGGAGCAGCCCCTGGCAACCGTGGGAAACCCGGCGGTGGCGCCCAGCGGAGCCGTGGCTGAACAAGTTCTCGAATCAGGGGTTACTTGAGGGGAGGCTGCAGTGTGTACACACAGATGCGAAACGAGGGAGAGAAGGAGGAGGAGGGGTAGAAACGAGAGGCAGAAATGTACGGAGGGCCTTGTTCGGTCAATTGCATCCAGCATCCAATATCCAAGATCTTGGTATCAACCAAGGCGGTCCCCTCCACCTCCAACATTCCAGTATCACGGGCCTGCCGGGCGTTTCAGATCCCCGCGGATCTCACGTGTTTGGAAGCCGTTCGGCGGCATTTGGTGACGATCTAGCGGGTTCTGGAGTTCTGGACGGTCCAAAACAAAAATTAATATATTAAAAATTTTACTATGAGTTGACTATCTGGGTGGACATCTGGAGTACACATTTGGGTCAGTACAATAGTTCGGGACGCCACCGTGCCCATTGCACGACGAACAGTCCCCGGTCTGACACTGGACGATCCGTCGCACAACAAGTGGGACAAAGGTCTCTGGTGCAAGGAGCCAAACGTCAGGCAGTGACTTGCCAATATTCTTCTGTTGTTCAGCCCCCTCGTTACGACGCATCCAGACGCATGGGGCCAAACGGGGAGAGAGATAAACAGTATTACGGTAGTAGACAGACAGGAAAGGGGTAGATTCTACAATGTACATACTGTAGAATCAATGACTCGCAGAAGTGAATGCCCAGAATAGAAGCAATGCAAAGAAAAAGCAAAAGCCATGGAAAGAAGAATAGTTCGAGCCGGACAGACCCACGAGCTGCCAATGCCAAGTTCTATGGTATACCCAGTCAAAATCCTGACTCAGCAGCATCTCCTGATCTTCTCGTCCCCCTCTCCCTCGCTCTCTCACACTCTCTTCTTTTCCGTGTGTGCATTTCATCTTCATTCCCTTTTTCCCCTCCATCTTTCTTTTCTTTTTTTGCCGACTAGGTCGCTCGTTTCACTCTTTCACGACGACCGTACCGCTCTTTCTATCCCACACCCTCTTTTTCATTTCCTCGAACAGGTGTTTCTCGACTTCTTCAAACCCTCTCTTACCTTCCCCAAGAGAGAAAGACTCGAGAACTCCACGTTTCACCCCGTTGATCGATTCAACTAGGCATTGCGATTCATTGTTTAAGACCCCTTCTGGTCTTATACTGACTCAATCAATCGCCTCTTTTTTTATTGTGCTGCATAGGCCAGCCTTTTTATTTATTCCACCACCATCTTTTTGCACGGGACGCTTCTGCGACGCGCCCTTACTACCCAACCACCCCCCAACGGTTTCTGCCCAGTAAATCGAATATACCTCAATTCGACTCGCTCCCAGATTCCATTTCATTCGTTTTTGGAAACATACTCTCGCGCTTGACGCTGCTTCGAGAGAATAGGATTTTGGAGGTCTATCACATCTTCCACCACACCCTCATCTCCACCTGTCGGCCGGATCGTCACGTTTCGAATCTCTTTTACCTTTTTGAACCACAGACGGCATCCGCGAAAATACAAAAATATACAAAAAAAAAGAAGATATTCGAGAAGAACGCACTTCAATTCACCTTTTGCGACATCTTGATCGGTATTCATCAAATATTACTTGCTTTGATAGCCGTGTCGCAACTTTGACAATATGTCATCATTTACGGAAACGCCTGACCTGACAGGCGCGCATACCGCGGCCTCCTCGTCATCGCCTACCAACTCTACTCCCTCGCCATCGACATCAAGTGCCACAACTGCCAATTCTCGCCGCCCGCCTCGCAAGAGTACCCTGACTCAACAACAAAAGAACAATAAACGTCAACGAGCCACGCAAGATCAGCTTGTCACCCTCGAGGTTGAATTCAACAAGAACCCTACACCGACTGCTGCTACACGCGAACGAATCGCAAGCGACATCAACATGACCGAGCGATCAGTACAAATTTGGTTTCAAAATCGGTAAGTCACGAATATTCACCGAAGCCCGGCGAATGCTAAATGCTGACCATGGTAGTCGCGCAAAAATCAAGATGCTTGCAAAGAAGAGTATTGAAACTGGCGAAGGTTGCGATTCGATCCCCGAATCTATGCGCCACTACCTTGCGATGCAGTTCGATCCCACCAAACCCGGAACACGAGACCCCTTTGGCCGGTCCGCTGGATATGGAGCCCCAAGCATGTATGCGAATGAGACAAGCCCTTCAGGGAAAGTTGGTATGTATCTACGGTTTTCCGAAAGCCGATCTTTTTCATCCCAATCCCACCGGCTTGCTAACCGCGAATAGTTATTTCGCACTTCACCTGTCGCTCCTTGACCATCGGTAGTTGGCGGCGTATCGGTCAGAATGCCATGGACCTAGTCATCTTCTATTCGCCTGACAAGGCCTGCATGACATATTACATCAACAACGATGCCGCCGGTTATAAGATCGAGTACCCGTTCACCCACATCAAGAACATCACATTGGAAACAGGCGACCCTACCCCAGGACCAAATGGTGCACCGCCTCGACCTGGTGGATTGGTGGTGGAATTGAACCGCCCACCAATGTTCTACATGGATTCATCTAACTCGGGAGGCTTTTATCAATGCGGAGATTTCACCGAGGAGCAGCAAGCGAGCCAGATTATGGTTCACCACCTCGGGGGACATCCCAAGGTTTTGAGTGTTCAGCTTGCAAAGCTCGTATCATTGGAGTCCTTCCAGAATCGCTTGGCATACAACGGTAACAACAATAACAACTTCGCTGTTCCCGCCGTCCCTACTACACCCGCTGCCCCTGCCGCGATGTCGCCTCCCTTTATTCAACGCCCTGCATCTCAGCCCAATCACTATGCTCCAGCCCCCTATATCGGGCTGTACCAGGACAGCAATCATTTGGGATTCAATATGCCCGCTGCTCGTGGTCATAAGCGCCAACGGAGCCGATCAGTCCCAGCAGCAGTTGATATCTCTGCCTTGCAAGCACCTATGCCCTCATTCCACATGCCGCAAACGCCTGCTCCGTTCAACCATACCGACTCTGGTATCTATGCTCCGGTTCCACAGTCGGCTCATGCTCTCCCGACCGACCTTCGTGTCGACACTGAATCTTATGGGATGGACTTCCGCCCGAACCCGATGTCTGCGACGACAACTGGCTCACCATCCGAATTTGCCAGTCCATCAATGTTCAGCAGTGCTGCTCAAGGAGACTCAACGCCAGTTGCGAGCATGGCTCCTCAGTTCAATGTTTCCTATGTGTCCGCAGGAGGACCCTCCGACTCATCTACTGTAGGATCGCACGCGCCATCGCCCTACTCTGGGGTTAGTCCAGCCGATCCTATGATTGCCAACCACTCTCCCCCTCTGTCGAACATGTCTCACGCGCCATCTGACCTGTACGGCTTTACGCACGATCAACAATCGGGCTTCGTCGAGGATGGACTTTCGATGAATGATATGTACTCCAAGCATAACGTGAATTACACCGTCTCTCATGATGCTCCTAGCTTTGAGCTCCCTATGCACGGCCTACCTGGTCAGGCCTCTCCGGCATTAGGCGATTACTCCCACCACGGTATGATCAACCTTGACGAGATCAACTCAAGTGGGCTGCCTACTGGGTCTTGAAGGGGCTACCAAGCTACCGAAACCTTTGGCACGATCAACAATTGTGTCTGTTTATTCCCTTGATTATCATTTCATGTTTCACGGCCTTTGGAGTGCTTGGGGCGCTTATTTTGATGGGTTCTGGTTTTCATCTCGGAGGTCTTCCTTGTCATTTGGGTCTGGTCGGCGCAAACATTATCGACTGGCTTGATTCTGATGACGCGGCTCGCTGGCGATGGCCGGGAAAGCATTTCCGACTGGATTTGTTCTGATGTTTCTGTTCATTGCGTGACATATATCCCTTTCTGTTGTGCGTTGTGTATTAATACCCTTTCCATTCTAGGGCCGGTCCTAGAGCGAGCTTTTGCTTCTTTTTTTTGCTTTTTTTTTCTTTTTGGATTGATGCACATCTTCTTTTCTCCTTCACTAATTCCTGGATGTTCCGGTTGAATTATTGGATTGTCTTTTTGACATTTTTTTTATTTCTTATCCTGGCCTGCGAACCAATTTCTTTTTCTTCCCTTTTTTTATTGGTTTGCTGGCCAGGGACTTCTTTACGCGGTTATGCCAAACAGACCGACCGGCTTGGACGGCGACTCCCCTCATATCTGAATTTTCTTTTTCTTTTTCTTTTTCATTTCCAGTCTGAGCTTTTCTTGACTTAGTTAAGGGTGGCAGTTTGACTCAATCAAAATTGTCTCTGGTTGGTTTCTGCATATTGTCACCCTTTGTTTTGATGATCATTCTCCCTTAGGTTTGGAGTCCTTTCTTCGCACGAACAGTCTAATCGGTCTTTTCGGAGACTTGACGATGCCAGCGTTGCTTCTAGGTTATCTGGTCAGAGTTGAGATATTCTCTGTCAGGTTTCTAGAAGCTGAAAGATGGCGCTGGTATGGCAATACGTGGGAGACTGATTCAATGTCCGAATCTACTTTTTTGTTTATCAGGCATAGTACCAAGAGATTTTTAAGCATGATCAGCCCGTGATTAAGATTTTCAAGCTTTTCCGAACTTCCTTCCTATCATTCTCTCATAGTAGGATACTAGTATTACACTAATTACGAGTAGTAATTGATAGTAAACGAAAAGAATTGTGTTACAAGCTGCCGCGAAGACCAAGCTGAGGCCATCATAGACAAAGGTGTATATAAATGTGCGGTTCTGGGGTATATCAAATGCATCCATATCTTACAAAGGACCCGAAGGCCTAACTCCCTCAATAAATGTACCTACCACCCTTTCGGTGTCGGCGCCTTATACCCCTTCCCACTCAAATACTTCTCAATCCAAACCTCCATCTTCTCCAAAATATTCCGCTCAGGCTTCCCCATCTCCCCGGGTTCAAAAACACCCTCTTTACACCAAACACTCCAAGACCCCATCAAACCCGCCATAATCACATCCGTCCCCAAACGATCCCCAACAACAGCAATCTCATCCGGCGAGTTAATAACCTCACGCTCGCGAAACCATTCCACAACTTGATCTCCGCAGAAGGGTTTCTTCTCGATGCCGGCGGGGAGTCGGAAGACTGGGATAGAGAGGTGCGCGAGTTGCGACTCTAGAGATGAGATTTCATGGTCGTATTTGGGGTGGCTGCCTGCACGGTTGGAGACGATCAGGATACTGTTTTCCTGACGGAATGGAGAAGTCGGTGATTGACGGAGAGAGGCTAGTTTTGAGAGGATTTGTGGAGGGAAGGTTGTTGTTTTTGGTGGACAGAGTGTGTTGTCTTTGTCGAGGACTAGGGCTCGAATTGTAGGGATTTTAGTCTTTTCGTAGGATGGCTTAGACGTATCCTTACTCGAAGTAACTAGATGGGGCCCCAGTTCCTCGGGAAGATGCGTGAAGGTTGGGATTGTCAAGTGTGGGAGGAATTGGGCTGGGTTTTTGACGAGGGTTTGAACGGCATGATTGAAGGCGCGAAGGTTGGAATTGGGTGATCCGGCCATGATTAATTATCTTAATACCTCGTAGAAGGATTATAATGTAAAAGAAGTCTTCCAGTCTGCTATTGTGAATGTTCCATCAAGATGAGGTTTTGCTTGTCGCGGAGAAGAGTTGGCCCAAAGCGGAAAGGAGGGAGTTGCGCCGCAAAACTCACTTCGCGCCCTCCGCTTTCTTCTCTCTCAACTTCCCGCTGCTTTCACGCTTTCTTCCCCTCCCCTCGACAACGCCAATTCACTCTTCGAGGCCATTTCCCGGGATATTCACACGCACCTAAATCTACACTCGTTATAATTTTTATCAATCTTCCTTTCCCTCGCCTCACTCCGCCACTATGGGAAAGCTCACTAGCACGATCGGCATCCCGATCAAGCTCCTCAACGAAGCGCAGGTCCGTGGCCATCCTTTTTTCTAGATATGCTCGATTGTGAGAGGATGCAGAGAAAGCATAAGCGAAGAGATCTGCTTCTTCGTCGCTGCATCGACGCTGTGGTGCACTTGCGATTACAGACCGCTAACTTCACACTAGGGTCACGTCGTTACGCTCGAGATCACATCGGGAGTTGTCTACCGGGGGAAACTGTTGGAAGGTGTGTGAAATCGCCTATTTCATAGTGCCTAGCGTCCACTGCGTTCTATGGCCTAGTATATCTGAGGATACAGCTCGGCAATGATCTCGGATTTCGACCAGCTCTGGTGCACTGCTTGAACATTCACTAATCTTTCCATTCGCAGCCGAGGATAACATGAACATCCAACTGAAGGACATTACCGTTACCGCCCGCGATGGCCGCGTCTCCCATCTTGATCAGGTTTATATTCGAGGAAGCCATGTGCGATTCTTCATCGTGCCGGATATGCTGAGGTAGGTTAACTAGCGCGGCTGACCAGCCAGTTTCATATTTCCATCAATGCTCTAAGAAAGCACGCACTAACTCTTCTTTTACTTTCTTCTAGAAACGCACCTATGTTCCGCTCACGAGGCCAGCGTGGGCGTGGTGTTGGTTTGGCTCGTGGTAAGGCTACTGTGCAGCGCGCGCGTGGTCAGCGAAGAGGTTAAAATGATATGTGGATGAGGACGAAGCACCGAGGCCTGGCAGGAATAACCGTGATTGGCGTTTGTCTTATTTTTTTTGTTATTTGGTTTAGGGGAAAATTCTCAGGCTTTTCCTTGCTGGGCGAGGGTGTCATTCGTCTGGCTTGTATTTCCGCTCACAAATGAACACCCATTGACCATTGTTCAAATGGTACTGTAATCATCTTGGAATATCACTCACAGGTAGTGAATCTCAGTCTTTTTATAACTTGAGATCACCGTCGCAGTGGGATGACAGCAGTCTAGTGGCCGGGTCTATGAGAGCTTGGTTTGGAAAAGGCAGAACGCTACTGGAATAGAGAGAGAGAGCAGGCCAAAATAGCATCCAGCTTTCAATATGTAGAGTCATTAGAACAGCAGAATACTTGTTTCATTTCATATTCACTGGAACACTCCATCTATAACTTCTTGGACCTCAAATTGTTGCCCCTCAGCAATCTCCGCCCAACGTTTTCTTAATGCGGGGACATCTTCGACCTTTCAACTTTCAAAATTCAACCTCCTCGACCAAAAGACCAGACACCCTCTCACCAACACCGAATAAAACGCAATTGAAAACCACCGCGCCATCTCTACAACGCCTCCATCATGCCGTCGCCAACTTCTACATCCCCTTCTAAACCGCCACCAAAGAACATCCCCAATCCCCGCCGACTACTCATCCTCACCCCACCATCACAATCACCCTCAATCATCCCTCCTCTCCTCCACACCCTAAGCGGGGTACCGGTAACAGATATTCCACAAACACAACCAGATCCAGATACATCATCGTCGCAAGAGAAGGATTCCGGAACACAATCGCAATCGCAATCGCAATCACAACCACAACCCGATTCCGTGACACCCTCATTCGCAGGATACACCACTCACAGCCCACTCCAGCTCAGCACAAAATACTATAAGGCCGAGGTTCCAATTTGGGTTGACGAAGTACCTCTCGATCCATCGGGTAATTCGGACTCTGGCTCGGCGACATGGAAGGCAGACTTTCTTAGTGAAGAGGCTGATATCGTTCGTGAAGCTGTTGGTGCACTAGTCGTTGCTGTGAAGGCGCCGGCAACGCATTCGGCTCGGGAGGGTGAGACTGATATCGCGCAGTCTGAAGATGTCCTTGCTTTGAGTGCCCTGATGCGCGATATCGGGGCTGTGAAGGGGTGTATTGATGAAGAGCGGGGTGGGATGGATGTTCCTGGTGTCTTTTTGCTAGTTAAGTCTGGATCGGGTTCGGGGTCCGGGTCTGCGAGTGCAACTGTGGCTGCATCGCGCTCTTCTGGGGAAGAGGGAGAGGAACTTGGTGACGATGTAGATGTACCATTGTCAGTGGGATGGTGGGAGGATCGACTATTTGATCTTGGATTGTTTGGGTGGGAGGTTGTCGAGTGGGATCCGCTTGGGGATGAGGAGGCGAAGGCAAAAAATAAGTTTGGAGGTAGATTGAGTCTTGATCTTTGCCTTTGTTTTATCCTCGAGATTTGGGCTAACTTTGACAGAATATGAGGGAATGCCTCGTGTCAAAGAGGTTCTTGAAACGCATGATTGGAGTGCTGCGACTGCAGATGATGGACTTGACGATGATCTCGAGGAGGCGCTGCTTGGGTTTGATGGAGAAAGAGGCAGTGGGTTTGGAATGGAGGTAAATGAATTGGAGAGGGAGATGCTTGGTCTCCGAATGGCGATTGAGCAGGGTGGTGGTGATGGTGAGAGTCATGGGGAGGAAGATGAAGAAGAGGAGAATAAGGTTGAGTCTATGGAGGCATTGATCATGCGCATGCAATCTCTACGAGGTATGTCTATTCTGCGTTCACATCTTTGGTCGTTAGTACTGACTGGTCAGACATGGGGTCTGAGTTACCAGACAGCGAACGCCGGAAGTTTGCGGCGAAGGCTGTACAAGATATAATGCGTGAGTTGTGAGTTGTGAGTTGTGAGGTTGATATGGGCTTTCAACTGGTACATAGTTGTAGATACAGATTATCATGATACCCTTGATCTTTTCAGCAAGATCTTATGTATAAACATTATCATCTATACTAGTATAACATAGAATTGCCTCATCGTTGGAATTTTTGACCCGGAATTTTTGACCCGAAAACACGGGCATACTCATACAGCCGATCTCGTAAAGATATAGTATACTATCCGCCCTGAGGCATCTCATATCACTCACTCCGCATAGATTCAGACAGAATCTAGTCAGCACGCTTCTTGCCACGAAGAACCTTTCGGCGCTGCGCAATCATGTGGGTGTACAGCACATAAGAGCCTAAGCAGTCAGTTAGACATTCGCAAATCTAGATGATGGTCCAAATAGAGGAGGAAAAGCTTACCAGGCACATAAATAGCCAACACAGCAATCAAGAACCACTTAAGCAAAGGCTCAATCTCACCCGCAGGACCAAGCGCAAGATAGACCAGCGCACACTCACTGGAGATACCAACGGGGTACAAAACATAGAAGGTATTATACCTTAACCAGGTCCACCAGGCCGGTACCTGGTTTCCAGAAAGCGTGATAGCGAAGAATCCGTAGCGAATGATTTCCGTGATACCCCACGCACCAACACATCCCAGATAAGCATAATCACCAATTTGAGTCTCCTCCGCGCCAACAATGTCCCCGCCAAACACTGCCATGATTCCCCAGACTAGCAGTAGTCGCGAAGCAACCTGCATAGCGGTCGTGAGGAAAGGTGCGCGCACAAGGCCGAGAATACTGTGTACGACCTCTAGGATTGCAAGCGATTGCGTCCCAATTAAGAGGGGATTCGCGGTTTGCTGGAAGATGGTGTTGAATTTGTCATTGCGGATAGCGGCGGGGATCAAGCTTGCTGTGTAGATAACGCATGTTGCCCAGGTGAGGAGGTTGGTCGTATTGTAGAGGAAGAGATAGCCTCTTGTTAGGCCGGAAGGGGAAGAAGAGCGAGGTTGTTGTTGTTTGGTGGCCATTGTGATCGGTCCTTCAATGCAGTTCTAATTTATGAGGAGAGATTTCCTGAGCTGGAATGAGAGGAGGTCCTCTTAGACGTTGACGCTGGCGCTGGCGTTGGGTTGGGAAAGGAGGAAATGTGAAGCTCAACAAAATGGACCTCGGATGATGACATAAGCATTCTAGAAGGGCGATGGAAGGTTTTCAGGGCGGTTTGTTGTTTTGAAAGTCTATGAAGTGGGGAGAAGCCCAACGTGTCTGGGGTCAGACTCGGTCAGGTCAGCCTAGAAGTCGACTATCTCTTTGATTTTGGGTTTTGGTTCTCTAGCGCCTCGCTTGCTTCTTCTCGTTCCCTTTGTTTGCTAGTCGAGCATGTTCTACCGTATTTCGAGTTCGTTTACCCCCGCTGAGCCTTGGCAGCTGCATCACTCGAATCACGGTGACAGTTTAGCCTCATTTTGTCAGGCCATTTACATTCGTTTGTTCTCTCACGGTCTAGTTAGTCACGCTAGCAGAAGAAGTGCATCGCTAAATTGTCTAACTAGCGACCAAACGGATGGCTTCCGCGTGGACTACTTCAGCCTGCCGCTAGACCTAGACTGGCTGAATGAGTTCCACTCCTTGTCCGACCGTATCTAGCCAAATTTCGATTGAGAGTGATTGACAGAGGTACATGAAATTGGCCTATTCGCAGTCACGTTATCTTCGACAGCAACAGGGTTGTGATCGGTTCCTTGATATCTGCCGAAATTATCGGCGCTGTACGTGTGTGACCAGCGACCAGCGGATTTGCAATATCATCCCAGCTGCCGGCGAGTGGGATGTTGCACGATGCAGTCTGACATCATGCAGAATAAAAGTCTTACTCATGGAGATAAGTGATGGCTTCTGTGTTTGTGGTGATACTAGTAACTAGCACTTGCAACTAACTACGTACTCTATGATACTAGTGGTCTGAACTAGCATGCATGTCTCAACTTTAGTGAACTATATGGATACTAGGGCATACTATACTATGTACCTCGGACAGACTGGATTGAGTGCCACCATTTTATCTTTAGCATATCTTGTCTCGGTATCAAAGTACTAGGTATGTACACTCTTAATTAATAGAACAGCAGACCCCGATGATATTTGACCCTTGGAGATACCTTTCGAATGATGGCTTTAAGGTATACCATAAGCTAAGATAGGGTGCTTTTCCACTGCGTGACTGCGAATGTCACTGGTTAGTCAATCTTTATCTCGTCTTGTTGTTTATCTAGTGTTCCTCCATTATAGCAAGCTATTCCTATCAGGTCACAGCGTCAGCATTTGCCATGGAGGTATGGCCATTTTGCCTGCCATTGGTCATTGGTAAATCTCCTTTATATGTACATGTATTTATATTGTTTAAATGTCAGCGGCCACAATATGGAATCTACTTGCTCTCTCCTATGCTATCCAACTGAGCAGCAGATGTTACATGTCCTGGGGTCCCCAGCAACTGAGCCGCTCACTTATGTTGATGATACCACTCTTGGTAATGGACTACCGACTGAAGTCAATAGGACCAAATGATCTCTTCTGTGTCTATTACCACAGCCTGTTTATCGAGATGTATATACTGAATGCTATATAATTACTACTAAATTATACTGTAGTACTTACCACAGTACTACATAGTACAGTATGTATGTTATGCTAAGTGCTAAGTGGAAGCCATGACATCAGAGGCTGAGTGCCGCAATGATGTCATGGCGCAGTATCTTCACTCTGATTGGTGGAAGCGGCCCGGGATATGTAACCACAAAAACTGAATTTGCCAAAATCAAAAGGCTTCGTCATTTTGTATAAAACTGTCGGGTCTGCTCTTGACTCTACTCTCTGCTTTCGTTTGGTGGTAGTGGTTGAGTGTTCATTTCTCCAGAGTGATTTCTTTACTTACATTTCTGTCAGTAGTGCTCTGCTTGACATCCAGACTTACATCGAGATGCTCATCAAGCATGGCATTCTGAACCACATTTGGACCATGCCCGACCCTCGTCATCGGTGACAGCATCGTGTCTTAGCCCAACCTCCCCCCCCCTCCTCTTCTACCATGCTCTGCGGCCAAAGCTGCTCCCAGAACCAACAAAGCAACTATCTATGAAATATCCAACTAATCAGCTAGCCAACTAGCTCGTCCATTCCACCGGCTCATCAGCAACATCCTGACCTGGTCAAGGGCCCCGGAGGGCCCAGACCGTGTCCGCTTGCGGTCCAAGGTTCAAGGATCGGTACGCTTTGGCTTTTCCAGGAGGAACTCAACGGGATTTGCTATTCGGTTTGTTGCTGACTGGGAATCACCGTTTGTGCACCCCCTTTGTCCACTCCACTCACCACGTTGACTTCGCTTTCTCTTGTTCTCTTTCAATGTGACTCTGTCGCCTCAACAGACTATTTCCGTCTCCCTTGGACTTTCTCTTGTGTCATTTTCGATCTCCGCTTCCTTCGGTTGATTGAAGGATCGGCGCCCGATGATGTATGAAGCATGAAGTATGATGTCGTGTTTGCGGCTGCCCCGCTATAACGGACTTTTCTCTCGCCCAATTCTTTCTTGTCCCCTCCTACCCTTCCGACCTTTTTTTTCCCTCTTTCCTTCTTTCCATCTCTCTTTTTTGCTTCCTAGAATAGATTGATGTCTCTCTGGTAGCCCCTCTTTCTCCACTGCCATTTCGGTACACTTACAGTCTCCTACCGAAATGGGGATGGGTTGGAGATAGGCCCTGAACGATGACCTCACATTATTCGGAAGTGGAGCGAAGACACAACCGGGGCAAGGGAATTTTCAGCCCTTTCTTTTCTTTTTCGTAGTCTTTGCTTTTGACATACAGTACATTCTTGTAGGTGTCATGGGATCAATTCCTGAGTACAAGTCTCATTTCTATCGAATCTCAATACTGATGATGGGAGATGATATGGGATGTGGATGACTTGCAGAAAGCATTTAAAAAAAATAAGACAAAATTATGATGAACAAGATCCAAATTATCTACAGTAGGATGTATCAATTTTTTAAGATCACATCATATTTAATGGAGTGCCATCGCTCGGCATATTCAAGGGAATGCGGATCAAATGTGTGTGGTGTAGTTGAAGCATCACCAAGCCTCATCACGCGGAATACAGATACAATGTTCAAATTCAAAATCAAATGAATTAAAAATAGAAAAGAAGCATTTTATAGATATCGTATATTCAGTGCAATAGAATATCATCAACTAGTTTGCATTGCTCGACCTCTCCGAGTAGTTTTTGGTCCCAAGAGAAACTGGCTTACCCACACTTTTTTCCTTCTCTTCTCCGCCCCTTTCCTCCTCCTCTCCTCCTCCTCCTCTTCTTCTTCTTCACTTTCTCGCTTCTTTCTTTTTCATTTTTCTTTCCTCCACTCCCGCATCCAACCTTGGCTGCTCGGCCATCTCTATAATTCGACTTCCTTTTTTCTCTATATCTTTTTCTTTACATAACTGAAAAAAAAAGGTAATATCCACAATTCCATCCCCTTTTAATTCCCTGCAAATCTGCTTCAATCTGCACAATTCAATCTCCGCCACCTTTTTTCCAGTGGGAAAGCAGAGAAAGAGAGAGAGCCACTTCAAATTCTGCCCCTCCCCCTCCTTCAATTTTCTCCCTTCAACACGCGATACTCCCGATTGATCCACTCAGTACATTGTCTCCTTTCGTGTGATTTATTTTGTACTGTACTTCGGGTCACTCTGTTCTGTCTCGTGCTGGTCTTGTTCATCTGTGGTTGGCGCACTCCTTGGCTTCCCTTCTTCTTCCCCCCACTTCACAGTGCGCTGCCACTGTTTCTATATGCGAACACCCCAGCCCATTCTTCTGATCTTTTTCACTTCCCTTCTCTTTTCTCTTTTTTTTTCCCCCTTTTCTTCTTTCTTCTGTTTATTGTCGGTGGTCACACAGAGTAAGCTACTTGCTTATTCATTTTTGCTTGCTACGTATGCTCACTGCAGCCACTGTCCCCTTCCCCGCGCTAGCACTTTTTATACCTGTCGAGATTTCAGATCTGGATTGATCGCCCAGCCACAGTCACTGGTCCCCCCCTTTCACTGTCCCTTCTCTTTCACTCTCCCCACAAGTCGATGTTATAGTTTTCATCGCCCTTGTAACTCTCCTGCGCCTCACGTTGAATCCAAGTCATTCGAGACTTGAACGGGGTCTGACGAATACTGGTTCATTGCGTCAATAGTACCTCTCACCTGCCCACTTATGAACATCTGATGACCAACAAATAACCCTGACTTTGTTTGCCACCCACTGACTACTGCCATTTATTGATATTGCTCTGTTCTACACAACTCTGGACTCGAAAAAAAACCCCCACGCTAACCTCATCTTGCAGATCTCGACAAATCTCCTCCAAATCGAGTCGACCTCATCCCTGCTACCTGTGACGATACGATCCGCACAGACAACGTCCAATCATCCCAACGTCCCTTAGTCCTCTTCAACATCCTCAGTACACGACGAGATGGCCCCGACAGACCCCAAGAAGGTGGAAGAGCCCGTGCGTCCACTCCACCCCCCTCATCTCTGTCGACCCAGATAAATATCACTAACACATGGCAGAAGGCGGCCCCACCTAAACTCTCCGATGTCAAGGAACTCATTGATGAGAGCACTTTCGAGCAGATCCTAGAGATGGACGATGATGACGACCGCGATTTTAGCAAAGGCATCGTCTATGGGTTCTTTGATCAGGCACAAACCACTTTCGATAAGATAGAGAAGGCGATGTAAGTTCTCCAATAGCTTTTTGCAGGATCCCCGTGCAGGTCGGTCAAATGGTATGAATTTTGCTCACATCTTGCAGTGCGGATAAGAAGCTAGAGGAGCTGTCACAGCTCGGTCATTTCCTAAAGGGATCGTCCGCTACACTGGGTCTCACGAACGTTAAGGACGGATGCGAGAAGATCCAACACTTTGGCGCCGGCAAAGACGAGGCCGGTACCGTCGATGAACCAGACGAGAGCGTTTCACTGAAGAATATCGATAACACCCTGAAGGAGGTCAAGGTTGAGTACGCCAAGGTTGAGAAGTTCCTCCGCCGATTCTACGGAGAGGAGATTAAGGACGAGCCCGAGGCCAAGGAAGAAAAGAAGGAGGAGAAGAAGGACGAAGAGAAGAAGGAAGAAAAGAAGGACGTGGAGAAAAAGCAGGAAAAGAAGGAAGAAGCTTCGAAGGAGGAGTCGAAGAAATAGACCTTGCTCAACTCGGCCAAGCTCAGTGATAGCTTTTCTTCGTTGGCTTGATTCGATCCAATCCGGACCGGATCTGGATAAGGCAGGCCTCCACACATTTCAAGCTCCGTTTACATTTTCTGTTCAAGGTTTTTCTTTTTTTTTTCAATCTTCTTTTTTTTTAGCGACGGATGGAGCATTGCAATGGCCTTTCTTTATTCTCATCTTTTCCACTCACCTCTTTCATTCCACGGCCTTTGATCTCTCCTTTACCCCTTTTCATTCCATCGCTTCGCTCTCCGCAGTACATACACATCCTATCTCTCCCCTTTTCCCGTCAGACACCGATGGTAACGACCAGCCGATGACTATATCTGTCTCGGTTGATCTAAGATTCGACACTTCAGTTACAATACCCAATTGGAGAATAACGGAATCAGCTTCACCTGCAGATCATGATTGTTGCTCAATCTCAATTCGTATTGTATTGTATCCAGTACCTCAATAATATCCGGACTGTAGACGTGCGAATCGGACACCGCGAAAGGCCATTCTTAGGTTGGCATATCAAGAATCTTCGCTGGCAAGTAGATGAAGTCAAGCAGTCAACTGGTAGGTGAGAAGGCGTAGAACGCATGTATAAAAGAGCTAGTAGCTCGAAGACAGCGGGGTCATCAAAACTCTACTTGATCACTTCCGCTCGTATTATACCAATAGCAACCATGCTAAACGAAACCTTCGATCCACCCTGGCTCGATTGGTTGTTAACTTGCTGACCAAATTCGTGGCTTGATTCTGGCCAGACCAAGCAATAGGATTCCAGGCTCTTCATACTTTAATTTTGTGAAATATGGGGTCCGAGGTTCAACTTTATGACCTGATTCCAGGACTTCTCCAAATCATAATCCGCGAGTACTGAGTAGGTGCTGGGAAGCTAATAGGTCAATATTCAAGGGAATTTAAGGCTTGAAGTATGCGTGATTTAGTATTTTTTTTGAACCGGTGATTCGAGGATAATAGTTCAGGTTCATGACTAGTATAGGGTGCTAATTCCCTTTAAACAGGGTGTGTCAAGCTGTGAATTCCTGGTGTGAATTGAAGAAAACTCTTAGATATTCGTAGTTTCTCCTTTGATTCCGAGGATTGTGGACCGCTGTATTTTCAGAGTTGCATTTTCAGAAATTGATGTTTGAATATTAGTTTAATCAGTGATTAATATCGCGTAAGGAGTAGTCAAGCTGACATAGCCATCATCACTAATTCAACTTACGAGAACCGTTGTCCGGGGTTATACGGTTTTCAAACTTGAACCTCGAAAAGGGACACCCATGATAGCCATTGCTAGAGGAATCTCTGCGTTTGGAGACATGCAGGATCATTGTAAGATTAGTTCTTCTAAGCTCTGGTCAATTTCCGAGATGAATTGCTTTTTGAAAACATTTTAGAGTGCTTTAGTCCATGGATGTGATGGTGTTGACAAGGTATAATCGGAGCATGTGAAATACTAGAATAAATACTCCTCCACCCCTAAGAGATTTACCTCAAACCTCCACCCATAGGCCCTCACATATACTCCGGATCCATTCCGGAATCCAAACTCGTACTTGTATGAGCATTCTCTCTATGTAACTTCTGCCGATGCCCCACCGTCACAAGGCTCGGTTAGTCTCCTTTCCTGGCAGACTTGACGTCCGTAAATATGGGTAAGAAGTGGATACCACGTTGAGACTGGAATTTGAGAATATTCCTTCAAGTTTTCCTGAATTTTACCACGCCCCCTCTAATTACATACAAACAGGTGGATATTCCGCTTGGATTTCGGGCTTCCGCGCGGTCCATACTCCATCTACGCCCGGTCCGCATCTGTAGATGCTGGTGGGTCGATCGGCGGGTTCGTTGTTCCAGAGTCAGATTTCCTAATGCGATGGATGGTATGGCCAGGCTCTTGTTTTTTCTCCGGTGTATTTGCTCTTTGTAAAGGATAAAGAACCCCGTACGGAGGATGAGGCTGATGGGAATAGCTGAGATGAGCTATTGATATCGGGATGTCTAGTTCATGCAAGGCACGCGGAGACTTGCCTAATCAGGATAGCATATTCAGCTTACTAGTAATGAGATCCAAGTTGACGGAACATTTCATTACACTGATGGTAATAATTAATTGTTTGACACTCTTTATGCGTGGCCTACATACTATGTACATAATGCTGGCATTTTTATAATGGCTGATCGGCATGGATTGAATGATCCTCGGGATTCCTCCCCTGAGACCAACTAGTTTTATGCCTGACGAAAAGGCTGGTCACTGTGTGATGTTCCCGATCCCCCATCCATTCGTTCTTCAGTCACATGCCACTGCACCTCCTTAACAATATGAGATTGACTAGTCGTGCTATCAGCATTTTCCGCCAAGGCAATGTCATCATGTAAACGGCTGAGACCCTGCTTGCGCCGACTGCGCGACATAGTGCCGGAGCTGTATTCACGGAAATATTTTCGACTGCTTTCACCGACCCAGGATGGGGAGTAATGGCGTAGAAATTGTCGGAGGAAGGGAAGACATGGACAAATGATAATTAGGTTGGCTTCGACGTAGCTGTAGATGCGAATGTTAGCATGTGAATCATCGAGGAGTACTGATAGTAGGCTGAGGATTACTCACATCCAGAGCTGCGATGGAGCTAACTGGTATGTCACGTCGGATGCTTTTAGATATGTAATCAGGGTTGTGAGTCGTAGAATACTTGTGATCAGTGTCCTATACGAGTCCGAGTCAGCTTGATATTCAAGCTCTATGGTTTTTGAAACAACTACTACCCATTAGGTAGCAATTCAATGGTACAATACTCACGCGCAACCAACCACAAACATTCCAAGTAGTCCAATTTTCTGGATAGGCGGCATCTGCAGACCCAGAACAAGAGGAACAGGAAACAAAATGAGTGCTATATCGGTAACGATATTTGTGACTGCCGTCGCAATGTATAGGCCGTTACGATTGACACAATAGCCAGTTGTAATGGAAGCATTCCAGCTTCTTTCAATCGGATTGCACGCAAATATTAAGGCGAAAACAATTGCAATGCTATATCCGCAGACAACGGCCGAAATTGTATGAAGAGTCCACACATAGAGCGTTTGTTTGTTCACGATTCGGTGGTAAAGAATTATAAGGCCTACTTTGGCGAATGCCAGAGCTGGGACATAGATAACTGCGGCGGCAAGCAGAACCTAGCGAGAACGCTGTTAGTCTGTGTTTAGTGTTATAACTTGACTAGTTCTCTCAAGTACGTACCTTTTGGAAGACGGTAAACATGTCTGGAGTCACGTTCCATAAGTGAATCCCAATTCCACCAAAACGATAGCCGTCTGCGATTTGTTGTTAAAACTGAAGTTGCCGGTTTGTATAAAAGAGAGTATCACGTACGTATGCATACGGCTTGAGTTGCCACGGAGAATATCTGCAAATAGTCATGAATGTAAGTCACTGAAAAGACATTTGTTGTGCAGGTCGCCTACCCAAGCTATTACTATTGATACTATTAAGAAAGAAGAGAATTAGCAATACATCCAGTAGCACAACGCAGACAAATATCAACAAACCATCATCCCATCCAAGCTTCGACAGTAGACAGGCCCGAGTAAAGACTCGCATAGCCAAGAATAAAGTGCTAAGCGTCAATCCGACGCCCACAATGACCAAATCTGTCTTGTATTTCCACGGATGGGAGTAATCGAAATCAGGCGTGACCCCAGGTGGGGGAGGAGCTACACCTACTTGCTCCCCCATTGTATAAAAAGAATAATGGTTTGTGAATCAATGGTTGAAGACGAAATCATCCGTTGGAATATTGGTTCAGAGTTATCCGGAGTACATAGATTTTTAGGGCTGCTATCATGACTGTCATTTCGAAAAGACATCTGCGGGACCGGTCTTTACTCTTTCCAAAGTTCAGCCATGTGGAGGCTTAAATGCGCTTTGGCCCACGTTCATGCCGATTGTCTTGAATCGGAACATGTGGACGATGTATCTCTAGTGCATCCTTCGGGTAGCTCATCGGGGATAACGCTGCGTTACAGGGGAAATTCAATGGGGAATAAATACTCCGGACAAGTAATTGTCATGAGACAGCAGGGCTGAGATTGAGAACAATGGTTTATTTTTCGAGAGCTCTGGAATGGGAGTTTTGAGATGTTACTTTAGTAGTATGCCAATATAACTACTGCTAAAGGAAACTCAATGAACTTGTAGTATTAGACCAATAGTATTGGTCGGCCATGCAAATAGTAAGGCTTTAGACAGCTACTCTTAGGTAAGAGATACAGTTGTAATGAACAGTAGATACAATAGCCTTAGAATAATATTCTAAGGCTATTGTATCTACTGTTCATTACAACTGTATTTAAGAAGCTCGGATATTGCCCGCACGGATACCTTGTAGTAAACTCCATAGAGACTATCAATGAAAAAGGCATTCTTGCTTATTCGGGAGACCGGACTATTCATTCCGAGCCCTCAGTTGTTCTCCATTTCCGAAAACCAAATTGATCGCCATCCTTTCTGGGGGCGAAAAGCCCTGTCTCCGCAATGAGTAGCATCTAGATGTCGGTGGATTCCCCGAGTCAAGGGATAACAATACCATGTTCCATAAGGACTGAGGAATATGAGCGTCCGTTGACTAACTTCCAAATGGCTTATTTTTTGTGTCTAATCTCTTGAAATACAAAAGTTCATTACATCCTACAGAATCCCTGTCAACTCGCAGAACAAAAATTTGGAGTTGGAGGGGGCCAAAGAGTCGTTATGGCCCGTGGTGGGTCGGAAGGATTCATGCCTAGCGGATCTCTATTTCATTGAGACGACTAAGCTCCACGCCGGCGTTGCTCGTACATTAGTCTGTACTAGTACGAGCCGAGCACTCGCTAGAGAGAGAATGTATGCGATTTCGGAATGCAAGTTTGCTGAGGAGAAAGCAGCTAAAAGTTAATTGTTCCCATCCCCTGCAAAGGAATACGAGGCAGGACAGGAACAACACTTCGTGATGCTGGCTCTAAATAACCTCAAAATCGGGGTCTTCCTCGGTCTTGCAGCAATTGTCCCCGCAATTGGAGCGTCTGAGAGCTCTTCCTGCCGCTGTCTTCCTGGAGATGATTGCTGGCCCTCGGTCTCAACCTGGAATGCATTCAATCAGTCTGTGGGCGGACGTCTTGTGGCTACTGTTCCTCTCGCAACACCCTGTCATGTCCCCTCATACAATGAGGAGGAATGTGCAGCCTTGAAGAAGAGCTGGGAATTACCAGAAGAGCAGTGAGTCTTTGACCCAGTATATTGCGCGGATGACTGTAGATAACCAGCCTCAGTTATGATTCCTCGTCCTCTTTTATGGCCCCTTTCTTCACGAATGGGACATGCGATCCATACCACCCCGTCTCCAAACCATGCACCCTTGGCAACTTCGTTCGATATGCAGTCAATGTCTCTTCGCCCGCACATGTCGCTAAGACATTGAAGTTTGCCAACAAGCACAACATTCGCTTCATCATCCGCAACACCGGCCATGAGTATGATCTCCCGTACAGAAATTCGAATTCAGACATAACTGATACCTTTGAAGCTATAACGGAAAGTCTACGGGTGCCGGTGCCCTATCGGTTTGGACGCACCATCTCAAGGACATTGAGTTTAAGGATTGGAAGTCCGGGTCTTACACTGGAAAGGCTGCTAAGCTTGGTGCCGGTGTCCAAGGATTCGAAGCCTATGAAGCAGCACACAAGCGTGGTCTTCGTATGGTTGGTGGAGAGTGTCCTACCGTCGGCATTGCGGGTGGGTATAGCCAAGGAGGTGGCCATTCATCTCTGGCTTCGAAGCACGGACTTGGTGCAGACCAGGTTCTTGAATGGGAGGTTATTGACGGTACTGGTCAATTCCTCACCGCGAACCGTACTCACAACTCCGACCTTTATTGGGCGTTGACTGGCGGCGGCGGTGGCACTTACGGTGTTGTTTGGTCGATGACCTCCAAGGCTCATCAAGATAGCCATGTGTCCGGCTTCAACCTTACTTTCACTACTGATGGCATTTCTGATGACACTTTCTACAAGGCTGTCGAGCTCTACAACGCCCATCTCCCCACTATTGTGGATGCGGGTGTGATGAGTCTGAACTTCCTGACCAACACTTCTTTCTCTCTTTCTCCCATGACAGCACCCGGTCTTACTCTCAAGGAGCTCAAGAAACTCATCAAGCCAGTCCTCGATGGATTCGACAAACTTGGAATCAAGTATCAGTCGCACGGAGAAGAATTCAGCAATTATCTCGACCAATTCAATGCCCAGACCCCATTTGTCACAATTGCCGTCGCTCAGTATGGTAGCTGGCTTCTTCCTCGCTCGCTTGTCGAATCTCCAAAGTCCAGACACGACGTCACCAAGGCCGCTCGAACTGTGCTTTCCAATGGTGCCGTCTTCACCACAGTTGGCCTCAAGGTAGCAGAAGATGTTACCGGAGATGTTTACAACTCTGTGAACCCGGCTTGGCGTAGCGCAATTGCTCACGTCCTCATGTCCACACCTTGGGAGTGGAACAAGCCTGAGAAGATGCTCGAGCAGCAGAAACTGATGACCGATGTCTTGGTTCCTAGCTGGAGCAAGATTGCTCCTGAGTCAGGAGCCTATCTTAATGAGGTATGTGATGCAGTTCTATGAGCGAATTAATCATACTATATGAGGCAAACTAATCTTCGCATCTAGGCCGATTTCCGCCAGCCTGACTTCAAGAAGGTCTTCTATGGTGATAACTACGACAAGCTGCGTGCTATCAAAGCCAAGTATGACCCTCATCACTTATTCTATGGTGTGACTGCTGTTGGCTCTGATGAATGGACCGTCTCGGAGAGTGGACGTATGTGCAGAGTTTCTCCTCGCGATTAGATGGAAAGGGCCAACAGATTCTGAGTATATATCTTCCAAGATATATATTACGAATCCGAAGATTTGGATCTCACTGACAAGGGGATCTTTGTTTTTTCTATACTGCGATTGAGCGGAGATCTTTCTAGAATAGACTCGGAATGCATTATAATATTGGCTTCTGTCTTTGCGTTTACAATAGTATCATACCATGATGCCTATCCAAACCTTTGAATATACATATATTTAAAGTTTTGAATATATACTATTGTATGGATTTAGAATATCCACTGGCGAAGTTTCCATGTAGCAATACCATCGACTCTTTCTACCGTGGGGCCTCCCTTAGCTGGATTCGTAAATGGTCATCCCGAATGTATTTTCTATAAAATGTACCATCCGCCACTATATGCCCTAAGAAACGAAGCCATTCTTACATCTGCTGTATTCCACCTATGATATTTCCTGATAAAGGGAGAGAATTCGAGTGATCCAACAAGCAAAATCTTGATAGAAAACCACCAATCCCAAACAAACAAGTATAGGATTAATCCCAGAGCTTCAAATTGAATCTTCCTACTTCAAGTTCCCATTGATGAAGGAATCGTGCATCCAACCGCGTCCGCAGCCGCAGTTGTACGCAGGAATAGGGGCATTCAAAACGGGAATATCGGGAATCTGCATATTCGGGCTGGATGTTGGTGGAGGGCCGTGCCAAATTCAAGACTCCAGTGATTAAAATTCGAATAATTTGTCTTCTCTATCCACGGAGATATATGACCATTTTGACTTCAAGTTCGTATAATAGACGATGAGAATGTTCATTTTCTTGGGGAGATCTATATTAGATTGATCCGTTAAGTCGAGGTTGGGTAGATCTCTCTAGGAGGGGGCGGATGCGTGCATGATTGGAAACGGGGACACGCGAGGTATCGTCTCTACTTTTCTCCTTTCTCCAGGACGCCCGACGGCGATAGGATGGTGACCGGTAACAAAAAGCCCCGATTAGCACTCTCGCCCCTGAGTTACCTGCTCACGCTGCTTGTTTCGTCTTTTCTATCTATGGATGTACAAGCCAATCCCCAACATTTTCCGAACTGCCAAGGTGTCGAGGATAGAGTACGTGGATCTCTTTCATTTCTGCTTACTGCGTTGAAAATCTTAGCGGAATAGACTCTTTTCCCTCTGCCATTCATTTTGCTCTATGGTAACTAACTCGATTGGTAGAAGAATCAAGATATCTGATGTGGGCGTCCTCAAGGTCAGATAATGTTGATACTTCAAGTTATTGCACTCCTTCGCCTCTCCGCATTCATCAGTCATTGATAACACCTATGAATCTATATGCTATAACTGAGATATGGCGCGAAGAGTACTATACCTGTTGTACTTTTAAAATTAATACTTGATTATGGCCCAGGCCCCCAAAATGTCCATATACTAGCGATTACACAAGCGAGGGATTTGCATTCCCCGGACTGCATGTTCAAGTTAAATTTACGAGATCTCCCGCGGATATGATTCCGAAGCGGAGGTGCAAGTAGGCTGGCCGTTTCTCCTATTACGATATTAAAATATTGAATATGGGCCCGGGAAACGGTCTGATGCGTCACACGGCATGGCCAACGAGTCCTTCTTTTCGCCGAGCCGCGGACCCATACAGAAAATATCCGTATGCTGGGATATTCTCGACACTTACGACCCTTGAATATGGGTGATGTGAAAGGCTAATGTACCATTACGCCGACTGCTTGGTGTGTCATGTGTACTAGTAACTGATATCATGTTTGAGACTTCTGTGAATGAGTTCAATGACTTGGCCAGCCAAGAGGCAATATATGTTATGTCTTTATTTGAAAGGATTGGTTTGAGCTGTCAACGGATACTCGCTTAAGTGAGCATTGGCTATCATCCTCCCCGTGTTGAGGTTGTCCTGCATCCCTTAAAATCGACTTTGCCCGATATCCAAACTGAGGTGGAGTGCCCGTATGCACTCACTGCATATACTGCATATACTACTCACTCTTATTTGATCTAATTTCGTTTTTCATTGTCTCAGATGCTACACTCGATCTCGGAGTTACCCTCGAGTGGCCGAATATCGACACTCAGTCGCTCGACGCCGGGTTTTAGCTGATGGTGTTTGCTGTCGGTTTCAGATTCCATGAACGATATGAGAAAATAAAAACAAACAAGCTAAGAAAAATTTCTTTGCCACGACCATGCCCCGTGTTTGCATTAATTGTGGTATCTTCGAATATCACCTGACATACTACGGTCCGTACCTTATTTTCCCGGCAAGATGTACAGAAGTAAGCTTTTTGAATTGGAAGCCAGAGAAATGTCGTTTACTATTGAGATATCAATCGCATTTGAGATCAGCGATTTTTAGAATGTATCATGGTCGAATACTTCGAGATATGGATTCGGTGAGTTTGAGATGGGCGAAGAGACACATTGTACTACCCAAGATGCACAGCAACATAGACCAATATTGCAGAAGCATCAAAGCATGATATCATGAATGATAGCAATTCATAATATGACAGTAAAGTAGGAAGGTAGAAACAGGTTCATACCAAGGGATCTGCTTGTTTGAAATCGCCTCCCCGGTCCTTGTCTGTGAATGTGATCTGTTGTTGTGTTACTATTTCTCGTTCAATCTAGTACTAGTAGATATCAAATCGCGAACCGAGTAAATTCCCGTCCGCGTGTCTCGGGGACACATGGACTCTGGCCTTGCCCTACCAACAGAAATCGTTGGGCAATGCCAGTAGGTGTCGGCTTTGTCTAACCCTGAAATCTCGCATGCGAACCCTGTCTTCTGCCACCAGACCTAGATCTCGCCCACCCACTCGGCTTGCACATTGCCTTCCTGCTTGATTGTTCACCCTTTGCCCGTTCGCTCTGCCCTATCCCGCTACAGACAAGATCTGATTGCATTCGATCCTGAAAGAAAGCTCGGAGCAACTGCCGTTCAGGGAGTTGCTGTTGGGGGTTTTGTTTGAAGTCTCTTCGGTTTGAAATCATTTCTATAAAGGAGCCAAAGGTCTTCATTCAAGTCTGGTCATTTGAAAGGCAGAAGATCTTTCTTGACATATCGTAACCGCACAAATTTCACTGAACTGAAGCACCATTCTCTGTCATCAGCAAGGTTTCAGGCCCAGCCCTCTGTCAGCGGAACAAGACGCACAGCATCGCCACAAAGTCTTAGAACTGGCCATCAGACTATCTGTTCACCTGCCACACCAAAAATATCGCGATGTCACCAGTTGGACCTCGAGTTTCAAAAGAGGAATTCATGCTGGCACTGGGGCTGAACCCACATGATGCACAACATGAGCAGTATTACCGAGCCATGCGAGTAAGTGGCCTCTCTCGAGCTCCGACGTTTAGCCGACCTGTTCCCTAAAGTGAAGTATATCTAACATTCAACAGGATGAAGCAATTATGGTTTATAACCGTATGAATCAAGATACCTCCCATCTTGTTGACAGTGTGCGCGCCGATCCCAACACCCGACCTCCGTTCTTTTGGCACCATATTCGACCAGACCGACAACGTTGGGCCATTATGCAAATCTGGCGCAATGCAGGTCCTCAGACACGCCCACTTTTTGACCGTGGTGGTACGAATAGCGAGTATGGGCCGAATTGGGTTGCGGGTTGGTTGCTATATAGCGTCTTTCGTTCAAGAGATGTGCGAAATAATCGAAATCGACGGAAGGGGGAGAGTAGTGCTGCAGGAAACGCTGGTAAGAGTTGTCCATTTCTCCTTGAAATTGAGGTGATATCGGGCTTAATCTAATGCTATCTCGTGGTAATAGCCGCGAAAGCAATGCAGACCGAAGAGACTACGTCGCCGAAGAAAGGTTACTATGATCCAGTACGAAATGGGACACTCTAGGTTGCGAGTTACAATGATTGTTGTGAAGGGGTTCTAATTTGTTGTTTATATTGACCGGAAGTGAAGAGGAACAGTGGCTGGGCTAGGTATCAGGTAACAGGTAAAAAGTAATGCATATGTTATAAAGAAATTTCCCAGACCGAGATATAATGAATTTCAAACTCAATCATCATCGGCGTCTTCTTTATCATCTTTATCTTTGCTCTTCCCATCCTTCTCGCCACGTTTCGACCTCAGCACCTCAGTGACTCGTTCATCTTGCTCGTCGGAGCGTTCGTTCCATTCCGCATCATACTCAGCGGCAATGCTCTTTATCTCCCTCCTGAGAGTCTTGCCTTCGTCAATTAGGGATTCCCAAAGCTGGAGGTCGACATTGTGCTGCTGGTACAGCTTTCGTTGCCGCGCGCTAATCGTAAAATCTAGAGCAGACTTGTACGAGATCTCACGGTTGTGGTATAAAAACCACAGGTAACCACCCATCAGTGTAGACAAACTGACCAAGTAGGTCACAGGTTCCATCGTGTCCCATCCAAGATCCGTCTCGAATGTCAATTTGTAGACACTATACCACCAGACAGAGAGAATTCCAAAACCACCAATAGCAACTCGCTGAGCCCCGCGATGCGCAAGTTCGTCACATTTGGTTTTGACATCGGCAATACTTTGGATACGTCGTGACAATTTACGCATCCGCAGTCGTAAGAAGTAAGTGCGTTCATTGAAGGATGGCACCGTTACTCGAATCTGACCCAGACCCGCTGGTGCGCCCTCGATGGTAACGATGAACTCGCCCGCTCGTGCAGCATCGCGAATGAAGTCTCCGATTTCTGTAGCCTGTGACCACCGAACAAAACGCTCCGGCTCGCCGCCTAATGGGTCCAAGCTGGTATCTGTTTTGCGTGGATAGCTGTATATCTCCGCATCCTCTTCTCGTGAGCGCCGTCGTTGAACCGGGGTTTCACTGCCGTACTCTTTTTCTACTGCTACACGACGAGATTCATCGGTGTCGAGAGCATCGATTCTTTTCCTTGGTTTGATAGCGTTATCCTCATGTTGGAGTGCAATGAATGATATGGCCGGCGGACGAAGTTTTTCGAGCTTGCCCTCAATGGGAGGGATTTCGGACTGGATCAATCTCTCAAGATAAGACAATGGCTGCTGGGGGTGAACAAGGATAGCTATGGGCTCAATTCCTAGAGGTTGTTAGGGCAATTGATCGGAATATATGGTAAATAAGCCACGATAGGAAAGCCACCAACATACCTTTATCGCTATCAATGCAGTCCACCGTCGTTAGGGGAATAATGAGCTTGAATAACCGTGATGGTGTTGTCAACATTTTGCCTATTCTTGTCAGTTATTATGAGTTCGCAGCGTTTTCAAGGTTGCTCACCTTTGGTCATATCTTCAGGCCATTTTTTATCCTGGCTTTCCGTCGAGGGTTTCTGTCCCCTTTTGTCGAGCACATTTCGCGACGAGCCATTCGCTCCTCGGGAGTTCTGCTCCTCCATAGCTTCTAGTACCTCCTCTGTCCTTTCATTGTCCCCAATCTTTTCCACGTAGTTTGCCTTCTTGAAATACCGGGCTTGTTGGCATCCTGCGAGCAGAGGCACACTCAATCCAGCTCTCCTTGACCGTGAATGCCCCAAAAGAATACCTCCAGTATTGCTGCCGTAAATACCGTGTTTGTTTCCAGAGGAGATTCGCCGGAGGCCGTGATAGGAGGCCATTGAGCCAGCTGTGCCAGACAGAGGCTTCGTCATCGCACCTCTCCGAGCCAGGGAGTCTCGTCCCGCGGACAAAAGGGACATACAGCCCCTTGTGGGAGGATGCATGTCAAGGATGTGTGTGAGAAGGAGTTTCGCAGAGGGTTGGTTGTGTCGTCTCTATGAACGCTTATTCGAATTGTTAGAAGAAGGGAGCATTGTTGTGGAAAGCAGGCGGACGTTGGGACGCGATCAACTCATGACGCATGTGTCAGGGGATTTGTGGGGACTCTCTGGAGAAGATCAAGGCCGGGAGACAATCTCGCTGGGCATCGAACAGGAGTAAATCCAAGCTTCCTGAGCGGTTTGCCTGGCTGGACGCGCTTGAGTTGACGTCATTGTGGCGCTGTTTCGTGGCGGTGAACGATCTTGCCCTAACTCGGACATTTAATATAGAAACACAACAGATTGGATATACCGTACTATGTATGATTAGTATAACTATATCCCTCGCTTGGCCTTGTAAGAATCAAAATTCGAATACAAATATCATGTCCGGAGGTCTTGCAATCTCATCAACAGAATCCGGTTTGGAGAAAGACCTGGTGCATGAGCTTGCAGAGTGAAACACGTCTAGTAGTAAGACACTATCTGACAAGTCAGCGTCCTTCTTGGATAATACGATATTACCTTACTTCTTTCACATGTATGCCTCACCGCCGGTACCCTCCAGTAGATATTTGCTTGTTTGCCAGTGAGGTCAGCTTCATGTTGTACAGTATACTAGAGCTCCACCATGATAATTAATGTGGAGTTCGAATCCTGGGGGCCTAAATCAAGTCATTCATAAGTGTTGCCTAAGATAGTTGCAGTTGTAGATCCTTTGCAGTACTAAATCGAAGTATCTCAAGACTGGTAAGCTGTTCGTATAAACTACATCGGAGTTCGAAACCAATTACTCGAAACGGCATGCAGGATGCTTTCTCCAAAATGCTTAGCAAAGTGGGGTTGCTCTAAGCCCTCCAGGCCTCCCCCAGTTCGCGATGATTCCCTACTTTGGTGTGGTAAATTTGGCTGGTTGGATTAATTTCGAGTATACCGGGTATTTTATTTTTGCTTCGAGTAATTTTTAGCTTTGATTGTAAGCTGAGCCCTTTTAATCTACTACTACAACTTTGGTATTCTAGTAGTATAAAATGGACCCATATTCTACTCATATTCGTAGCATGAATACCGTTCATATCTCCTCAGCGAACGTCAACAGATATTCTGACTTCACATAAGTTTTGAAATATGATAAGCGCAGCATTTCAATTTATTTTTCTTTCGACTTTGTGGATCTACGGCTCCGCCAATCCTCTCCACAAGTCCCCTCCCAAAGTCGACCTTGGCGGCCCAAGTAAAGTTCGCTTCGAGGGAACATCTTCTAATGGAATCGAATCATTCTTGAACATTCGCTTCGCCGAAAACACCTCGGGTCATAACCGCTTCGCTGCACCTAAGCCCTATCGTTATCTTCCAGGCTCTGTGGTGAATGCATCTCATCCAGGTGCCGCCTGCCCACAGCAGAAGGTTCCAATTGCAGGTCTGGAAGTTTTCGACAATGTAACGCATATCTCCGAAGACTGCCTCACACTGCGTGTGGATCGACCTGCAAAAACATCAAATAGAGATAAGCTCCCTGTCATGGTTTTCATTTACGGCGGCGGACAATCTATCGGCCAAGTCTATGATTCTGCTTATGATCCAACTGGATTGATCACTGCAGCCGAGACAAAAGGAACTCCAGTCCTTTATGTCGCAATGAATTATCGCATCGGAGTCTTTGGTTTTGCTGCCACCCAGGCACTGGACGAAACTAAGTCTTTAAATGCGGGGCTTCTTGATCAACGACTTGCTCTGGAGTGGATACAACATCATATCTCTGCTTTTGGAGGTGATCCCGACAACGTAACAATCTTTGGAGAGAGTGATGGGGCTACCGGAGTTGGCCTCCAGATGACAGCCTATGGGGGTAGGAAAGGAGCTCCTTTCAGACGAGCCATCATGCAATCAGGCAATGCTGCAGCCGATCCAGGTACTGCCAGTGACAAGTCATCTTTTCATACCGCCGAGTTGATTAAGAAAGTCAACTGTAGCTCTTCTATGAGCAGTGATGAGCTCGCGTGTCTGCGCAAGATTCCTCTTCAGAGTCTACTCCATGCCGCACTTGATTATGAATTCAGCTTTGTTGGATCATTTGGGTTTGACATTTTTATCCCAACGGCACCTTCTGATTTTATTCCGGACAGCCCTTCGAAACTTCTGTCGTCTGGTCGCTTTGCACACGACATTGAAATCATCACCGGCTGGACTGAAGATGACCAGTCTTTCTTCACACCATCCACTATCATCACTGAGGAAGATTCTGTGCAATACTTGACCTCCTCACTACCACACTTGTCCGAGAAAAATATTCAACACGCCCTCAATCTCTATCCAATCTCGTCGTTTTCAGATGATCCGAGCGAAAACATTTCGGCTCAATATTTTCGCTCGAGCCAGATGTGTAGGGATTACCAGTTCTCTTGCCCGAGCATCCTGCAGGTCCAAATGAATCGAAAGTACTCAAATAGAAATACGTCGAACTACCTTTATGTCTTGAACCAGACAATGTTTGCCCCTTTGTTCTCTAAACAGAAAACGTCGTATTTTGGAGTTTCCCACTTCAGTGATATTCCATACGTCTTCAATCAAGCCAAGACTAGGTATTCGTTTGCCGCAACACCACTCGATGTTGAACTCTCATCAAGGATGAGTGGAAGCTGGGCCTCTTTTGCAACATCCGGAGATCCATCACGAGGAAACGGGACATTGTCTGGCTGGTTGGATGCGTGGGATAATGCCGGGATCATGGCAAGAATCATTGGCGGTCCCCGTGAAGGTCAGACTGTTAATGTTGACAACAGGAGTAATTCCTTTGAGGATCTCATGAACAGATGTGCTTTTTGGAATTCCCCCGAAGTGCTTTCTCAGATTGGAGTCTAAGGAAGAGTTATAGACCGAGTATCTCTTAAAATTCTGCACTCCATCTTCCGGTCAGTCTTCGTTTAGCAATGTTATAGCTTGCGTGATATTTCTTAGTAATCAGTAGATGTTAACTATTACAAGAAACTCTTTTGGAATTCATGTGTGTCTGCAGTATACGATACTTTATAGTCAGCTCGCGGTTCCCCTTCCATGACTTGTCTCGGCGTTGGGTGATCGTCAGGGACCTCCCTGACGATCCACCGCCAGAGGTTGAGTCTTGATAAGGGTTGGGGCAAGTGTATAACGTATCGCAGATAACGATTCGAGTATATGTCGTAACGCCCTCTCGGTTTAAGCACACAATTTGGTTTAAACCCTGCACTTCTATTATGGGAGAGGCACAAGCCAGGAAGTCAAAACACAGAGATTACTATGGTCCATTGATTTAAGGGTTAAAAAACAAAAAAAAAGAAGAAGCCAAGCCAGGACTTCGAAGTAAAAGTCTCACGCACTACCAATTGTGCTACCCAGGATTCCGAAAAGATTCTCCTGAGGCGGGGCACGATCCCGCAACCTTGAGATTTGCTTCCACTCGACTATCTGGACAAGGTAGCGTTTTTTCGCAAGTTTTGCAAATATCTCCCAATGCTTTTCAACCCTTTCGTTTTTATAACTAACCGCCCGCTTTTGTCTTAATAGATAAATAAATGTTTAGTCCACCGCAATGCGAAACCTTAACAAATCATTTTTTAATATTTCATCGAATCTTGCCTCTAATTCAGACACGTCCCACTTGCAAGAAAGGAACCGACCATTCAAGGCCTGTCGACGTTTATTAGACTGTGAAGGCATCGATAGCCAAACGCAGAATGCCCCGACTAGATCTGGACTATCAACAAGCACTATCATGGCGCAGATCAGAAACCGTCCAAAACATGCCACGAAGATGAAAGTAATAAGCTGGTGGGATACTCACGCTTTGCCAACCATTCTGGCGCTGTTTTCGAAAACTCACTGCGCAGCCCACCAGGATGCACACTTGCACAGAAAAGCCCTTTACTTGAGTACTGCTCGTATATCATCTCGACCAGTCGGACCTGGGCTGCCTTGCTTACACAGTAATGGGCATGCGCTAGAGGACCAGATACTGACGGAGCGGACATTGAACTTATCGCAATGAAACTCATTGCTGCGGAATTTGTTGCGACCAGCAGGGGCAAAAGGTAATGAGCCGCATGAAAAACTCCGATTGTATTCACATTGAAGGCATTCTGATAATCACTTGGAGACTCCTGCACAACATCTGGAATCATTGGACCCGAGTAGCCAGGATTCACAATCACCACATCCAGGCGTGCGTCGAATTCAGTCTTGATGGTTTCCGCGAGAGATTCAACCTGACTTTCGGAGGTGATGTCGCATTCGAAAGTAATCACTTTCGATTTTTCATTTATCGAGCGAATCTCAGTTGCTGTTTCTTCAAGGGCGATACGGGTCCTAGCTGCAAGTATTATACCTGATGCGCCCGCTTTGGCATAGGCGCGTGCCAGGCCACCTCCGGCTGCACCTCTGCCGCCGATGATACATACAACAAATGGAAAAGGTAAGTTTACCAGCGAAGGGTCGATTGTTTCATATAGGGTCGTATGTATAGTCGGAACAAAGTCGCGGCACTGTTGTGCGTTTTGCTGGCTCTGCGTCAAAGACATATGGAATGAAAAGCTTAGTGTGGATATTCCAAGGCTATTCCTCGGATACTATCTCCATTCGGGAAAAGGGACTTTCAGATCCATAATCGATGAGTGTCTGCTACTCTTTTATTCCTTTACTGTTGATTGTGCGGGGGTTGGATCGGAAATAGTCGGACTTACTAGTCCAGTCGGACTTAATATACTCGGACGTAATATACTCGGACGGAGAGCATCATAGGTGGCTATACAAGTATAGAGAGTATCGAGCAAATTTGACCAGATTGGGTTGGCCATGGAATATGATATTCTTGAAATTTCATAGTAGTTTGGGAATTCATGATCGAAAAAATTTACAGAGGGCCGTATTAGGAGGTAGTAGTATTTGTCTTTTTACCTGATGTCAATCGGAGAGTTGAGTATTTAAGCCGTGGCTAAGTGGATTTGGCTTATATGGCCAATGACTAGCCCGATTTTCCAGTTCTAGGCCGGCTGGCCCAATGGCAAGGCGCTTGACTACGAATCAAGAGATTGCAGGTTCGACCCCTGCGTCGGTCAATTTTTTTTTTCGCATTATAAAATGCGTCCTGAATTTCACAATTTTTTTCCTTCCAAGATTGTAATCATTTCAAATATCGTTTTTCCAAATCAGAGCTTGACCCTCTCTCTATCACTCTAGTCTTGGAGATGAATGCAAATTTGAGGGAATTGTGAACACTGCAAGTACAATCACTTCGATGCAAGAGTTTTGTTCTAGTCACAAATGACTCATCGGACTTTCGAAGATATACGAGGCTCCCCGAATGACTATTATATATATCGTGACTGCTACTAAAAGTCCTATCGTTCTACTCCAGAGCTACATTCCAATGAAACCATAATATCTCTCTCTCTCCACATACTATTGTTTACCAATTCCTTCAAGATGGCCTCGCAATTTCATTTTCCAATCCACGCCATTTCCAATGATCGTCTTAAACTCATTCCCTTTGACCTAGATCTCCATCTCGACACCTTTTTTCGTCATTCTGCTTCCCATCCAGAGCTATATTCGCATATGCCCATTGGCCCATTTGACACCCTGGCAGATCTCAAAGGTCAATTTTTGAACCAGCCAGATAATCACATCTTGTCTTTCTCGAATCCTGAATCCTTCGCATTTGCAGTCATTGACAAAACTCGCCCTGCGTCAGCTGAAGACCCCGAAGGGGAGCTTGCTGGTACTGTATCGTTCATTCGCACGTCGCCGGTCCATCTTTGCACGGAAATCGGCTTCATTGTAATCCTGCCACCATATCAGCGAACTCATGTTGCGACAAATACAGTCGGTCTTGCTCTCAAGTATGCCTTTGGAAGCACAGAGGATGGGGGTCTAGGTCTTCGTCGCGTACACTGGCAAGCTAGTACGGCAAACCCTGCCAGTGCCAAATTAGCAACGAAGATGGGGTTTGAGAAAATAGGAATGACGCCATGGCATACGCGGTTTGTCAATGGTAAAGAGAAAGGCAAAGTTGGAAATGGAAGGGAACCACCCCCGGGAACTGACCCTCGGGATTTGTGGAGGGACACTTTTTCTTTTACACTCGCCTGGGATAATTGGGAAGCCGGTGGCAAGGAGGTAGCTGAGGAAGCTATTATGAAATATTAGAATGCAGAATTTAGAATTTCAATTTATCCAATCTCAAGAGTCTTTGAATATGAGCACATGGAGCAAAGCAAAAGGAAAAGTGTACTGTCCGTGATTATAGAAGCCTGACTCTCCAGAACCACCTGCCATCTGACTTTCTTTCCCTTGCTGGTCAAAGCTCCCTTAAATTTATTACAAACTTGAACACAGATGTGTTCCACGAAGATTGTTTCCAGAATGTCATCATCCATCCAAACTCTGTATTTCCCGTTCAGTTGTTGACGAGATAAGACCGGCACACCTTCTTCGCCTGCGTGCCAATCCCAATTGTCCAGATCGGCGTATCGCATGTTCAGAATATCTACGATCTCACTGAGGGCTACTTCGTTATTCAAGAAATGTTCCAAAGTTTCTTGCTTCTCATAGGTGATGATTTCTTCGCATTGAATGCCTCGAATACATTTGGATAATGACTCGACGGAGAATGGGTTCTCACATTTCCAGATTCTATATATACTGGTTCCTATTTTATCGCGGAAGCTTTCAAGCTCCTTGATTTGATCTTAGTTCTGAAAAAGAATGTCTAGAAAAGACTTGATATCCATTGGGTCTGTGGTGTGAGGTTCGAAGATCGTTGCCTCAAATTGGTCGCAGACCTGCTGGAGTCTTTGTTTGTGTTTGTCTTTCAACGACCATCAAGTCCTCAGATTCATTGGAGGTAGGTTCATGGTTCTGCTCCGTTTCTGAGGGAGGTCGTCCACTCTGTAAAAAGTCGGGAATATAGATCGGCTAGTTGAAGTTTTCGGCTCTGAATCGCAAGCTTGTTTCGCAGGTAATTTTCGAAACTTTCGAACTTCTCAAGTGGGATGGAGAAGTCGAACTTTGCCCGGTGAACCCAGTGATCTATATTTGAAGTCTCTGTATCATTATTCAAGGTTGGGCAGATCTTTCTGACACTGACAAGAAGATCACTCAACACGTTCGCGGAGAGTCACACATCGATCTGTTTTTGCGAGCTCTTCGGCTTTCTGTGATTCATATGCATCTCGCTACTTCCCTAGCTCATGAATATTACTCCTCATCAGTGACTGAAGTGTTCAGTATATATAAAGATCCATCTTGAGTGAGGGCCGAGAAGGAATGCCCGATGATGTCCAGAGGAATTCACATTGGAGGAGCCTTGGGCAATATTTGTAGCTTGTGCTTCAACTTCGACATATTTCCAAAAAGTTTTCAGTATTCGAAAACGGCGCTTGAATTCCATCCCAGACGGCATATTGCCTACAGCTGCCTAGTAAAATTCAACAATCTGCCGTGGTCGAATCCTTCAGAGCCGCAATTTAGTAACACGAGGCTGTCGCCGCCGCACATTCTGCATGTCGAATGACTCACTGACAACACATTGAGTGTTTCATGTCTGTTTCCAGTGTCAAATTGTGCGAAGCCTCATTGATTTTCGGAGGTTCAAATTCTGTGCAAGTCATTGCTATTCCCGAAAAAAAACCAACCACTCAGAAAGATCGAGCCAATTTTGTTGGCCTTGTTATAGAATAGCACCCCTCATATGAAACCAAGACCTAGCCTTGTCGATTCCCAAGACTGTCACCAGAAGCATTCTCCCAAAGAGATCTACCTCATTTGGCTGTGCATTTTGTAATATTGGCCCGAAATCCAAATTACAGACAATGTGATGATGCTTCTCAGACCATGCTACCGCGAAATCAAAAGCATTTTCAGCTTTCCATAAATCACCCGAGAGGTACCAAGAATGCTCGAGTCCCAGCTTGCCATCACACGACACAAGCACATCCTCTTGGAGAACTTTGTATATCTGAATAAAGTAGTACGTAAAAAGCACAGTCCGGCGCGCGGATTCATGTAAGACCCAGACTTCCCAGAGCTTCGTAGTTCCGTCTATTGGCAATGGCAAAAGTTCAGTCGGATCAGAAGGCGATGGAGTCGGTATGTTGGCCATGAGAAAAAGAACAGAAGACTCGAGTGTTGCAAATAGAGATCTAGATTTTGCGTGCGAGCGAATGTCACCATCAAACAATCGCATTATTTGGTACAGGAGGAGGGCGTGAGTACGAGCAAGCATATCTAACGGCTCGAGCGGCTGAGGCGACGATAATATTTCGTTGGTACGTGCCTCAAATAGATTCATTATTACTGGGGCATTTGTCACATTCCTGCACATGTACAAAGAACAACACGCGTAGGCGTCTAGAGCGTTTCGTGTTAGTTGAAAGCTTTGAGGTGGGGAGTGAGATGCTACTAGAACGTTCATACCTTGCATTTCCTTCGGCATGTGGTTCTTATATAGATGTGGATGACACCACGGGGTTTGATTCTCGAGCACCATCATTTTCGGTGCATTCTTGAGAATATCAATGGCAAACTGCAGATGCGATGCGACTATCTCCGAGAGTGGTCGTAGGGATCTTGTCCGTGGGCACGCCACGGCAAAATTTCGAACAGTCAGAAGCCTGTCGACTGCTGCGGACAACGAAGCGCTTTGTATAGGTAGAGCCAAATCATCTAATTGATAGTCCGTCGAGTCTGGGTTTACATGCAATGCTGGATCGACGTAAATGCTGTCGTTGGTGGAAAGAGGACATTTAATAGAGATGTTGGGACATATAGATTCAATGGCCGGTATTTCGGGGACTGGTTCATCGACAATACTTTTGTAGGCTGCAGGAAGTCTTCCAGGGTAAATGCAAGGTGAGCCTCTGACGAGACAGCGGGAACAAGCCGGGAAACCGAGATCACATCGTCTTTTCGCCAACTTGCATCCCTCGCATGACTTTCTCCGAGGTGGAGTTGGCCCTTGATAGCCCATTTTGACCTATTGGAAGTCAAGAAATGCCCAACAGATGGTGAAATCGAAAGGCCAAGTAAGGCTGGGCTGGGGATTACTTCAGGCGTGCAAGCGGAATTCCGCACGCTAAACTAAAAATGGCAATGATTGCCCAATTGGACGAGGCTCGGCTGTGGGTCCTTCCAGCGGAACTCCGCGAAGTATAGACTTGGTAGGTGGATGGATGATTATAGAAACCAAGAGGTTACGGATGCAGAATAACATAAATAGGTCCGTTGCATCCCAAGTATATTAATATAGCAGATATCACATACCAGACCATTCTTCCATCAACCACTATGTCTTCGCCTACTGTCTTCGTTTGCGGTGCAACAGGCCACCAAGGCGGTGCCCTAACAACTCACCTTTTACAACAAAACATTCAAGTCCACACCATCACCCGGAATGTGCAATCTGAAGCAGCTCAAAAGCTTCAATCTCGCGGTGTCACTCTAGTTGAGGGTGACTTCGACAATGGGGAAATTCTTCGAAAGGCAATGACCAATTGTACAAGCCTCTTTCTCAATATATCCCCAAACCATCAGGACCCATCTGCCGAACTTAGCCAAGCTAAGCACGTACTCTCCATTGCAAAAGAGATAGGTGTCAAACAAGTTATCTACGCCGGTTCCATGGGTACCGTCAATCCCGAACGAATGACTCACTGGATCCCAAACAGTCTCGTCGCCAATGTCATTCTGAGCAAACAGTCTATCGAAAAGGAGATCCGCAATTCAGGATTCGAATACTGGTCCATCTTGAGACCAGGAAATTTCATGTCCAACTTTCTGGACCCTCTTGTCCGAATGTATTCGGGGTTCGTGGAAACTGGAAAATTCACGACGGCTTTTACGCCGGAGACCGTTCTGCCTATGGTTGATCCTTATGATACTGGGAGATTCGCCGCCGCTGCAGTATCTCAACCGACACAATTCCACGAAAAAGAAATAGAAATTGCGTCTCAGATGATGGGGATTGAGGAAATCATCAGTGATCTTGCTAAGGCCACTGGACGAGAGATGCAAGTCATCTTCTTGTCTGAGGAGGAAATCCAGGAGAAGATGAAAACGGATCCCTTCTTGGGGCCTCAACTGCTCTTACGCGATATGGTTTTGTTTATCGAGTTTGAGAAGGTCAAGGGATGGGGTCTTAAATTGAACACCTTTGCAGGGTTCTTGGAGCGGGAGGAGGAGCGAGTTCAGTCAACTTATCTTTGAATACTGTGATGTATATACCAGTCCCTGAGATATTAGTACCATTGCCCGATTGGAAAGCCAAGTATACGGGGTAATGGCCAGAATGTGATCTATCTTAAAATCTAAAACGATGATTCTTGTGAAAGCAGAAAAAAGCCAGGGCTCTATTGTAAATAATATCTCTATTGTAAATAATATCTCTATTGTAAATAATATCTCTATTGTAAATAATATCTCTATCGGAAAGCTTCAGGATACAAGAGACGTCTAAGTCTATCTATAATTAAACCAAGGTTTCAACAAAACAAAGTCATGAGGGCATAATGCACAGTAGGACAGAATCTACTGCTTGCCGAAGATCTTAACCCGCTCTTCAATGGGCTTCTGGGCCTTCTCGCCAGCCGAGCCCTCGGGGCTACCGAAGACAAGTTGAGCAACGAGACGCCACTCGGTAGGCAGGTTCCACTGCTTAGCAACGGAAGCGTCGAGAAGGGGGTTGTAGTGCTGCAGGTTAGCGCCGAAGCCGACGGACTCCAGAGCAGTCCAGACTAATTTCGAGTTAGCAGATGGTTATTTGTATATTAATCATGTCCCACGGGAATAAACATACGGAAGTACTGGTGCATAGCATTAGAGTGGTCAGCCCAGGGCTCGAACTTATCAGCGAAAGCCGCGAATTTCTCCTGGAATCCCTTGATGTGCGCAGGGTCCTCGTAGAAGAGGATCTATAGCAATTGAGTTAGATATTTTTCTTTGATCTTGACTTTGCGGGGAGAATTCGGCGATCTGCTATGGGATAGAACATACAGTACCGGCAGCAGCCTTGAAGCCCTGCAGCTTAGGCAGGGTCTGGTTCTTGAAGACCTCCTCGGGGACAGCACCGGATTGGACCAGAGGGGCGAAAGCCTCGGCGGCCAGATCCCACAGGCGATCGTGCTCCTCGTGCAGTAGAACAACCAGACGAGTGGATTGAGTGTTGAAAGAGCTGGGGACGTTCAGGATGGCCTCGTTGACGAGCTCCTCGACCTTGGAGTCGGGGACAGGGCTGTTCTTGCCGAGCTGGTAGATGGTGCGGCGGTTCTTAGCCGCTTGGACGAGAGCTTCGGTGGACATTGTGGTAGCGGTGGTAGCGGATGAGTTCTGAGGAAGAGAGATTGAGAATTCTCGGAGGGGTAGCTGTGCAATTGAGGGGGTTCGGGCAGATATAAATGTTGATCGGGATCTTGTGGTGGATCCTAGTGCGCGGCAGAGGGTGTGGATATTGGAAGCAGGTCGAAGAAGTGAACGAGTAGCCATTGTTATCGATCAGGGGATTTCCGGTCTTTTTTTTTTAAAGAAAAAAATTTTTCTGAGGGGTGATTAAGGTGTCTTAATTGTTAGCATCGGGACTGTGACAAATGGACGGGGCAGTTCCGTGTCTTATAAATATTGAACGTTGAAAAGACTGGGGGAGTCCAACTGGTGGCGTATTTCCGTCGTGGTGAGTTCCTCCTGCGATGGGGGCGGAATTACGGATAAACGCGATTATTAAGTGGGCTGGTCAGCATTGACAAATGAAAGAATGATCTGACTTGGTAGTGCTTACTCCAGCCCTAATGCTGGAGGATTATGTGGACTATAGTTAGAAATTCTAATTTTTAGTAGGAGTCTTGATCTAGAAAAAGGACAATCTTCAGCTTTGTTGATGTTTCGAGTTTTCTTATTTTCTACCTAGCTAGGTAGAAAATAAGCAGGGTATATATAGTCAGCAGCGAGTTTCATATGACAGCAACCATAACAGGACTCTCGGCAATTATTACCTAGGAGTAAGCCCTTTGATAAGGAATTTGCTAGACTGTTTGGAGCATTTTCCTTATATAGTCTTCGAATACAATACACTATTGTACCGAATAGTGTACTACACTATTGAATAGTATTCGGTAGCTCTTTCACGTCTAAAATATTCCAATCGATGAGCTCTGCTTTACTAGAGCATACTGAACATGCCATCTCACACAGGGTGCCTATTCTTGTCCTACTGTAAAAGTCATGCCCAACGGCCCCGCTCCCGGTAATGATGGTGCTGGCGAGTATTTTATAGCATGAAAGTCGCCTCTTAGATGGCCCACCTGCATGTAGAATCTATATCATGCCACTTTCACGAACCTTTGATTCACACTACTACATCTAGAGTATATACAATATACACCAATAGACTAACTACATGCAATGTATATGCACACTCTTCCTTGTGCATCTTCCAACTCGTGCCAGATCGGCATTAGTAATCCACATCGGAAGACACCCCGCGGCGGGCGGTGAGTGGCGGGGCTACCCTAATTGTGATACTAGTACGATAATGAGGCCCGTCTGATTTTTTGCAATTTCGAATTTAAGCCCACGATTCAAGTTGAGGGAATGATTTTCCTGTTTGGGAACCGGGAAAGCTCTCAGTTGTTGAAGCTGACTTTGCTTAGCTTCGGTGGCAATGGTAGCTTTTTTACTGTGACGTTCCGAGTTTGAGCAGTTCCGGACAACCACGGATAAGCTAGGTGAGTCAGTTTAAAATAAAAGCATATGCAATTAGAGTAAATGAGACAGAGTAAAAGAAAGTAAAATGGTGACTCGAATATATGACAACATTCTACATTTTAGACTATGAAAAAAACCCTGCCGTGTAAGAAGGAAAAAAAAAACTAGGAAAAACTGGTAAGGGTTGCCAGGTGCAAGCGGGAGGGCAACGCACAAAACGAAGCGGGGCTTTTCCCAAAAAAAAGTGGGGGCTTTCGCTCGCATTTTTTTCTTCCCACTTCTTCCCCTCCTCCGTCGAACTTCCCTTCTCTTCTTTTTCATCAACCCCTCCTATAGGAGCATTTGCACATAGGCATTTTTGATCGTACTCGAGTTGATTCTCGGTCTCGATCATCTGTGTGTGTTGCTTCTTTTCTTCTTCTTCTCTTTTCTTCTTATTACCCCGCCTCCAGGGCTGATCTGAGGAAACAACCGCCAAGATGGTTAAGTAAGTCTTTTCTCTCTCCTGCTGTACTAGAGTATAGCAAGATGAAGCCAGATGCAAAGATGAAGAAGAAGAATACTAACAATACTTTCCAGCTTCACTCTTGAGGAGATCCGTGGCCTGATGGACAAGCCGGCCAACATCCGTAACATGTCCGTCATTGCTCACGGTATGTCAACCATCAGCTCCAAGAGGGGAGGGAACGAAAAACCTTTCATCCCCATCAACCTCCTTCAATAACACTCCACTAATCATTCTTTTTCACCTTTAGTCGATCACGGAAAGTCCACCCTGTCCGATGCCCTTGTCCACCGTGCCGGTATCATTTCTGCCGCCAAGGCTGGTGAGGGTCGTTACATGGACACCCGTGCTGATGAGCAGGACCGTGGTATCACCATCAAGTCCACTGCCATCTCCCTGTACGCCAAGTTCCCCGACCCCGAGGATCTTAAGGAGATTCCCCAGAAGGTCGATGGACACGAGTTCTTGATCAACTTGATCGATTCCCCCGGTCACGTTGATTTCTCGTCTGAGGTTACTGCCGCTCTCCGTGTCACTGACGGTGCCCTGGTCGTTGTCGACTGTATCTCCGGTGTCTGTGTCCAGACCGAGACTGTCCTGCGTCAGGCCCTGACCGAGCGTATCAAGCCCGTCCTGTGTATCAACAAGGTCGACCGTGCTCTGCTTGAGCTGCAGTGCACCAAGGAGGATCTGTACCAGTCCTTCTCCCGTACCGTTGAGTCCGTCAACGTCATCATCTCCACCTACTTCGACAAGACTCTCGGTGACGTCCAGGTTTACCCCGACAGAGGTACTATTGCCTTCGGTTCCGGTCTTCACGGCTGGTGCTTCACTGTCCGCCAGTTCGCCGTCAAGTACGCCAAGAAGTTCGGTGTTGACCGCAAGAAGATGCTGGAGCGTCTGTGGGGTGACAACTACTTCAACCCCAAGACCAAGAAGTGGACCAACAAGTCCGAGCACGAGGGCAAGCCCCTTGAGCGTGCCTTCAACCAGTTCATCTTGGACCCCATCTTCAAGATCTTCGCCGCTGTCAACCACAACAAGCGCGAGGAGATCACCACTCTCCTTGACAAGCTTGAGATCAAGCTTGCCAACGACGAGAAGGAGCTTGAGGGCAAGCAGCTCCTCAAGGTCATCATGCGCAAGTTCCTGCCTGCCGCTGATGCCCTCCTGGAGATGATCTGTATCCACCTGCCCTCCCCCGTCACTGCCCAGAAGTACCGTGCCGAGACTCTGTACGAGGGTCCCCAGGATGACAAGGCCTGCATTGGTATCCGCGACTGTGACCCCACTGCTCCTCTGATGCTGTACGTCTCCAAGATGGTTCCCACCTCCGATAAGGGTCGTTTCTACGCCTTCGGTCGTGTCTACGCCGGTACCGTCCGCTCCGGTGTCAAGGTCCGCATCCAGGGTCCCAACTACACCCCCGGAAAGAAGGAGGACCTGTTCATCAAGGCCATCCAGCGTACCGTCCTGATGATGGGTCGTATTGTCGAGCCCATTGAGGATGTTCCCGCCGGTAACATTGTCGGTCTGGTCGGTATCGATCAGTTCCTGCTCAAGTCCGGTACCCTGACCACCGATGAGACCGCCCACAACCTGAAGGTCATGAAGTTCTCCGTCTCCCCTGTCGTCCAGCGCTCCGTCGAGGTCAAGAACGCCCAGGATCTGCCCAAGCTGGTCGAGGGTCTTAAGCGTCTGTCCAAGTCCGACCCCTGTGTCCTGACCATGATCAACGAGTCTGGTGAGCACGTCGTTGCTGGTGCTGGTGAGCTTCACCTGGAGATCTGTCTGAAGGATCTCGAGGAGGACCACGCTGGTGTCCCTCTCCGTATCTCCGACCCCGTTGTCTCTTACCGTGAGACTGTCACCGCCGAGTCCTCCATGACTGCTCTGTCCAAGTCTCCCAACAAGCACAACCGTCTCTACCTCACTGCTCAGCCCATCGACGAGGAGGTCTCCCTGGCCATCGAGTCCGGCAAGATCTCTCCCCGTGATGATTTCAAGGCTCGTGCCCGTGTCATGGCCGACGAGTACGGCTGGGATGTCACTGACGCCCGTAAGATCTGGTGCTTCGGTCCTGACACCACCGGTGCCAACCTGCTCATCGACCAGACCAAGGCTGTTCAGTACCTGAACGAAATCAAGGATTCCGTTGTCTCCGGTTTCCAGTGGGCCACCCGTGAGGGTCCCGTTGCTGAGGAGCCCCTGCGTTCCGTCCGCTTCAACATCCTTGATGTTACTCTGCACGCTGATGCTATTCACCGTGGTGGTGGTCAGATCATCCCCACTGCTCGTCGTGCTCTGTACGCCGCCACCATGCTGGCCGAGCCCGGTCTGCTGGAGCCCATCTTCAACGTCGAGATCCAGGTCCCCGAGCAGGCTATGGGTGGTATCTACGGTGTCCTCACCCGCCGTCGTGGTCACGTCTACGCCGAGGAGCAGCGCCCCGGTACTCCTCTGTTCAACGTCAAGGCTTACCTGCCCGTCAACGAGTCCTTCGGTTTCCCCGCCGATCTGCGCTCCGCCACCGGTGGTCAGGCTTTCCCCCAGTCCGTCTTCGATCACTGGGCTATCCTGCCCGGTGGTTCTCCTCTGGACGCCACCACCAAGCCTGGTCAAGTCACTATGGAGATGCGCAAGCGCAAGGGTCTCAAGGAGGCTGTTCCCGGATACGAGAACGTAAGTTCATACCAATATCTTCGTAGGGTTTTACCATTCAATGCTCAGCTCACTAACTTGCTTCTTTTAGTACTACGACAAGCTGTAAAAAAGTTCACGGCCGGTCAGACTGCGCCTTTGCCAGACAAATATGGAATCTTTTCTTATGAGATTGATGAATGCAATACAACTTCCCGGTTCAAACAAAAATTCATACCCGCCACTTGGCGGACTTGCTTCAGTCACTGCCGTCTTTAGAAAGTGTGGAGCTCCGAGGGATGTCCTGGGCACCTTTGGAAGCTGTCCATTTGCTTGTCACTATAGTTGTTGTTTGATGATGTCCTGATTTTCCTTTCCTTTCTTTTTTTTTGCTGTCTAGCTACCATTTGGACATGAAAATCAATATGGTATGCTAGACTAACCCTTTCCCTCCGCGTAGTAGCGTTTCCCCCCTAGAATTGTAGATAATAAAAGTAACCCTCGTAATCGAGTCAACTCTTCGTCCACACTGAAATTTGCCTGCAAGAAAGCCTTTTCCCTTTTCGGGCGATTTTTTGCTTGGCGCCATCATATCATCACGTGATCATATCGCGCGCCCATCGCGTGCGGTTTTCAATCGATTCTTCGCTTTCAAGATTTTTGACCTGCCATTGTCGCTATGGCCAGAGGAGAGTTCTGATACTGCTCGAAATTTACAAAATTATACGCTACATCCTGTCACCTGGCGAACTGTCCAAATTCCGTGTGGAAGCATCCGTCCCACAGCTTTCTGCAGCTTGCCGTCGCCCCGAATCCCTGCAATCACCGACATCTTGATCCTCGAGCACCATTTTTCTCGTGGATCCGGTTTTTTGTCTGTCCGGTGATACTCAAATCCATTCGCGATGCTGTTCTCAGATGAAGAAGCCGACCGGCTGAAGACATGGGTTGTCAAGAAGCTAGAGGACATGTGAGCCAGCACTCAATAACGTGAATTGCGGTCTTTTCCAAAGAGATATTGCTGACAACTTGCTCGCTTATGAATAGCTCTGATGCGGATTCGGACGTTCTTGCAGACTACGTGCTGGCACTTATCAGGTCTGACGCGCCAGATGACGAAATCCGAAAAGTTTCGATAGAGAATTTGGAGGACTTTCTTCGTGAACGTACGCTTGCCCAGACCCTCATTCCATCTTCATTGGATGAAAGTTCCAGTCGCTGACACATTAAAGACACTGCCGCCTTTGTCGATGAGCTATTCGCCAACTTTGGCCCCAATGCATCAGCTATATCCCAGGCCCAACAAGCCCCTCCAACGATTCCCCAACCCGTCTCTACATCCCAGCCTCAGCAACCGTTCAATGCTCCAACAGGTCCAAGAGGTGACTTCCACAGTCGCAAGCGGTCTTTCAACGAGGGGTTTCAAGGTGAGCCAGCGCTCGACGATGGAAGTATTCAGAACCGCGCTTTTAAAACTCCGCGCCGAGGTCGCGGCGGCGGTCGTGGGGATTGGATGGGCCGAGGTGGCCATATGCAAGGTGCTGGACAACCGTTCCAGCAGGGCCAAAACGCTGGCTTTCCCATGATGCCGGGCTTCCCTCCATTTGACCCCAATGACCCCATGGCGGCGATGATGGCTATGCAGGGCATGGGATTTCCTCAGATGCCTGGTATGCCAGCTATGCCCGGAATGCCCGGTGCCCCAGGTCAGCCAGGCTCTGCAGAAATGGCTAACCAGCCCTGCCCATTGTACGAGAACCAAGGCATCTGTTATTTGGGGGCCGCTTGCCCTTACAAGCATGGGGACCCTGGAGCGCCCAATAACAACGGTATGTTTGATATCCAGGGGCTGTATGATGAGATACTAACGGTTTCTCCATAGAATATGATCCTAGATCCGCGACAATGATGCCTGGCGCACAAAGAGACGGCGGATCTACACGGGGCAATGAACGGGGACGTGGGCGTGGTCGTGGTGGCTTCAGTGGACGAGGACGCGGCCGGTCCGATTTCTCGTCTGCAGGACCCAACGAGGACAGATCAATCACGACAATTGTGGTAGAGCAAATCCCCGATGAGAAATTCTCGGAGGAAGCTGTGCGCGAGTTCTTCTCTCAATTCGGTAACATTTCTGAAGTGACCTTGCAACCATACAAAAAACTCGCCCTAGTCAAATACGACACCTTCGCAGAAGCTAAGCAGGCGTGGTCCAGTCCGAAGGTGATCTTCGACAACCGGTTTGTCAAAGTCTATTGGCACAAACCCAAGAGGGACGAGAATCAAGGCGAGAACAAACCCGAAGAGCCAGCGTTCAACCAGGAAGAATTCGAGAAACAACAGCAGGAAGCACAAAAATCTCACGAAGAGAGAATGAAGAAGCGCCAAGAAGCCGAGGAAGCTAAACAAGCCCTTGAGCGCCAGCGTGATGAGCTCATGAAAAAGCAACAAGAGGAAAAGGCACGTCTTCTCCAACGATTGGGAGTTGCGCCGAGCAATGGCAATGGCACAACAAGCGAGGAACCCGACCAGCCGGCTGATGACGAGAACGTGAGTGATGAAACCAAGAAGCTCCGTGCACAGCTAGCATCCCTCGAGGCCGAAGCGAAAACCCTGGGTCTGGACCCTGCCAGCGCCGAAGCCGCCTATGGCCGTGGTGGATACCGTGGTCGCGGTGGTTTCCGTGGTCGAGGTGGGTATCGGGGACGAGGAGGCTACGACCCTTCATACCGCGGTGGATATCGTGGCCGAGGGGGATTCGCACCTCGTGGGCGAGGAGGTGTGCTGCGTCTGGATAATCGGCCTCGACGTGTCGGCGTATCAGGCGTGTCTCTGCATTCGGAGAAGGATGAAGCGCTGAGACAGCACCTGATGGTAAGTCAACAATCAAATAGGACATTTATATCAAAATCAAAATCACGATGGCAATCAGCTAACCCCTTCCAGAATGTCGGTGACTACGAGTCTATTGAATCAAATCCTGACCAACCCGATTCCGTCGTTGTGGCCTTCAAAGAGCGATATCAAGCCGAGAAATTCATGTTTAGTCCATGGTCTCTCAGCTCCTCGGGCGAAGTCCAACTTTCATGGCTCCCCAATCTACCAACCGCACCACCATCTGCCCCATCAACAGAGGCGAAGAATGGTGCCGGCGAAGAAGATCAAGATATGATGATGGATTCAACTCCGCCCGTGAGCGCACCACCGCTGCGTAAAGAGAACAACGAGATGGATTATGATGTGGCGGAGGATGAAAGCTGGTAAAGCCCTAATACAAGTTCCCTTTTCATGCCTTGTCCAATGTGTATAAGACCCATACATTCGAGAAGAAATACTCTTGGAATCCTTTCTTTAGGACCAACACCAACCTATTCAATATTCAAATCCTAAAAGTATTTTCACATCTTGTAAAATGAATCTACTTCGATCAAATATTTTGAGGAATCAGTTCCACAGAATATCCATCCTATATACTCGTTAGCACTTCAACTAGTAGCTGAAAAAAAAATACACCAGGACTTATACTCACCGGATCAGCCACCATAGCAAATTTCTCAAAAAACCAAGCATAATTAGGATGAATCTCACCAACTCCAATCCCCCTCTCAGCCTCCCACTCCGACAAAGGAACATCCCCCCTCTCACAAACCCCGATATCTTTAAGAATCCTCACCCCAGCCCCCTTCAATCTCTCCACCGCAACACTCACATCCGGAACTGTAAAGCCTAAATGGGCAAATCCCAGATTCGGCGGGACATTCCCGGTTGATACACTTGCACTCTGAATTTGTGACTCGGTGCCGTGTACATGGTATAATTCAAGTAAACCGCTTGTTCGCGTCATGGTGGGGATTTCACTAGTCTTCTTGGCCCATTCGTTCACATCCTCGTTTGCGGGTGGGTGACCGAGATAGTAGATTGTAAAGGGACCTGCATTCATAGAGAATATTACTCGCATACCGAGAAGATCGACATAGAAGTGTAGAGAGCGGGCGGGGTCTTTGATACGAATTGCGAGGTGGTTGAGACGGTAGTTTGTTGTTGCGGGGGATTGTGGGGGATTGAAGGATTGAGTTGGTCCCCCTGGTGAGAAGATGCCTTCTTCGTTTTTGGGGAGGGTTGAGAAGTTATTCTTTTCCATGATAGAATTGGACTTGAAGGATCTCGAAGTGGAATTGGTTGTTCTAGGTTTTTTTTTTTTTTTTTAAGGATTTAGGAGGTTAGGAGGGGATGTTTGACAGGTGGGGAAGAATAGAATATTAGTCGGTTACTTAAATAGTGACTAGCCAGCTACTTGTAATCAAGTGATACAAACTCGGTTTATGTGATGATATTTGGATTCCCAGTTCATGTATAGATGCTACTAGTATCAAGTGGCGTTCGCCAACAATAGCAAAAAAAACATTATTATACTTCCCTGGTAGAACACCTAGTCATACTAGTGAATTGTTACATCCAAGGTTCGATACTCGATTGAATGCAGATATTGATTCGCAATTGGAGTTCAATCACCATGCTATAATCAGATTTCAAATGCTTACTTGTATGTGTACTAATACCAATTGTAGAGTGCTGGTGTCAATGAGTGGCAAGCCTTCAAGCCCAGCAGTACAAGTTGGAAGGAAACCAAGGTATGAGTTTCATTCTAATCACATTTCTAGATCTCTCTCGACAAGATTTAATCCTTGTTTGAGAGAATCTAGTACCTTGTCAAAATTCATAGACCGAGAGTAGCAATATAAGTTACTGATATACTATCATATCTAGACCACCGTCATAAGGTAGAGTCACTCGACGAAATCCACTATCCACAGCATCCACATAAGCAAAGAGCTCTTCATACCCAGCATTCGCCTTGAGAGTATTATCCGCCATGATGACAGCACCGGGTCTAAGATGTGGTTGAACAAGCTTCAGTGCAGGCAAAGCAAGCGGAGTCCAAACTAGATATTTAAGTGGTCAATGCTATACAGTCCAATGATACGCTTTCGGCCAAGGGTATCCTAATACTCACTATCCAGGAGGAGAAAATCAACCGTCCCCAAATCTTTAGCTAGGGTCTCTCGCAAATCACCAACCCGTAAATCAATCACATCCTTGATCTCGTCTCCAGCACGCTTCCAATTCTCCACGGCAACACTGGCCTTGCTTGATTCCTTCTCTGTAGCAATGACTCGGCCACTTTGGATACCGCTATTGGACCGCGCTACATTTTGAGAAACCGCCAGAGCAAGGTAAATAGTGCTGACGCCGAAACTAGTACCTGCTTCCACGACCGTTGTTGCATTGATGCTGCGCAGAAAGTGGTAGATTAATTCGCATTTATCTTGGTCCAAAGCAATGAACTTGTCGCGCATGATATTGTCGAAGTCATCTGTGCATTGCTGTGGCAGACTAGCCCAGTCTAACTTTGTTTCTTGGGTGAGAGATTGAGAGTGTAGGGCTTTTAGGACCTCGTGGAGATGAGGGCTTGCGGTGAGTGGAGATGGTGCCATAGTGGATGGTTTAAGATCGAGTTTCAAATGATGTTGATTGATAAAGAAAGATATGATATTTGGGGGTACTTTATAGCCAGATGTGCTGTCTCATGACTCATCGGATACGACCTCATGCACGGTGTGAATATTTTATAGTTATTCATCTATTTCATGGCGGATAAATCATCGGCATTCTATCGACCCACTCGGATGTGAAGGGCATGGAAGATGCCGCGGTAATTTAGTCATAAGAATGCAATGTAGCCCTAAGATATCTTGAAAAATGGAAATATTGTACAGTTGGCCTACACATCTGCACTTGATTCTCTTCATAGATAATCATACAGCTAGAATAGTCCTCCCTTTGCTAACTATCATCTTACATGGTCTGTTTTCTGCTCCAGTAAATCGGCATAACTGTTCAATGACCGTCCAATCAGGTTCACCATCTCCCAGATGTAATCCGCGGAGAAAAGACGAGCCCAGAGTCTTGTCACAGCTGCACTAAGCCTAGTGTTCGTCGCCAGGAGCCACTCACGCGAGAGCCCGTGCTGAACCTCCATCACCATCTCCAACACAAAGTCCCTCAGACGAATTTCCTGGTTCGTCAAGCTGGGCTCAGGATTCACCACGGTGACTGCCTCAAGCCACTTGGCTAACAGAACAGCACATTCCAGAGAGCATAGGGCATGTTGGTTCGACCATAGCGCGACATGCGAGTGAGCCACAAATCCGATGCCGAGCTTCACGGGCGTGCTAAGGGCGTGTGCACAGTGAAGCGCCGCTCTCGTTAAACGATCTCCGCGCTGCACGGACAGGTTGTCATTGAGACTCAAGGCAATTTTGGCGGGATCCCAAGTCTGTAGCTGCCGTGCTGATCCACAGTCTGCATTGAGCCGGATATATGCTAGCCGCAGGAGGGCCGCCGAAGTAAAGGATAATGGCCCATGTGGGTTGAGTGGGTCAATTGATGACTCTTGATTTCGCTCCCAGCATTGACACCAGCGTTCTAAAGCCTGTTCCACTGCAAGAAGGCCTGGTGTCGAGGCTATTGGTGGTCCAAGCCGGTTATAGCGTGACAGAGCTAGCCGACTCGATTTGGTCATCACCCAAATATCTTGAAGCAAAGCGTGGATCAACACAATTCCGCCCAGGGAAGAATATTGCTGTTCAATTCCTCCGGAAGCAGCAAACAGTCCTGATAAGGCTGTTTGCAACCCGGGCTCACCAGGACTCTGACTTCGTACTGACTGCCATTGTTCAGGGCTAGACGCCTGCCACTCCCGTTCCGTGCAGGGAAGCTCCATAGACAGCTCCTCAGTTAGAAGCATCGGTGGAATATCGAACACAATGGTTTGAATATTCAAAAAGCAGAAAACAATAAGTTTCGTTCGCTTCACGCTCTCCCATCGAATCCAGCTAGCCCATGAACCATCTTGCTCCGGTAAGAGATTTAGTCCATCTTTGCTGAGAAGCGTCGCCACGAGACTGCGAAATGATAGACCGTCGTGGTATGGGGGATTGTCCACAAACCACGAAGCGACAGACATTAACATCAGGAGTGCTTGAGCTGTCTCTAGAGTGTCGACATCATTGGCAGTGTTCATTTTTGGCAGAGTGCCTGATTGGAATACCCTTCGATAATGCTCCAGAGTCACAGGCTTGGCGATCTGGTATAAACGCATACTTGTGTCAGGCTCCCGACTATAGCGGGCACCCAGGGCAGCCATTGAGAGAAAGAGTGGAAGACCAAGGGTATCAACATCCAATGTAGGCTTATGTATAATCGGGTAGTGGTCATGAAACCCCATTAAGTAGCCAGTCAGACATCTGGACAGCGCATGACGAGACGGCAGGGAAGGATCCGGGACCACAGTGACGAAGTCTTTCAGGAGTGTGAGGATTCTATCGCGACATTGTGTCGTGACTGGAACGAATCCTGTAGGTTGACGCGCTTTAGCTGTAGTCTGATAACCCTCTGGCTGGAGGGATGGCAGATGCGCACCATGCCGCGGCAGCACCGAGCTCGATGGCGTTGAATTCGTCTCTGAGGATGCGATGTCTTTACCTCTTTCCGAAGCCTGATCATAATCGGTTCCCGGAGAAAAGAGTACTGGTGGGAATAAGGGGAGGGGCTGAAAAGCGGGAGAGAAAGGGTGACTTGGCAAAGGAACACTGTCTAAAAAAGAGGTGAAGTCATTCCCTACGTATGAATCCGTCGCCAGACCATCCATTGAGTATCCAAACACAGAGCTATCCATTGGCGTTGTCGGGCCTGCCGACGGGGTTCGCGGGTTTGGCAGTTGAGTAGACGGTGCGGGGGTTTGACGGGCTGGGAGGCTGCCGAGGAATTGTTCATTACTCGCCGACGACAGCGGCAGTGGCAGATGGGGGTGGCCATGATTTGTAACCACCGATGCTAATGTATCCAAGCCATCACAACCGGGACGAGTCGATGAGGGTGATTGCGCGTGACTCACGGGGCTGCCTTCGGTATGCGTGAGTCGCTCATGTCGCGCCAGGAGGTCCCTATTGCTATGAGCGAGGGTTTCTAGTGGAATGAATCAGAATTCGACGATTGAGCACATACTTTCGAGTGAAGGCCTTGGGGCATTGGCTGCAGGTGTAGGGTTTCTCCTTGGTGTCTGGCAAAACTTAGCAAGTCTTGGTGGATTAGCGGGGGGTTCGATAGGACCAACGTGAGCGATCATGACGCTGCAAATGCTCTAGACGGGCGAAGGCCTTCACTCGAAAGTATGTGCTCAATCGTCGAATTCTGATTCATTCCACTAGAAACCCTCGCTC